>Ga0307426_1000659_pt1 | contig 23558 bp, 10 predicted proteins | sample SalMarWE160340MG_FD_202165 | JGI IMG/M metagenome (GOLD analysis project Ga0307426, IMG submission 202165) | Salt marsh sediment microbial communities from the Plum Island Ecosystem LTER, Massachusetts, United States - WE1603-40 | ecosystem: Environmental > Aquatic > Marine > Intertidal zone >...
CACGAAAACTGGTCGTATCTTTTTGCGCCAGGAAATGATCAGCATAGGCGACCCATCCGGTTATATCCCGATTGCCGAGAAGTACATGGATACGTTTTTCCGACGGATATTTTTTAATACATGCAGTAAGATAAGAAAATGTACAAAAGAATGTTATTAATACGTACATCATTACCAAAGTCACTTTCGGAATCGCATCATTTACCCTATCTATTAAATATAGTAATAATAATGATGGTGCTATTAAACTCAGGGCCATTAAATCCCAATCACGCCACATCGAAAAAGGAGTCGCATAAACAAGCAGGAACAGTATTGAACCAGATGAAAGTAGCGCCAAAAATTTACTTCTTTCATCCCATACTTTCTTTTTCCTACTCAAAATAAACGCGGTAATTAGGATTAACGCTCCGGGAAAGATCAATAATGAAATATTAATTAAGTCGATCAAATGAGGCAGGCTGAACAAAGAGTATTCGGGCGTGGACGGCCGTCCGATAAACAATGGAAGGATTAGGATTTTAAATCCGAGATTCGTTTTATAAAGCCATATCAGAAATAGCGATACGGCTATCGCCCCCATACCCATAAATAAATAACCGATCTTTCTTATCTCAGGTCGTTTAAATTTTTTAACGATTAAAAACATAAAACCGGGGATAAAATAGATGGCCTGAATATGTATAAATAAAGCAAGTAAGTACAAACCGATAACAACGATAAGATAGCGGTGATTTGATAAATATTTAATTGAAATCATTAAAAATATGGACACGACCGCCCATAAGATGGGATAAAATTCCACATAACCGAAAAATAGCAAAACCGAACCGGAGAACAGAAACGTCGATAAAGCAAGAATCCGATTAGGCTTGCCGGTGATGAGTTGCTTGATTATCGACAGCATGTTGTAAAAATAAATGGCGCCGGAACCGATCGACATGATACAAAAAGCGATATAGGCTGTTTCTCTGGTATATCCTCCCAAAAGAGCCTGTATCTGTCTTAATACCAATACAGACCCAGGTTCGGTCGATCGAAGTATATAGGCTTTTCCCCTGCCATACATTTCAAGCCATGAATAACTATCGCCGAGAAAATGCGTTTCTATCCGAAATAATATAAATATGATGGTGCAGATAGCGATAAGTATCAATCGCGGCAATATTTTGCTTCCCCATAACCATTCGTCTATCTTATCAATCGCCCAGTCAATCTGTTTTTCCGGGACCGGCCCGACCATCAGGTAAATAATTAAGAGAAAAACAAAAATATACAGATAAATGAATGTTTCGGGGAGAAAATGCAGGTGATTAAATCCCCACATTGAAGTCAAAGGGAGAAACGAGGCCAAGCCGAAGAATGCGAAGGTGGCTATTATGGAAAAATAAATCACGTTTTTTTTATATATCGGCATATATCTATTTTAGACTCTTATAATAATCGCGCATATTTTCGTAATCCGAACGGCCCCGACCATACTGTAAAAATTCCAGATAATAATTTCGGGCGGATGCCCAGTCACCCTGGCGTGCCGCTATTGTCAGTCTTATCAATGATGCGCCCGGCGAGTGAGCATCTTTCGACGCTAACGAATCGGCCCACGATAACGCTTTTTCATATTCATCCTTATAAATATGAGCTAAAGCCAGCGCTTCGGTTATCGAGGTTGAATCGCGTGCCAATCGATGTGCTTTTTTGAGGATAACAACAGCTGAATCGAACTTACTCTGTTTTAAGAGCACTTGACCGATTTTGTTTAATAGTATTGGATTCATCGGTTCCATGATGAGGGCTCTGTCGTACGATTTTTTGGCCTCGTAATAGCGACCAAGATCTTTTTGAGCATCGCCAAGTTTTTTGTTAAGACGAGCATTATCTTTGTAATTGTTAATGCTTTTATATAGCTCGATGGCTTTGAGATTATCGCCCTTTTCATGCCTGTAATAATAAGCAAGAAGTTCAGCGCAGTACTGATAGCCTTTATTACTCAACTCGAGCAGATCATTGGCACGATCCAGTTGTTTTTTTGCGGACGAATTCATCAGTATCCATCCCGATAAAAACAGGATTGAAAGCGAACCAATAACGAAGGTGTTATATTTTGAAATGATTTTATTATCACGTCCGAATAATACAAGCAATGTGAAAGAAAAACCGAATATAACGGCCGGCGTCGAAAATAGATCCCAATCTCGAGCATAACCGAGCAGCGGATCAATCGTAAACATTGTTAATAAGGCGGATAGAATTAACAGAAGCGTAAAAAATCGCAATTGTTTATTGCCGGTTTCCTGCTTTTTGAGGGGAAAGATAAGGGCACCGAGAAGAAAACAGTAAGGGCAGCTGAGTAAAATTTCATTCAAGATGTCATATAGATGTTGCGCCGACAGGATGGAGTATTCTGCCGACGAAAATATCGGTAAAATCACGCTGGTATACGGTGCATTAAGAGTATCCTCGATAAATTTAATTCTGATTTCGAAGTAAGATAAGCCGCCGAGAACCAACCCGACGATTACTATTGGAAGATATTTTCCTACGAATCCTCTCGGTCTTATATTTTTTATTTTATAATGAATCAGATAAATATAGGCTGGCAGCAGGAAAAGAGCCGTTAAATGTGCGGCGATGGCCAATGAAAGCGTTATTGACGCGGCGATTAATCCTCCCCCGGTCATCAAAAATTTTAGCGACCATAGCAAAAAGAATATACCGAATAAATAATAAAGTGAATACGACTCCACGTACCCAAAGTACATCTGTAATCCGGCCGATGCCAAAATCAGGATTTTTGCGAGGACAACTACTGACGATTTTATCTGCTCTGGAAATTTAAATAGATATATTGTGTTAATAAAAATAACACCCGTTAGGATGCTGATAATCTGATACGATAACTCGGCTGAATTAATCCCGAAAAATAATAGCACCCGATATAGGACAGCGTGAAGAAAAAAGTCAAGCGGTTCGGTATAATAATATAAAAGCCCCTTTTTGATTTCATAAATACGCTGGTAACCATCCCCGATTGAGTGAACATGAACTCTCAAGAAGTGAAACAGAACACCTGCGATGACGCTGATAATAATTATTCTTAACGGTTTATTTAACCTTTGAAAATATGCGGCAAATTTGCTGATTAAAGAAAATAACCTATTTCCGATAAACGGCGTAATAATAAGCAACGCGATCAAGGCATAAATAATGGAAACATATCCCGGAAAATATTTAAGATGATTAAATCCCCACAGGCTGTCGATCGGAATAAGACCGGCCACAACGTAGATGGCAGACAACAAAAATGCCGGAATCAACAGACGATATTTGTCCATTTGCCGGATTGTGTTCATAATCTGGTAACTATATATCCTCCCAACAATATAATATTATCTTTCAAAGATATAAAACATTAACGGGCATAGAAAGCCATTTATTCAACGCAGGGTCTATTGGCCTGCTGAATAAAGTCCTTTTCAGGTGGTTATTTCCGGTTTACATCTCGAGGGAATCGTCACTAACGAAAAATCGGAGCGCTTCTCGAAAATTCCTTGACAAATTGGACAAAATTCGTATACTTTAAAAGTAAAATACATCCCAGGATGGAGACGCCCGTGAAAAGACTTTTAATGTTTTTTTGCCTGATAATATCAATTTTTATTTTTGCGGTTCCCGCTTTTTCCAAGACAATTATCGTTCCGGGCGACGCCTCGACTATCCAGGACGGCATTGGAACCGCCGATGATTTCGATACGGTCGTAGTCCTGCCCGGGACCTATTCCGAGAATCTCATTTTATCGGGAAGGGATGTTGTGGTTCTATCTTCGGAGGGGCCGGACGTTACAGTCCTTCAGCCGCTCGATCCCGACCTTCCCGTCCTGACGATTGATAACGCCCCAACGCTGCGCGGGAGGGATGGTCGTAATTTTCAACCGGTGTTTTCCGGCTTTATGATTGACGGCGGCAATCTCAGTCATACGGTTTATATCGATGGCCCTACCGATGCGATTATCAGGGATAATATTTTCTGCAATAACATTCCGATCAGCGTCTATGACAAGGCGGTTATCGTGTGTTATGGCGACAGCAGTGCGCCCTTGATTGAACGAAATACTTTTTACGGCAATTACGGCTTGACATGTATTTGGATAATTGAGGGACACGGCCGGATTATTAACAATACTTTCGAAGCCAATAAATCCGCCTTTTACTGCAATAGCGGTCTGGGCGAAGCCTTAAACAATATCGCGGCGAATAATGTCGGGACGGCTATTGACGGCAGTTTCGGCAAGATAGATTATAACGACGTCTGGAATAACGTATCTGACTATGGTTGAGGATGCGAAGCGGGACCGCATGATTTTTCCGCGGATCCGCTGTTTGCCGGTTCGGCAAGTCATGATTATTCTCTGGTTCCGTCATCACCATGTATCGATGCCGGTGATCCGGATACGACGTATAACGATCCGGATGGAACGCGCAATGATGTCGGCGCTCTTTCCTATGATCATAATATGGTTTACATTTGCGGGGATGCTACCGGTGACGGTTTGGTGAACATTTTTGACGTGACTCTTGTAATCAGTTACCTTTATCTGGGTGGCCCGCCGCCGGATCCGCTCTGGGTGGCCGATGTCAATTATGATAGTACGATAAATATTTTCGATATCACCGGTTTGATAGGTTATTTATATCTGGGCGGTTCCGATCCGAATTGCCCCTGAAGCCAACGTTATTTGTTTTCATGTTATATATTGAGAATCCCCTTTTCTGGCTATCGCCAGAGTTTTTTGATGTTGTCGAATCATTTAAGTTCATTAAGTTGACTTAAGTCCGAATAAATCCGACTAAAATTTAGAGAATTTGTCTTGTTTGCCGAAGAATCCATGATGAATAGTAAAAGAGCAATCACATCGACAATAATGATGTCGAGCTTTTCATTATTTTGTTCCCATTAATATGGGCGGCTCTGATGAATTTAAGCTTGTCAAGTGCGACCGCTGGAATCGAGATAAATTGGCCAGCGGTGTCTATTTTTATCAGCTTAAGGCGGATGAATTCACGGCCACTCTAAAAATGACATTGTTGAAATAGTAGATTATAATTCATATAAGCTATTGTCCTTAAGCCGATTCTGTCAGGATAGCCGATATTTTGGCGTTTGCAGAAATAGCTTTTTGCTTGACAAATCGGCTAAAATAGGCAATATTTCCGGTGTAAGGTTCCAGGGCTTTGTGAGTTGGCTCGGGATTAGCCTTGACTTTGAATCTCTGTTTTGTTGAAAATTTAATATCTCTCTTAATCTTTAATAAAGTTTTCCGTAAGGAGGAAAAAATGAAAAAAGCATGTCTGATTTTGGTTTGCATGTTTATTTTCGTAATCGGCTGGTCCTATGCCGCCGATCTGACGAAATTGACAGTACGCAGTCCGGAAACTGGCACGCCTGTAGATCAGGTTTGGCAGGGTTCCGGTTCCAAAGACATTGTTTGGGACAATGGAGTTACCGATTGGGTCGGCATAGCTGCATCCCAATATGATAATACTATAATCCTCGATCCGGTGGTGGCCGACGATTTTGAGTTTGGGGAAGATATATTGGTCGCCGATGTCCATTGGATTGGCGGGTATTGGAATGGTCCGCCCGACGACGGTAATTTCGACTGGGTAATCGTATTCTACCAGGACAGCGGCGGTCTTGGATTGGCACCCGGGGATATAATCGATTCGTTCTATATGCCGAATGCCAGTGTTAATGAGACATTCATCAGCGGAACACCGGGCGGAAGTAATTTTTACAGCTATACGGTTGATCTGCCGGACACTATTTTATTCAGTGCCAATACGAAGTACTGGATATCTCTTCAGGGATACGGCGTTTATCCGCCGCAGTCAGGTGTGGCCTACGATACGACAATTCTTCTTCATGAAGCTGTTTTCTATTCCACATATTTCGGGTTTACAACCTGGACAGATGGTTCCGTTGTATTCGGAAATCCGATTAACTTATGCTTTCAGCTGACCGGTATGCCGGCCGAAGAGCCGTTAGACTGGGGCGATGCACCGGATTCTTATCATACTTTGGCGGCCAGTAATGGCGCCCTGCACCCGATTGTTCCGGGAATGTTTTTGGGTGCTGCAATTGATGGCGAGGCCGACGGCCAACCCTCTCCGACCGCTTTATTAGATGATAACACCGGTTTCCCCGATGACGAAGATGGAATTGTCTTTACAAATCTACTTGTAGTCGGCAGTACAGTCAATTTAAAAGTGATCGCTTCTATGCCCGGATTCTTAGATGCCTGGATCGATTTCGATGCTAATGGTACCTGGGATGACCCGTCTGAAAGAATTGTGCCTTCGGCCACGCCGGTTAATCCCGGCGTTAACAATTTTGCCGTTGGGATTCCCTCCACGGCGGCAGCGGGAATATCTTATGGCCGTTTCCGATATAGTTCGGTGGGTGGTTTACCGCCTGATGGTCCGGGGCCCGATGGCGAGGTGGAAGATTATCGTATCTTTATCCAGGAGCCGCTGGAAAATATTAAGTGGTACCAGCCGCCGGATCTGGACAATACCGGCATAGATGTCGACATGTTCCCGCTGGGATTTCCAGATGTTGACGGTTTGGCCGATGACTTCCTGTGCAGGGAAAGCGGCCCGATAACCGATATCCATTTCTGGGCTTCATTTATGGAAGACAATGTGCCCGATCTGCCGTTCCAGATTTTTGAAATCACAATTTACTCTGATATTCCGGCTGGTGTATATGCCCCCTGGAGTATGCCTGGCGAAATTCTCTGGAGACATTATGTCGATCCCGGTGGTTATCTTGTCAGGCAGATCACAGATAATAATCCCGAAGATTATTATTTCCCGGCCCAACAGGCGTGGTTTAATGATGATCACTTTAATTGCTATCAGTACGATTTCTTTATTCCTCCGGAAAGCGCCTTTGTTCAGGTTGAGGGAATTATCTACTGGCTGGGGATTAGAGATTTATCCTATACCGGGGAATATCGATTTGGGTGGAAAACTTGCGAACTTGGCACCCGCTGGAATGATGATGCCACCTATCTTTGCGATCCACCCGCTTTCTGGTGCGATATTCATTATCCGCAGGGGCATGAGTTTATGGATCTCTCACTTGACCTGGCCTTCGCGCTTTCTACCGAAGCACCGTGCGACTGTGATCCTGGTGAAGCCAACGGTGATGGAACATACAACATTTTCGATATTACTTATTTGATTTCCTTTTTATATCTCGGTGGACCGCCGCCGATTCCTTATCCGCTATGTAATTGTGACGCCAACTGCGACTGTACCTGTAACATCTTTGATATTACTTATTTAATTGATTGGTTGTATCGAACCGGCCCGGCACCGTGCACCTGCCAGCAATGGTTGGCCATTTGCGGCCCACCGCTGAGGAAGTAATTTATTCTTTATACCTCTTTTGAGCGACAAAGCCCCACCATTAGGCGGGGCTTTGTCAATTTACCGATCATTCATAAGAAGAAATCGTTTATGAAAGACCAGGGCGCGCAATATATTATGATGTCGGCCGGCAAGAGACGATTTAATGTTTTATTAGAATAGATAATTATAATTCATATAAGCTATTGACCGCAGATTGATTCAGCCGATGGTACTGATCGCGGGGCAATGGTGACAACATGTTATGATTTAGGTGATGTTACGATAGATTTTGTAACGTCCCGAGTTTCAGATGGCGTTTCTCTGAACATCGATAAAGACATAACCGGATAAAAAAGACAGATGTTTTTATATTGAAATTTGTGCCCATATAATATAACTTGCAAAAAGAGTAAAATATTATAAGTCTATAAACCGACGGTATTTTTTATGAACCATGATTTGAAGGGGACTCTAAATTATGGCAATTATTACGATATCGAGAGGATCGTATAGCCGGGGCAAGGAAATCGCCCAGAAAGTGGCTGAAAAGCTTGGCTATGAATGCATTTCGCGCGATATCATTCTTGAAGCTTCGGAAGATTTTAATATCCCGGAATTGAAACTTATTCGGGCCATTCATGATGCACCTTCATTATTCAGCCGTTTGTCTTTGAAAAAAGATAAATATATCGCTTATTTTCAGGCGGCCCTGACAAAGCATTTTCGCAGGGACAATATTGTCTATCATGGTCTGGCGGGACATTTTTTTGTATCCGGAATTCCGCACGTGCTCAAGATTCGGATCATTGCCGATTTTAAGGATCGCGTGAAGTGGGAAATGGAACGTGAGGGGATATCGAAGTCCGAAGCGGCGAATGTTTTGAAAAAGGATGATAACCAGCGTAGAAAATGGAGCAAAAATCTTTATGGTATCGATCCCTGGGATCCCAATTTGTATTCACTGGTTTTGCATATTCACAAACTGACCGTTGATGATGCCACCCACCTTATCTGCGAAGCCGCCAGGGCGAAGGCATTCCAGACGACCCCGGAATCGCAGCAACTGATGGATGATCTGGCTCTTTCATCCGAGGTCAGAGCGACCCTGCTGGGAATAAACCTCGATACCGAAGTAACCTCGCTAAACGGTGTCGTTTCGATCCGCATTACGGCTCCGATTGCGCACGAAGAATCGCTGGTCGAAAAGATACATTCGGCTGTCAGGGACATTAAAGAGATCAAAGATGTCAGAGTGAATGTTCGACCGTCGTCGTTGTAGGCGGCCTTATGTCGCCAACTCATTTCATTCAGGCAAAATATCGCCGTAAAGATAATATTTTGCTTTTATTATTCGGAAAATTCATTATATTTAAAATGAATGTTGCATTGCCGAATAACGGTCCTGATTCCTGAATCGATTCGGTAGTTTCTGAAAAATAGGCAGACTTTCTAAATCGAATTTAGAGGAAAAGAGGTGTCTATGAAAACCTTTGTACTGGTGACAAAACTCGCCGCTCATGATGCGCGTCCAATCGAAATCGGCGCGAAACATAGGGAGAGGGCCCGCAATAGCGGCGCCTGGCTTAAGGCAGTTGCCGAGAAATGCCCGACTATCGAGTTCAAAGCTCATTACGCCTTAATGGGTTACTGGGATTCGATGCATATATATGAAGCACCTGATGAAGAAATGGCCGCTCTCGTCTCCCTTCTTGCCCGCGAGCATGGCGCCGCCCAGGTGGAAAGCTGGTTGGCCATGCCTTATGAGAGAATTATGAGAATGGCTGAAAACCTCGGTGGCCTTAAGGAACCAAATGAATAGCAATAGCTTACGCTCCTCTACAGAACTCTTTGAGTAATTCAGCCGCCCGGTTTTCAGAATTGCGTTCATAAAATGGTCGGGAATCTATATCCATATCGTATTCTGTTCCTGTCAAAGACAATAAGTCATTACTGACCAATTAATTATGTTGGCTCTATAAATCATAGAATCCAACTATTCTCAAAACACTCCGCAAATATCTCTTTTTCGCCCTGAGCATAGGCAGTAAAGCTAAGCGACTCAGTCAAAATGCCGATAAAGTGATAATAAACAGATTGTCTTTTTGGGATAAACATGCGCCGAATTCTTGTATCGCTTATTCTTGTTATTTTTGTAAATATTTCGCTTAACGCCGCCAATTATTTTGTCTCCCCTGACGGCGATAATTCTAACGATGGTCTTACGATTGAAACAGCCTGGCTGACTATCGACAATGGCGACCAAAAAAGCCTGCTCGTTCCCGGTGATACCATAAACATCCTTTCCGGAACATATCTTATTTCTGCCTCAATTCACTTGCAGACAAACGGGTCATCTCTATTACCGATTGTCTATCGCAAACATGGCAAAGGTGACGTAATAATCGATGCTGACAATGACGGAACTATAATTTTGCTGGTTGAGGGTAATCATACTATTTTTGAAGGATTAAACCTGACCAAAACTACGAATAACGCGATTGAACTCAAATCTGATTTCTGTACGATTACCAAGTGCTTTATTTATAATGTAAATAAAATCGGCATTCATATTGGCGGGAGCTACAATCTTTTTCTAAAGAATACTATTGCATTTGCCGGTGATCAAGGAATAAAAAACGAAGGATCGGGAAGTTATAATCGTTTTTACGGAAATACCGTCTATTCATGCGCGGACAACGGTATTGAAGTTAAAGAAAAAACAGCGCGCGTGTTTAATAATATCGTCGCCAATAATAAGAAGGGCATCGTCGGAGACGGAGAGAATATCTGCGGTTTCAATAATGTCTGGGGTAACTCTGATGGTAATTATAATGGCGGGGTTTTTGATTCGGCGGGCGGTATATCGGTCTCACCGCAGTTTGTAAATACCGCCGCCGGACGCTTCGATCTGAAACATACCGCCGATGAAATCGATGCCGGATTATATCTTGGTTTTCCGTTTAATGGAAGTGCGCCGGAAATAGGCGCATTTGAAAAGTACAATGCCTATTATGTCAGTCCGTCAGGTGACGATTCCAATTCCGGTCTCACCCCCGGTACCGCCTGGGCCACGATAGACAACGGTGATTCACTCCTGTTCCCCGGCGACACAGTTTATGTCTTACCGGGAACCTATACTGAACCAGTCATTATCACCGCTTCGGGACTGGCCGATAATAAAATAGTCTACAAGGGTATCCGTGATTCGACGTTCGTTGATGGCAGCGGCCTTGACGCCGCCGTTACAATCGATGCCGGCGGCATAGCCTGGTCGGGAATTAGCGTATTTGATGCGGCAGCGACCAATATGCTCATAACCGGGTTAAACAATGTAATCGAATATAGCCGATTCAGCAACGCCGGTGATCGCGGGATACATCTAAAAGACGGAATTGGTAATTCTTTTAATGCCATTGTTATAGATAGCAGTCTGGTGTATGGATTATTTATTGCAGCTTCATGCAAAAGCTCGGAGGTAAACAACTGTATATTTTATGGCAATTCTTCGTCCGGTATTTTTGATCAATCAGGTAAAACAATGATTTTAAACAGTATTTTTGCCTGTAATACGGGGATTGGCCTAAGGGCATCGGCATCGAAGGCCGCGTATTCCATTTTTTATAACAACGGAACCGATGTTGTCGGGGGAGCGACCCTCGATAGTTCCTGCATTTTTGAAGATCCTCTTCTGGTTGAACCCGAGACCGGAAATTTCCGCTTAAATTCATTATCACCGGCCATTGATGCCGGAATCGATGTGGGCCTGCCGTATTCCGGTGATGCCCCCGATATCGGCGCGTATGAAACATCACCGTTGGCTGTCCTTACGGTCAACCCGAGTCTTGATTCGCTTTTTGCTGACTCAACCTATCAGTTTTATATAGAGGCCATCGATAGCAGCGGTTATCCCGCTGATCCGGGTGAGATAACCTGGTCACATACGTTTGTAACCGGAGCTATCGATTCCAACGGATTATTTACACCGCAATTAATAGGTACGGGAGGTGTTGTTGCCACTTCAAGTATTAATGGTATTGCTGATACCACTGAAAATATGTCTGTCATTCCCGGTACCCTAGACAGTCTATATATAATTCCCGAATGTGATACTATCTCGGCCGACTCGACGCGCCAGTTTGCGGTAAACGGCTTCGATATACATGGTAATAATGTCAGTGAGTTCGGCACTCTCGATTGGTCAGTCGATGGTGGTATCGGTATTATTGATATTAACGGATTATTTTCTGCCATAAAAGCCGGCTATGGTTTTATTTCGGTCAAATCGGATATCGGCCCGACGGCAATGACTGATTTCATATTGGTAATACCTGGTGAAATTTCCTATATCAATGTAATTCCGGTACTCAACAGTGTCGATGTAGATTCGTCTTTTCAATATTTCGCCAAGGGATATGATTCGGACTCGAATTATGTATATGATATTACCGATTCGGTCGTTTGGTCAACGACCGATCCATCAGGTTCAATAACTGACAGTGGGTTGTATACGGCCGGCGAAAATCCTTCTCCGCCGGATTATTTTGTGAAGGCAGTCTATGAAGGCACCTTAAGCGATTCCGGGGCGGTAACGGTAGTCGGCGTCGGCGCTTTGAATTATATTGTGATTGAGTCGGAGGACGGGACACCTTTCGACGATTCGACCTTAACGACCGACAATGACTCCACCGTTTTATACTGCCGCGGGTATGATTCCGGAAATAATCTTATCGGCAATATTTCCGTAACCTGGTCTCTCGTCGACGGTGATTCCATCGGTTCGGTCGCTCCCGGTCCTGATGCTTCAACGGTTCTGACCATTACCAATCCGGGAAGCGGAAAAGTCGTGGCAAATCATTTTTCAGGATTATCTGATACTACCGGTATTATCATTGTCGAAACCGGCCTCCCGGCCTCTTTGAGTATTTCACCGGATACCATAACCGTCAACGCCGATAGTAGCGTTCAATTTACGCCACAGGTCTTTGATGCCGACAGTAATGAATGCAGTTTCCCCGTGGCGGATTGGTCCGTGCTGGGAGGGATCGGAACCATCGATGCGGATGGTCTATTTACGCCGTCGACCATCGGATTCGGGAATATCGTTGTTACCGGAAGCGGTCTGACTGATACTTCCGGTACTATTGCGGTAACTCCCGGGATCTTACACCGGATTGTTATCTCACCCGACACCGCCGTTATTAGTGTCGATGATTCTATCCAATTTATTGCCGACGGCTATGACCTAAAATCCAATCCGGCTAATGTCGGGCATCTTAGTTGGTTGGTTCTCGGTCAGATTGGGAATATCGATTCGACCGGGTTGTTTATCGCGAATCACCCCGGTATCTGCAGTGTTATGGTCTTTAGCAATATAAACGGCGTCAGCGACATAAGCGGCGCTATAAACGTCAAAGCACTTTTCGTTTCGAATATTCCCCTGGGCAATAATAAAGGGTATCCCGGACAGGGGACGATTCCGATTCTGGCTTTTCGGATAAGTAATTTCTATGATACTACTAAATCGATAAGCAGTATTACCATTCGAGATACATCTTCAGGAGAGGGGGATTTAACGGAACTCCTGACTAATCTCGATTCGGTAGGCCTTTATTACGACATTGAAAACGATTCGGTATTGACAGTATTGGATAGTTTCATAACAACTACCGGCGAAATTTCCGGTGTCATGACATTATCTTTTCCGCCAATTGATATTCAGCCCGATTCCGTCCGGACCTTTATGGTCTGTTCCAAAATCAGCCAATATCCTCATGATGGCGATACCCTCGATTTATATTTCCTCCCCTCGATTGATATCATTGCGGGCGACGGCACGACGATAAAGGGCCCGGAAATTTTGAATTCACTCGGATGTATTATTATTGACGGTATGATATCCGGGCAAATTATGCAAATTCCGACAGGCGTGTCGGAAATCAGTCCTGCTGATTCGTTATATAATGTGTTTACCGTCGACATTCCGAGGAACGGCTACCGCGATGATACGTTGGATATTTTCAGCATATATAATTACGGTTCAGCATCGTATTCCGATATCGACTCGCTGATTTTATTTTCCGATGACGGTAACGGTGTCTGGGATGGTCGCGGCACGGAAATCCGTCTTGGGACGCTGGTTTATACCGGCAATCGCTGGATGAGAAGCGGATTGAATACCGGGCTGACGGGGCAGAACAACCGTTTCTATGTCGGAGCCAGACTGGTCGATTATCCCGCGAATAATGCGACCCTGGCGCTGGCGATTCCCGAAAACGGTTTGGAAATGACATCACAGAACGACGGCCCCATCGATGCCGATTGCCCACCTCTTGATACGATTATTATCCGAACAACGGAAGCCATTCAAATGACGAGATTTAATATGGCTGCGAGGGAATTAACGCCCGGCTCCAATAGCGGGCCGCTTCTGGCAATTGAAATGGTCAACAGTTACATATCTTCATTTGGTTTCGATAGTGTCCGTATTAATATTGGTGCGGTCGACCCGGGGGGCGCATCACAAGTCCAGCTCGACAACCAATTCGACAGTCTGCTTCTATATATCAACAGGGATGGCGATTTTGAAACGATGAGTGCCGCCGATTCTTTGATTGCCACCGCTTTAATTCAGGATGGTACGGCGCTTTTCGGTACTGCCGGATTATCCATCGCCGGGGGTGGAGGCGAGTTGGAATTATTCGCGGCCGCTATGCTTGACGCTGATAATTGCAAGAACGGAAATCTCGTTAGACCGGAAGTTAACGACTCCACCGACTTTTATTTTGCGCAGCCGATTTACATCGAGGGAAGCTTTCCCCTGACGAATCAGAATTATTTTATAATCAATAATTTCCCGAGCGGAAATATGATTATAAACAATGTGAATAACCATATCGTTTACGGCGGGCAGACCAACCAACCGGCTCTGGATTTTGTTCTGCCTCCCAACGGATACGCTTCCGACAGTCTGGCCTCACTGCGAATTATCGATAACGGTACGTTACTTGGATCGACCAAGCTACTGACATTAAAACTCCGGACGGATAAAACCAACAACGGTTTTTCTGTTGATGACTCTTTACTGGGTCAATTTACGGCCTATGAGGATTACTGGCAATTATCCAATTTACATTTCCCGATCGAGTCGCCAGGCACCCGATTTATCGTTACAATGAATATCAGCAGCGGTCAGTTTGAGGCAGCCACGATTCAACTGGGTATCCCCATCGGTGGTGCCGTTTATCGCTCCGGAACCGACGGGCCGGATGATATCTCCGTCGCCAATCCGCAGCCAATTATGGTTTTCCCCTCGAACCGTATGACCGTTATTTCGATTCCGGCCGCCTCTTCGGTGATTCGGCCGAAGGAAACAAATTCAAATATCCTGACATTTGCACTATATAATGGATATTTGGGTCAGGAACAGACGATAAACGGTATAACGCTGACAAATATCTCGCGCAGTCAATCGGATCAAGCCTATGCCGATTATGAATTGGGGCAGGTTTCGCTGTATTTCGATGCCAATCGCGATCGGATTTTCGAGGAAACTCAGGATTCGCTGGTCGGCATCGGCAATTTCAATGATAGCGAATTGCATTTCAGCGGATTTGATGTCGCCTTGCCGCCCGAATCGCTTTCGTACTTTTTTGCTTTGGCCGATTTCCCACAGGCCTTGATTGATACCGATAGTCTGGCGGTATCGATAGCCGGACCTTCCGATTTTTCTTTTTCGGGGATCGTGAACGTCAATGGTGATTTACCGTTAATTACCGGCGGTTATCTCATTGTCGACGGTTCGATTGCAAGTCAGTACGAAATAGCCGAGACCATGCCGCGAACATTAAGTCCCGGGGATACAGCGATCACGCTTTTTGCCTTTAAGGCGGCCTATAATGGAAATTTGCAGGATACGTTATATTCATTAGTTGTTGCAAATACCGGCAGTGCCGATACTTCCGATATCAGCACGCTTGAACTCTGGCTTGATCTCAACGGCGATGACTTCTGGCAATCAACCGATTCACTTATGGGGACGTTCGACTACCAGAGTAACCGTTGGGAACTTAACTCGCTGATTCTGCCGATCGATAGTGTTCGACCGGCATTATTCGTACTGGGAGATGTCTCGCTGACAGCCACACCGGATGTCACCTTTAAAGCGGAGATTCCATTAAACGGATGTTTATTCAACTCCGGCAATGACGGTCCGATTGATTCAGCCATTAATGCGCCCGCATCTTTTACGATTTCTGCTTCCGGACTGCAGATAGCCAATCAATCGCTTAATGAAACATATTCGGTCGGGCAGACGATTGAGCTCGGTGTGACCGTTACCAACATTTTGGGCAGTGCCATTGATAGTGTCCGTGGTATAATTATCGAAATCAGCGACTCAAGTCTCGTTACATTTGACAGCAGCGATGCCGGTCCGGTCATTTTAGCAACCGGCGAATCGACCGATTTTACTTTCTATTATACGGCCGCGGCGGCCGGGGAAGTGTACTGGCGGGTGCTGTCTTACTCGGAAAGCTCGGCTGATTCGTCGGCCATAATACAGTCGGCCAATATCAGAATTCAACAATCGCCTTCGGATGTAGTGGTGCAGATGTTGAATTCGGCACCGATTTCGGTCACGCGCGGTCAGGCGAATGTTTTCCCGCTAAGTATCGGCTTTGCTCATCCGGATAGCACGTTATCGACAGCATCGCTAAGATTGGATAGCATTATTCTTGGCGTCGAGAATAGTTCCGGGCAGAGCATTTACGCCGACGATGTTTTTTCGAGAATAAAGCTCGCCACCGAATATTCGAATCTGGTCGTCCTGCAAAATATTTCGCATGTGTCCGAAATCGTTTTGAATTTCAATCAGCCGATTATAGTCGATCCCGGCCATGAACAATTCTTATCGCTTTTGGTCGATATCGACAGTTCCGCCTCGGCCGATAATTTTATTCTTACCGTTGATGAAGCCGATCACGTACCTATAACCGATGAAAACACCGGATTGATGGTACCGCTTGCCCCGGAATTGATCTTCCCGTTCAAAACCGCCTCTTGCCGGATTGACGTTGCCTCTGAGAGAATGGTCGTATCCTCGCGTACGTTACTGAACGGTTTTGTAAATTACGGTCAGGAAGACGTCGAGGTGCTTCAACTGAAATTCCGGCATCCCGATTCAGCGGGCAGTTCTCAAATTCAGTTGACCGACTTATCCATGATGTTTGTGAATGATTTCAATGACACGCTGGCTCTCTCGGATTTGCTGGATTTGGTCAGAATCAAGCGTCAACAATCCATTGTGGCCGAGGTGGGGAATTTCTTACCCGGCGCCCGTCAGCTCGATATTCAATTGAACTCGCCCTTAACGCTTAATGGCGGCGAGGCCGATTCGCTGGTCATTCAGGCCTGGATAAATGAAAACACGACAGTGGACCGTTTCGGTGTACTTATACCGGACAGCACGTTTTTTGTCGTTCGTGACGGTAGTTCGGGTTCACCCCTGGCGATGGCCACCGACACCGTATATACCCTGGCGTCCGGATCGGAATTTCCGATTACATCATCTCTGGCGACGCTTGAATCACCAGCCGTCAGTCCCGAGTTGTGTCTTGAATCATTACTGCCGACCTCCGTTGCCGGCGGCGTTGATTCGCTGGATTTATTGGCGATATCGCTGGATTATCCGACCGAAACCGGTTATGCACCGATCAGGTTGGATAATGTATTTATAACCGTCTTTGACAGCAGCGGCACGCCCCTGGATCCTGATCGGCTGTTCGATCGCATCGGTTATCATCTGTCCGGCAGTTCCGTCGATTATCAAGCCTACATTGAACTCCAGGGCGGACGCATTATTTTTAATCTGGACAGTAACGGATATGTATTTAATCCGGGGGACAGCCAGACTATTTTTCTAACGGCCGACATCGAAACCGATGTTCCTTATGAAAACTTTGTTCTGGAAATTTCGACCGAAAGCGAAATTAAGATTTTTGATTATAATGATACAACGCATATCCCGGGATTTATATTGGAAAATGGGTGTACAACCGAGTTTCCTTTTGTCACCGGACAAACTAACGTATTTCTGCCGGCCGGGCGACCATTATTGACCATACAATCACTTCCGGTACAGCTGGCCTATCGGGGTCAGCAGGGGGCCCTATTTTGGTACGGTACACTTGATTATAGTACCGAAGACCTGCAGGGCGATCTTGTTCTTGGCGGCATAACCGGTCAGGTGTTGAATCACACCGCAGACGGTACGTTTCAGGTGACGGGAAATACTGTTTTCAGCGCCATTTATCTGCTGGCCGATGGAGAGATTGTGGCCATTGATTCCGTTTTAGATGACGATACCTTGCGCCTGATTCCGCTGAATCCTTTTAGTATGGCAAACGGAAGCACTATCGAAATGTCGCTCACATGTGATCTGCGAAATGATGCCCCCCGGGGAAATTATTTAGTTAGTTTTCAGGATTCTACATTTACGGATTTGACCGATTTGAATCTCTCATCGGTTGTTTATCCTATTTTGACCGGCGGCGTTTTCCCGCTAAAGACAGCCGAAATTTCAGTTGTCACGGCCGGCCTCGAGAACTCGTATACGAATTATCCGAATCCTTTTAATCCGGCCCGCGGGATTGTAACGACCATCGGTTATGTTCTTCCCGAGGACGCATATGTCGATATTGATATTTATACCATTACCGGCGAGCTGGTCAAAAAGGTCGTCTCAAACGAATTCAAGACGATTGGTTCACATCAGGAAGATAGCTGGTCGGGTGACAACGACGCCGGGCGGGGAATAGTACCGGGGACCTATTTTTGCCGGATCACAGCCCGGTACACATCCGGTAAGACAGAAAGTTTCAGAAGAAAAATCGCGGTGGTTCGATGAAGCAAATCTTACTGTATTTACTGGGTATGATGCTTTCCGGGGGAATCGTGTTCGCCGGTGACGCCGGCCTGAATTCGCCCTTCAGTCTCGGTACCGGGGCCTACGAATTATCGCTGGGCGGCTCTAATCTGGCAAACTGTCGCTCGGTAACCGCCCCCTTCTGGAATCCGTCCATTCTCGCCCGTGCGGAGCAAATATCCGCCTCGGCCTTCCACTGCCGCCTGTTCGATGCCGACGTGGCCTATCAGTACTTTGGATTAGCACTGCCGTCGATGGATTGGGGATGTTTCGGTCTGGGCATTTTCCGTCTCGGAATCAGCGGCATAGAAGTGCGCGATGAGAACAATGTCCTGCTCGATGAAACGCGTGATAATCGTCTGGCCCTTTATCTGGCTTATGGAAAGACCATTTCACAATATAATCTCGGACTCTCGCTTTCATTTGAACGCCACGAACTGGAAAGTTACCGGGCAACGTCATCGCCGGCCGTGAGCCTGTCGATTGGCCGCGATTTCGGATTGGGATTAAGCCGCTTTAAAGATTTATTGATTGCCCTTAATCTTCGCAATGTTGTCAATCCGGGGATAAGACTGGTCGATGAAACCATCAATTATCCGTTCACTTTCGATCTGGGGGTGTCGTTCAGGATGCAGCCGTTCGCGGGTCGGGACCATGATTTAATATTATCCTCGGCTCTGGGCCGGAAAGCGGACAAAAATGGCGAGTTATCATTCGGCGCCGAATATGATTTCGGGAATCTGTTGTCTTTACGCGCCGGAGCTCGAGACGGTCAGCCGACTTTCGGGTGCGGCATAAATTACAGTATTCTTAGCTTCGATTATGCTCTGATCGAACGTGATCTCGGCAGCTTGCATATGTTCAGCCTGACGACTTCGATCGGGCAGCCGCTTAGTGAAAAAAGGAAAATCCGCGCTCAAAAGCGCGAAGAAGAATTCAGGAACATGATGAATTCACAATTGGCTTCGCGTAATCAAAATACGATAAGCGAATTGGTAAACAAAGGCAAACTTCTGATGGAGACCGGTGAAATGGAGGAGGCCCGTAATTATCTGGATCGGGCTATGTTCCTGGCACGGAGCAGCGGGTCTGACACGACCGAAATATACCGGTTATTCCAATGGGCCAGCGAGAGGCTTGAAGATATTCTGAATAAAAAGAATTTCGCTCTTTATATGGATTCAGCCCAGGTGAAATTCGATCTCAAGGATTATCTGGGCGCGAAGTATTTCGCGGGGTTGGCATTGGCGATAAATGTAAACAACGACGAAGCTCAACGGCTAATCGATCGTACCGAAGCAGCCATTGAGCAGGCTGCCTCGCAGGAAGAAATGGTCAATAAATCGCTTATGGATGTCGACTCGTTATTAAACTACGGTCATGTCGAGCAGGCTCTGGTGATCGCCAAAAGCCTGATTCAATATAACTCGAACGATGAAAGAATTCTCCTGGCATTGAAACGAACTCGATTCGAAAAGTGGCGAATGATAGCTTCTGATGCTTTTGCCGGTAAAGATCTGGAAGTCTGTATTGCCGCCCTTGATTCGGCTTTGAAAATTTTCCCGGAACATAAGCAATGTCTCGAGTTAAGGAGCCGCGCCGACAAGGAACTTCATAAAGTGCAGGCAGTGATTCCCGCTACGCCGGAAATTACCGCTCCGGCCCCGATCAGTCCGGAACTCCGGAAGGAGATAGAAGAGACGTATAACACAGCCCGCGAACATTTCGAAAAAGGCGATCTGTCGCTGGCTGTAACGTACTGGGAAAGAGTCGAGCGAATGGCTCCCGATTACATGTCGGTTCGGGAGTATCTGGTCCGTGCGTACAAATTTATCGGCGTTGAACTGTATGGGAAAAATAAATTGAAAGATGCCATCGCCGTTTGGGAAAAAGCCTCAAAGATGGATCCGGCCAATCAGGAGATAAAAGACTATATCAAACGAACAAACAATGAAATGAAAAAACTGGAAGAGTTATCCTATGAGCACTAATGATTCCTATACATCGATTAATGAATGGCCCCAGGCCAAACAATTTCGAAAGTCCATCCGGCTGGAATTTTCACTTTATGTTTCAATCGTTATTCTGCTTCTTATGCTGACCACCGGGTATGTTATCACGAATAAATATGTCAATACGGTAACGCAGAATGTGGTTGAGAAATTGCTGGTCCAGGCCCGTGCCTATTCAGGTTCAGCCGGCAAATTGATTATCTCGACCAATGGTCCCGATGAACTCCTGCTAAATAATATCTGCAAAAAGCTGGCAACGAATAACGATGATATTTACTGGGCCGGTATTACGAATCCGGAAAACGTTTTCATAGCACATACCGATATCAGGCAGGTTATAGCCGAAGCCAGAATGGGTTTTTCCGCAGACGAGCATAGTTATAATTTTTTTCGTGATAACGAGACTTTTGAACTCAATAAGGCCACGATTAAAATAACTGTACCGATAACCGAAAGCGGGATTATTGTCGGTCGGCTCGGTCTGGCATCTTCGACTCGACAAATCATCGAGGCGAGAAATAGTTCCATATTTGCAGTGGCATCAATAACCGTGTTCATGCTCCTTCTTGGCATTCCGTCGACGACATTAGTCCTTAATCGCAAGTTGCGTCCTATAAAACAAATTACGAATGCCTTGAAAGATATCTCGTATGAAAACATTAAACTTGAGTTTCCTTTTGTCAGTAAAAACGAATTCGGTTATCTGGCGGAGACATTGAAAGCTATGGGCAAAAAGTTGAATGCCGCACAAAAAGAGGTTATTGAAAAAGAACGACTTTCCCGTGAACTTGAAATCGCCCATGAAATTCAGGCCAATATTTTGCCCCGCCGATTTCCCCATACCGATACCTATGAATTCGCCGGGTTTTACGGCAGCGCCAGAGAAGTCGGTGGCGACTATTATGATTTCATCGATCTCGGAAATGACTATTTGGCCTTCCTGGTCGCCGATGTCTCCGGTAAGTCGCTGCCCGGCATGCTGGTGATGCTTCTGACACGTGATATCGTCAAGCAGCTGAGCCAATTTATCCATGATCCGGGCCGGCTTTTGTCAGAGGTAAACAGCGAGCTGTCGACCGGAATTAAAAAAGGCATGTTCGTGACAATGTTCTACGGCCTGCTTGAGAAGAGAACCGGCCGGTTTACTTTCGCTTCGGCCGGTCATAATCCTCTAATCAGGGTAGCCAGTCAAACCGGTAAATGCGAATTGATAAAGACACACGGTTATCCGCTGGGGCTGATGTCCCGGGAGAAATTCGATCAGCGGATTGAAACCGGCGAGATGCTTCTATCAAACGATGATTGGCTGGTTCAATATACTGATGGAATAAATGAGGCACATAATGCAAACGGCGTAGTATTCGGTATGAATCGCTTTACGAAAATTTTGGAAAATAATATCAAATCGAATCCCCCGGAGATGGTAAATAATACCATAAATCAGCACAAGGAATTTGTGGGCGGGACTCCTCAATTCGATGACATAACGCTTCTGGTTTTAAAATGGAGAGGTCAGGATACCTTTATGAGACAGACGATAAAAGAGGAGGCTGTCAATGAGATTTAAAGCGGACAGCCAACCTCTGGTGATCCTTCCGGGCGAAATATCGGATAGGACGATAACGACTTTAATGAAGAGCCTGGATAAGTTGCTTTCGGAAAAGCCGGAACTGATTTCATTGGATTGCTCCCGGCTGGAAAATGTCAATTCATCCCAAATCGGCTTTCTCTGGCAGGCCCGTCAGAAATGCGTCAAGGCCGGGGCCGACATTCGACTGCTTTCACCATCGTCCGGTTTGATTTGTGTATTAAAAGTGCTTGATCTCCATGATTTGTTTCAATACACCGGGAGTCCCGACTGTGGAATGTGGGAGCAACCGGTTGGCGTTGTCCTGAAAAATTCCTACGTCGATGAATTCAGGCCCGAACCTGAAAGCATCGATAGAGCGTTGAAAAATTTTACAGAGTTTTTGAATTCGTTGAATTTGCATCATATAACGATTTTCGAATTACAAACAATTTTTTATGAAGTTTCAACCAATATTCGGACGCATTCCGGAATGTCAAAAAATGAGTCGATACTGTTTACGGTCAGAACTAATGACAAAAAAATAGTTCTCGTTTTTGCCGATTCCGGACGAGGTTTTGACATAACCAGGCAGCCGATTGATATTAATCCCGAAATGGCAGGAAAAAACAAACAAAAAAGTGGTTTCGGGTTAGCTCTGATCCGTCGTCTTGCCGATAAAATAGAATATATAGGTGAGCGAACCGGTTTAAATATTCTCGTTCTGGAAAAAAGGTGGAATTAAGCATGGACAAACCGAATATAACGAAAACAGTCATTAATGATGATGTGGTCGTCATCAAACCGATTAAAACTCTGGACAATAATAACGCCCACGAAATGGTAAATATTATCACCGGCGTTCAGGAGGATGGTTATAAGACTATTGTTATGGATATGACGGATTTGGAATTTCTTTCTTCGGCCGGAGTCGGGTCGATTCTGGGGACAATTGAAACTTCACGGGAAGTCGGCGGAGATATAATCCTGTGTAATGTCCCGGAAAGTATAAATCACATTCTTGATATCCTGGATTTGATCGATTATCTGACAATACGTGAAAATAAAGAAAAAGCCATAGCTATGACGGGCGCCCGGATTTAATGATGAGCAATTCAGGCTTCAGTCATAAGGATCGAGTCGCGACCTCTTATTATAAGTGGTTATCCGACGAAAAATCGTTGCTGGCCCTGGACGCCCTGGCCAAATTGAATACACAATTTGCCAATCGGCCGGAATTTCAGTTATTGATAAAAACTTTGCTTCTGACTCTGGCCGGGCAGTTTTCCATAACCAGCGCGTTTGCGGTTTTGCGACAACCCGGATATTCCGATAACAAGACCGTTTTTCTGGCCACCGGTAGATTCGCCAAAAGCCGTCAGCTGGAGTCGTTGCCTTTGACCCCGGACCTGGAACGATATTTTGTTGAATACAGAGCGGCTGCAAGAATTACAGATGTTAATTGTCCCCACTCCTGTAAAAGCTATCGGGGCATTTTACACGATTGCAAAGTTGCAATCGTCTGTCCTTTAATGCATAATGACAAGCTCCTGGGAATAATCGGACTCGGGGAAAAAGTCGCCGGCAAAAACTTCCAGGATAAAGATATCGAACTCTTTAATTCGTTGATGCAGTCGATTGT
>Ga0307426_1000661_pt1 | contig 23521 bp, 19 predicted proteins | sample SalMarWE160340MG_FD_202165 | JGI IMG/M metagenome (GOLD analysis project Ga0307426, IMG submission 202165) | Salt marsh sediment microbial communities from the Plum Island Ecosystem LTER, Massachusetts, United States - WE1603-40 | ecosystem: Environmental > Aquatic > Marine > Intertidal zone >...
CTCAATGTTTTCCTGTGTTTTATGTAGCGGCCTACTACTACATGCTCCAGGTCGTCAAGATCGAAAAAAATCGGCGGGAGCGGCTTCGTGGTTAAAAGCAGTGGGCACATTGCGGATATTCTGTGCGCAAAAACGACGTCAGGCTTTTTATCCAGTAATTTTTCGACCGCTTTTAACTGTTTTTCACCGCTGAATTCAATCCATCCTTTCAGATTGAAAAAGCTATACGTACCCTTTGCAAACGACAGCCATTTCCTGAACTCGCTCTTGTCGTCGAATTCCGACATGGGACAGAGAGAGAGGTCAATTTCCGTTTGCCAGAGTTTTGAAAGCTGATTCCTAAGCTTCCGGACAGTCGGTTCTGAACAGTCATAACCGGGCAGTGTAAAGAAAAGCATATCGAGCTCTGCAATCTCTTTTATCGCGTCTATGAATGTCGTGAGACGCTTGAAGGTCCCGTGAACCTTATGCGGGTTGTCCGGCAGGTACTTGGATATAAATAGGATTTTCATCATTCAGCTGGCTCCAAATATGTATGACTGGTTTCAGTTCTATTTCGCATTCTCGGGCCTGTTCTCGATCAACTCAAGGTAAAGCTGTGAGGTTTCCGACACCATTTTTTCGGCGGAGAATCGCTCAATGACTCTTTGTCTTCCTCCGGCGGCTATCCTGTTACTAACTGATGCATCGGAGAGAACCTGCTTGATCTTCCCGGCCAAAGCCTCCGGGTCCTCCGGTGGAACCAGTATCCCGCTCCTGCCGTCGACGATAATCTCATCCATTCCCGGGATGTCGGTGGTTATGACCGGTTTTGAGGATGCCATCGCTTCCAGTACTGATAAAGACAATCCCTCGAGGAGCGAGGGGAGAACGAATAGGTCGGAGTCGCTCAAGAGCTCCAGCACATCGTCTCTCTGCCCAAGGAAAATCACCCTGTCCGATATTCCTAACTCCGCTGCCAGGTTTTCAAGATTCGTTCTTTCGGGTCCGTCTCCTGCAAGCACGAAGACCGCTTCCGGTATGCTAGCCGCTGCTTCCAGAAGGTATCTGTGCCCTTTGAGTCTGTCCATTCTGGCTACGGTAAGGACAACGGGTTTCCCGGCATTGTCGGTTAAGACCGATTTGAATAAGTTTCCTGTGGATTTAGGAGAAAAATCTTCGACGTTGATACCGTTATGAATGACCTCAACCTTGCTCTCGGATATAACTGCCTTTCTAAGGCCCGTCGCCTGACTTTCGGATACCGCAATGTATTTGTCCACTAGCATCGACACCAGCTTTTGATAAAACTTAAGTGCATATAACTTGCGAATTCTCCGCGCCCATGGTTCCTGGAATGAATGCTGTGTGGCAATTATGGTTTTTATACCTGCGAAGTAAGCGCAAATGATTCCCGACGAACACCAAAGGTTGGATATAAGGTGCGCGTGAAAAACCCTCGGCCGTAACATTCTGAGCATTCTGATCAGCGCCACTCCTCCGTTTACGCTCCCCGGACCGTTTGCCGAAGGCGTCGGGAGAGCGCTTATTTCTATACCCTTTACCCTATTGATAAGCGGAATCACTCCTGGGTGCGGCCTGTAGACAAGCACGGGTTCCCACACGTCTCTGTCAAGACCGCGGAGAAGGTTCAACAGCATATGTTCGGCTCCGCCGAAGTCCGTACTCTCTATATAATAAGCGACTTTGTATTTCATGTATTTAGATTGAACAGCTCCGAAATTCTGTCCGGGATTAAGAATAATGCGAATCTCATTTGCGGACAACAAATGATTTTGTTGAAATCCGGCAACTCCTAGATTATCGGCTATATAAGCGCTGGTTCCGTCAATAGTAGGTATCTAAATCTGCGCATATTTGTTGTTTAAACCGCGGGATAGCTTTGGACTAATTCGTTTTTTTGATTCTGGCTTTTATCCTTCTCATCAAACGGCCCATGCCGCGATACTTGCTGTAGGTATACATATGCCACTTACGCGTAGTGTTGTACTTGCCTTCAAAATGTAACATCATTGTGAAGTCTATAGGCGAGGTCATACCCATTATGTTAATTCTGGGTAATAGAAGCAGGTCGTACTCCACTTTTGCGATCCCCTCTTCAGTAGTGCAGGATGTACGATAACCGGCTTCAACGGCGCAAGCTGTTGTGGCTTCGTTGAATGAACCGAAGGGATAGGCCATGTGTACTACTTGGTGCCCGAGTTTGTCCTCAAGGATGTTTCGTGACTCGACAAGCTCCCTTAAACAATCTTTCGCGCTTATTTCAGCCAGACGCGGATGTGACATAGTGTGACTGCCGATCTCAAAACCCGCCTTATCGAGCCGCTTGACCGAGTCCCAGCCTATTATAGGAAACTCAAATCCCAATTCGCGTCTTAGCCAGTGGCTATCGGTGCCGGCGTAGTCCGTAGGCATATAAAACACAGCGGAAAAGCCCTTTTCCTCCAGTACCGGAACGGCGTAATCTATACATTCCTGATAACAGTCGTCAAAAGTGATCAGGACCGGTTTCTTTGGCAACATAGAGTTACCATTACGGTAGTCTTGTAGCTGGTTAAGGGTTATCGGGCTGAAACGGAATAGCTTCAGAATACTCATATGAATCCTTAAGGTCCGCGGAGTCACTGAGCAGGCGAGAAAGCCCGGGTGTATGTTTGGCGTCACCTGATGGTACATTAGAATCGGGATATTTTGGTTCATGTTAAGCCGGTCCCGGAATAATGGTCTCCATTAAATCCATGCTGCATATGGCAAGCGGAATATGGTTCGTAGCGCATGTACTTTTCTGTCCGGGAACCCCCTTTCACAAATATTCTATTGTCATTTCGGACAATGTAAATATTATGAAAATGTATGTCCTCAGCCGTTTATTGCTCCTGAAGAATGGGGCGAAACTATATTTATCGACCAAACTAAGACCATCCGCCCAGTAATTTAGCGGTTTTAATGACTTTTCTGCTGATTCTGTTTTTGTACACATTAAGCTTGTGCAATAGGGGGTGACGGAACTTCCACCTTCTCTCATTCAGTGCTTTCAGAAGTTCGGGATCAGATACGTTCTCTCTTTTGAGATAATTTTTAAGCCAATCAAGGTAGTACAGCTCCGTTTGCACCCAGAGCCCTTTTTTAAACGCTACATTATAACAAGACTCCGGATGCTGCCTGTAGAGGTCCCAGCATTCGCTGGCGACATATACTGGTGAAGACAGGCAAATCTTAGCCAGAAACGCCTGATCTTCGTGCATTCCGGGGAAATTCTCTTCATAACCGCCAATCTGCTCCAATAATTTTTTGCGCATCATGACGTTTGACATTGAAGCGACCCAGATTTTCGAATCCAGTGCTAGTATCAGTAATGTGGGCGGATAAATGACCGTATCGGGTTTTAGCGACCCGTTTTGTATTTTTTCATGCAGAGTGAAATCCTGCTCCTGATCGCTTTCATCTCCGGTCCAGCTATACCAGTATCTGGTGTCTCCGTACACCATGCCGACTTCAGGATTCGACTCCATGATTTCGACCTGATGTCCAAGCTTATCAGGCCGCCACGCGTCATCAGCGTCGAGGGTCGCTACATATTTACCATTCGCTTCTCCAACCCCGAAATTCCTTGAAGCGCTTATTCCGAGATTCCTGTGCTCTTCGTGTTCGTAGTAGCGTACTTTGCCCGGACATTTCGTCTTGTATTCAATAGCTATCCTTGTGCTGTCGTCCGTCGACCCGTCATCTACGAGTATCAGTTCCCAATTCGTGTAGGTTTGATTCAATACGCTCTCGATTGATTCCACGAAATACTTCTCTGCATTCAGGAATGTTATAATCACTGAGACGAGGGGCGCGTGGTTCATAGCTTTGTATAGAGATACAATTTTCAGAGATATTGGATTAATCAAATAATATTTGTAGATTCAAAGACAAGCAATTTTGTATTTTCACCATTAGAATTAATCAGGTTTCTTAGCTTTTATTGCAATAAGAATCTCATATTTGTTGTCATAAAAATCCAATTCTTGCTGTGTTAGATCTTCTGCACCTAGGCCGTGGAGAAAGCTTATTGCTGTTAGAACATTTCCATAACCTTGGATGGAAACATTGTTGGGGGGGAATTTCTCCTTGAATATTTTTTCAGCTGATAATGACGTGAAATGCCAGCACCAGTTTTTTTCCCAAAAATTATAATCGTCCGTTCTGCTAATTCCACCAAGAGTTGCTAGTATCACTCCACCAGGTTTTAAAATACGATGTAGTGTGGCTATCGCTGAATGCATATCATAGATGAGCATCAGAGTTTGTGTAAAAATAATGCAATCGAATGAGTTTGATGGTATTTCAAGAGATGAAGTTAGATCTGCGACTATAGTTGTTGATTCATGTACTTCTTTAACAATATTGAGAACATCACTTTTTGTTACACGATCGCCTCCGAATTTATTTGTGTAATAGTTATCGCCTATTTCGAGCACCTTCTCTTTTATATGATTGGAATTTTCTTTCAAGAATTTTTCTATGTAGTGCCTATCTATAGGGAGTCCTCTATTGAATCCCCAATATTTATTAATCGGCTGCAGTCTTCTTAATTCTCCGAAATATACCCTATTAATAGGCGGCTCATATATTGTTCCATCTAACTTTGAAAATATTAAATATCTGATTGAAGTTGGTAAATTCCGTTCAACTAATTCTCTAAATTTTGTTCTGGTTCTATGCAACAATGATTTGATGTACATGATTAGCTCCCACGGATTTTAATAATAATTCCTCAACGTTGATGAAACGCTTACGGCAACACGATGGACCCATGACATCAAGCGGTATAAGCCTCATTGAAATAAGAGTTTGTACGGATTGTACAGCCCTTTCAATTTTTTCAATGAATATGTCTGTAATCAGTAATAGTATGGCGACATATACAATCGGCATATCGTCGATATTTAGTATAATATGCTGAGTATTTAGTTCTTTCATGTACTAATCAAGTCCAAATTGTCTAATTAATTCTCTTCAAATGACCATTTATGTTCAAGCAGAAACATTCCATATCTTCTTGATATCGTGCCGGTACCGTACACCGTTTCCTCTTCGACTTCGAAAAACCCGGCATTTTGAAGATAGTAAACTGATAATGTTCCTATTATGAACCTTATGTCTAACGCGCATCTGCCGGGTGTGATATATGACTTATTAGTTACACATGTAATTGTGCCTTCGGGGGGCAATATTTTTGGTATGCCACCAGAATTGTCGCTATCAAGAAAGGTTACGGGCTGACCGGATTTAAAGTCTCTAATAGTGATGTGTACTATTAAATTACTAATAGGTTCTCTGCTACGGTAACCTATTTTAATCGATAACTGGCTAGTCGGTCGTATCGGATCACTGCTTGATGCATTCTCTATCTTGATAGAGGTTGCAATTACACTCCTATCATAGCTCATAATTATGTCTTTTCTCTCTTCGATTGGAATCTCGTTCACTGATTCAATAGATTTGTGGTAGTTGTCCAATACTTCCTCGGTCGGGCCTTCATCTGCAATTCTTCCATTCTCCAGTAATATTGCTTTCTGGCATAGTGATCTTATCGCAGTTAAGTCATGGCTCACGAACAGTACTGTCCGTCCCTCTGAAGTTGCAACGTTATCAAGCTTTCCGAGGCATTTCTTCTGGAAAGTTGCATCTCCCACGGCTAGGACTTCATCCAATAGCAGAATATCCGGCTCCAGGTGAGCCGCAACCGAGAACCCAAGCCTCACACGCATGCCGGAAGAGTAAAATTTCACAGGTGTATCTATAAATTTTTCCACTCCCGAGAAATCAACTATCTCGTCGAACTTGCGATCGATTTCCTGTCTTTTCATGCCCAGGATAGCCCCATTGAGCAAAATATTCTCTCTCCCCGTAAGCTCGGGGTGAAACCCTGTTCCGACCTCGAGTAATGAGCCGATTCGGCCGTATATATTAACTCTGCCTTCGGTTGGCTCGGTGATTCCAGATATTATCTTAAGAATTGTGCTCTTGCCGGCGCCATTACGGCCAATGATGCCCACTATCTCACCTTGCTCGACATCGAATGATACGTTCCTCAACGACCAGATATAATTCGGATCACTATGATTTCCGTTAGAGTGATCGGACTTGCGTTTTAATAAATCCATATTGGTGGAGACATCTTTCGGATTTATGGTTTTGCTTCTTAAATCTGAAACCAGTTTCTTATAAGTGTTTTTCACCGTGTTGGTAATAGATTCACGGAGCGTATTGTATTGTATTCTTTCGCCGATTCTGTACTCTTTTCCCAGGTTAATGACTTCTATAGATTTTTTGCTCATTTTACACTATATCCGCAAAGGTTTTTTCCATATACCGGAAGTAAATCAATCCTCCAACCAGTAGCACAATCACGATGGTGACAGAAGCGGTCATCACGTACCAGTTCAGGGTTGATTGTCCCAGGAGCGCCCATCTGAAGCCTTCGACCACTCCTGCCATCGGATTAAGTCCGTAGACTACTCTCCATTTCTCGGGGACGAGGCTTGTCGGGTACGCGATAGGCGTAATAAATAGCCAGAATTGCGTCAAGAAAGGAATGGTGTATTTCACGTCGCGGTATTTTACGTTCAACGCTGAGAGCCAGAGACTAACTGCAAATGATGTAAGAAGTGCGAGCAGTAGGAAGAATGGTAACGTATAAACAGCCGACGTTGGGGTGATTCCGTAGTAAACCATCATCCCGATTAGAACAAGGAACGCCACGAGGAAATCCACAAGCCCGCTGATTATAGAGGAGAACGGCATTATTATGCGCGGGAAGTAAACCTTGGTTATTAACGCGCTGTTGGACACAAGGCTGTTACTTGAGTTGGAAAGTGCGTTTGCAAAGAGCTGCCAGGGTAAAAGTGCGGCAAAGGAAAATATCGGATAAGGCACCCCGTCAGAAGGTACTTTAGCCAGGTTCCCGAAAAAGATAGTGAAAACCACCATTGTCAGAAAGGGCTGAAGAACAGCCCACGTGACACCAAGAGCAGTCTGTTTATACCTTACCTTGAGATCACGCCATACAAGGAAATATATGAGTTCATGATACTCCAAAAGCTCTTTAAGCTTAAGAGCCAGCTTCGTCTCGTTCTTTCTGACGACGAGCGGTATTTGTTTTATTTCTGAGGTTGTCACGGATTTATCAAAGAATTAATTTTCGATATATAGCCAAGTCTTCCTTTATATTCAATTTCTCCGAGAACTTGCAGAAGATACAACAGCAAACTATAAAAGTATAATACCAAAAAACGGATAATAAAATATTTCATCCTAGTATCAATACAGTAAAGTCCGATAAGAACAATTTCGTATAATATGCCCCAACCGGATCGAACGTTTATTTGATTAGTTGAAGCTATGTCGTTATATGACAAAATATGTCACAAAAGAAGCCTGCTTTGTCCTGCTATTGTTAATAATAGTCTTTCGTATAATATAATATGGTATAAATACGGTAGCTTATCGTTGAGCAGGTACTTGGCATAAATTTTGCATTCCTATACATTTAATATTACCTTAACATTGATAGTTATAATGTTAAAAGGGTATATTTTATGGTTTGGTGAATTTTTAAGTGCAAATGTATTAATTTATTCAGTCCGATAAAACAAGAGAACGTATATATGTTCAAGAGCTTTCGTCACGGCGTAGATACAATTGGTGACACGCATAAAATGACCCGCCTAGGTATAAATCCCGTCGCAGAACCATTTTTCAAAAGACCCTTTGACTTCATGCTTTCGTTAGTGGGCCTGGTGCTGTTTTTACCTGTATGTATCATTGTCGCAATAGCGATATTTCTTGAAGACGGTTGGCCCGTCATTTTCGCTCAAACAAGATTAGGGAAGGGCGGGAAAGAATTCAAGATCTATAAGTTCCGCTCTATGATCAAAGACGCGGAGGCTCAAACCGGTCCTGTATGGGCCTACAGGGAAGATTACAGGATAACTAGGGTAGGCAAATTTCTCAGAAAAACCAAGCTGGACGAGCTTCCACAGCTGGTCAACATATTTCTCGGCCAAATGAGCTTCGTCGGCCCAAGAGCCGAAAGGCCCGAGCTGTTCAACGAATTTAAAAAAATCATTCCCGGATTTGATTACAGGCTTCGCGTCCGTCCGGGTCTTACCGGAGTTGCCCAGGTGTACGGGCACTACAATACACATCCTAAGAATAAGCTTCGCTATGATATGCTTTATATTTACAACAGGAGTCTCTTGCTGGATTTGAAACTCATCGTTGCTTCTCTCTGGTACACGTTCACGTTCAACTGGGAAAGCGAAGAGAAGAAAATCGACAAATTAATCGGCCAGGTGATATTGGAGTCCGGTGTTATAAATGAAGAACAGCTTCAGGAGGCACTTACTTATCAGAAGAAATGGGGTGGAAAAATCGGTGAAATATTAACAGAGAAGGGATATATAACCGAGTCGAAACTCAAAGACTTCCTAAATATGCAGGTTGCCGTCAATTCCAACGCAATTTGGGCGTCATCTCAACATCCTGAAAAAGACCAGCTGCTGGGTGAAATAATGCTTATGACGCAAGTGATAACGAGCGATCAGCTGGATGAGGCCCTCAGCCTCCAGAGAAAGAAAGGGGGCCAGGTAGGTCAGATTCTCATCAATTTGGGCTACATATCCGAGTCAGGCTTGAAAGACAGTCTTGAGCGACAGATGATTGCGAGGACCGGCCATTGACTCCGCGCGTCTTATATTGACGCTCTCCATGACTTTTCAGGTCTTATACCCTTATTTGCGCTACGCTCACTCTTCAGACGATTGAAAAGTGCGGTCGACAGCGCCAGCAAAAAAGTAAAGTAGTATGCGTTCGATGGTATCTGGAAATTGAATTCCGTTATGGAATGAATCATCATACCGATCATCCCGCAAATGGAGCCTATGAGCAAATGATATCTTAGAGGGTCTCTCTTTGGCGAGAACTCTTTAAGCTTCGTGACCAAAAGCTTGAAGAACACAATCAGTCCCCAGAAAACCATAATAAATCCTATTATTCCCATTTCGCAGGCAAGCTCTATATAATCGTTATGAGCATGCTCGTACATTTGCGGCCAGAACGCCTCTTTTTTATAGAGCGTATAGGCGAGACTGTAATTCCCGAGGCCCACTCCAAGTAGCGGAAAGTCCGTGATCATTCTGAGACTGTCTTTCCATATAAACGTACGGTTTGGAAGCTCATCCGAAGCTCTCGAGAATTTTTCAATAACCGGGTCAAGTCCTATCCACAACGAATAAAGTATGACTATCGTCAAAAATATGCCCAGCACCCATTTGACTGAAATGTTCATTTTAGTCCTTGAGACGAGATAGTAAAACAATAAAACTGATGACGCGAAAGCAAATATCGCGCCCCGCGACTGAGACAGGATTAAGCTGATTGCCATCAGAGATACAACAAAGAGCAGCATGATCTGATTTGAGATCGGTATTCTCGCTTTAGTCTCCCAGCGGCTCCCGTCGGTTTGCTTTTTCCCGCCGACGTACAGAAGATAACCCAAAATCAAAGGAATAATTGTGAGGAGAAGACCAGCGAAGTGGTTCGGGTTAATATATGTTCCCGAAGCGGGCAGCGTAGTACCGCTGGTTATATATTGAAGCAAACCGATCAGGGACTCCACCACGCCTATCGTGAATACCACCCAGAACAGTTTTTTTATACGGTTTCTGGAGCGTATGAAATCCGCGCTCACGATGAAAAAAGCGGCATAGGAAAGGTATAACAGAAGCTTCTCATATGTCACGAAACTGTAAAGACTTACAGTGTTCAATATTGAGACATCCTCTCCGAATATCCTGATTAAGGCTTCTTCTTTGGCCTGCCTGAGGGCTGAGGTGTGGGACGAAACCATATCCAGAATTGGCGAGGGAAGCGCTATCAGCTGAATAAAGATCAAAAGGAAGAATATGGCGAACGGCCTGTACAGAGGGGAGGGCGGCAGTGATATCCTGCCCTTGAAAATTTTATCCGTCAGCCATACTCCGAAGATAAAGAATGTTATCATTTCGAAGATCGAGACCGACCAGGTCTCTACATTACCGTAGGGAAGCGGCGAGAGCAGCACAATTCCTATACCGGCACCGATTGTCAAGTGTGTGAGCTTTTCCTTTACTATAGACATAACTGGAGTTGGGTCCCTCTAATTCGTTTCCTTCATAGCGACTTTGTCAATCCACAGCGTTCCGGACATCTTCTTATCTGTCCTGCCGCTTATCAATCTGACTGAGACCAGATCGCATCCGTATGATGTTTTGAATGTCAGAGATAAGTTCCTCCAGTCAGAGCTACCGCGTATGTTATTCGTTCTGGCTAGCAATTTACTGTCTGATGGACAGTAGACTTCCCAGTATAGTCCCGTACCTGTTGAAAGTTCTTTGCTTTTCTGCTTGATATCTATAGCGTAGAGGGTGTTCGCATTGACGGGTACGTTCTGGCTCACCATTTGAACAGCTGCATGATTTTCACCATCGAAATCTATTTCCATCAAGTGGGTATTTTGAGATGCATCAAACTTTCTTGCGGCCTCTGATCCATCTGTATTGTTTATTCTCCAATCGAATCCCCCATTGAGAATGCTTTTTTCAAAGTCTCCGTTCCAGATACCATCCCAACCGCCTAATCTTTCGGTCCATGCTTGAACGGCTCTTTCGAGCTCATGATTAAACAGTAGAAAATTTACATACCTGACAAAGAGTGATTCGGGTATGGAGTTTTTGTGCTCTATCTTGTCCCACAATTTGATCGCTTCGTTTTTTCTTTTAGTGGATATAAGAAAATGCAGATAACTCAAATAAGCATTCTCCGGGATGATCTGAAGAATCTCATCTCCGTTTTTCAAGGATGCCCACAACAGGATATAAGCCTTTTTCTGCCTGTGAGGATCGTAAGTTATCACAGATGCCAAATTCTCCTTAATTAACTCGCTATCCCCCAGCTCGGAAGCCATCATCGCCGCTTCCCATCTGAGTGCTACCACCCCGGGAGAAAGCTCGACGGCTTCATTCAAAGCGAAGCGCGCGTCGTCTTTTCGGTCTTGCATGGACAGGAATTGGGCAAGTGAGTACCAGTAAACGTAATTAAACGGGTTTAACTCCAGAGCCTTTTTATATAGCGGATATATGTTTTCGCGCGGAAACGTATAGTCGTAAAAATTGTAATACTGCGCCAGCAAGAAATAAAACTCCGCATTTCCGCTCTCAAGGGAATATGCGTCCTTCAAACCATTGGGCGGGGGGTCTCCCGCGTAGATATAGGAAAACCAGCTTTTTGCCGAATCCATAATCAGCATGAACGAAATAAGTATGGTAATCAGGATAGCTGTATATTGTGAGAATTTGGATTGTAGCGTCAGTTTCATTTGCTGAGAGGTGATCCGATAGGCGTATTTTCTCGAGCTATCGGCGGGCGTGATATTTAGGGGTGTCTTCCCGGAGTTTTTTAACTGGGCGCCGTGGAATGCCCCGGATTATCGCCCTTCTCGGCATCACGACCGGGCGGCAGTTTTTTCTCTTCATCGTCTTCGCCGTAATAATAGCTGTACGATTGATAGTAATAGCTGTTTTGATTAAGCTGGACACCGTTGACTATTACTCCAAGGAAATTGGCTTTCAGGTTTAACAGTCGGTCAATCAATTCTCTTACCGAATTCCTTGGGGTTTTGCCGGACTTAACAACCACTGCCACACCGTCGACGAAACTTGAAATAATCTGAGCGTCTACAAATCCGAGTGCGGGAGGTCCGTCAAGGATGATGTAGTCGTATTCGTTCTTGAGTTCCTCAAGCAGGTCTTTCATAATCTGTGAGCCCAGCAGCTCCGCAGGGTTTATCGGTACCGGCCCAACCGGTAATACATATAGATTCGGTATCTCCCCCTCTGATATGACTTCCGTCAGGTTCGCGTTGCCTGTGAGGTACCTGCTGAGGCCGTTCCCGTTATTCCCCAGCACGCTGCCTATTCTGGGGCGGCGGAGGTCCGCTTCGAGCAATAGCACTTTACTGCCGGCCTGTGCGAAAGATGACGCAAGATTAATGGAAATGGTAGTTTTACCTTCAGCCGGGAAGCAGCTCGTTACCAGTATGGTACGAGGAGGTCTTCCGGGCGTGGAAAGAAGCAGTGACGTCCTTATCGTACGAAACGACTCCGCGATATGTGACCTCGGGTCGAGCAGGAAGGATTTCTCGACCGGTGCGCCGAGACTCTCCGTCTGTTTGGATTCGAATACACCTCCGAGAACCGGCAGATTCAGCTTGTCTCGAACTTCCTCCGGCGATTTTACCGTATTGTCGAAATACTCTATCAGAAATGCCAGGAACACTCCCCCGCCGAGACCAAAAATACATGCAAAAATCAGGTTAATGGTTACATTGGGCTTAAAGGGTAAAAGGGGTATTTGTGCATAGTCTACAACCTGTATATTGCTTGCCTTCATTACGGACGATACTTCCGTCTCTTTCAGTCTCTGCAGCAAAGTATTGTATATGGATTCGTTTGAGCTTACTTCTCTCTTCAGTATGTTGTACTCTATTGATTTGTCGTTCAGCGCGGAGGCCTGTAGTTTCTGCTCCTCGTATCGATCTCTTAGCGTCTCTTCCTTCTTTAGAGCCGCTTCGTAATCGGATTTGATAGAGGAAGCCACGCTGGTTTCGGCCTCGTTTATCTTACTCTCAAGCTGAGCTACCTTGGCGCCGAGTTCCTTTAACTTCGGGTAGCCGGGTTTAAACGTCGCGGCCATCTGGCTGTACTCGGATTTCACCCTGGCGTGCTCCCCTTTTAAGTTCTGTATGTAAGGGTCAGTCATTACCTGTGGTAACGCATCGAGGTTTCCGTTCTCCACATGCTTGTAGAGTGATTCTTTTGTCAGTCTCTCCGTTTCAGCTTTGGCAAGCGCGTCATTAAGCTCGGCGAACGTATGATAGGTGATGTTCATATTTTCGTCGAGCGATACGATATCGTTCTTTTTCGCGAATGCGTTTAGACTTTCTTCTGATTGCTCCAGATTTATCTGAGCCTGCTCTATCTGTTTCCTCAGAAAATCCCTGCCCTGTTTAGTCGCATCCAGCTTCCTGTCGAGTATCCACTGTATGAAAGTGTCTGCCAGAGTGTTTACAGCGTCAGCCGCCAGCTTCCTGTCCGGAGATTCGAAGCTTACGTCAACCAGTCTGGAATTCCCGACCGGAGTTATTTCCAGGCTTCCTACAAAGGAGTCCACGAGATCATTCATTCTGCCCTGTTCGTAATAACCTTTTTTGTCTGCGGTTACCGTCCCTTCGAGCTCAGGAGCAGGTCTTACGATAAGGTTCTTCACACCGTTTACCGTTTCACCTATTACGTTTCCTATACCGGAAGTAAGCCTGGAAATTATATCCGACTTCTTCATGTCCGGATTAAATTCAGGATGCTCGCCCAAATTGAGCTTTTCCACGACTTTTTGTGCCAGTGCGCGGCTCTTTAAGAGCAGGTACTGAGTCTCATAAAATTCCTCTGACTTCGTTTCCAGCTCCACAACCTGGTCGAAATTTACGAATTTCGGGTTTTCAAGTGAGATTTCAAGCTTGGTTGTGGCCTTGTATACAGGTTCAGACAACAAAGTGCCGATGAGCGTCGTAACCAGGACTATGGCAAAGAACGCGATTATGACCTTTTTACGCCTGAGTACGACATCGAGGTATCTGTGAAGGGTATTTTCATCCTCTACCGGATAGGCGGTCAGAATGTCTTGTTGCGGATAGTAGCCTTTAATCGATCTTTCCCGGTCATCGGGAACCAGATTCCTTCCGTTATCCTCGTCATAATTGTCACGGTTGTTCTTTTCCATAAGCTTCTCTCTGCTTAATAACTAATCCTATTGGACTCCGACGCTAAACGGAGGGAAAAACAGGCCGAGTCTGATTGTATCGAAGAAATTCCTTATAGCATTCTTGCCGACAACTATAACATCCTGGTCTTCTAATACTATATCCGACGTCTGGCCGTTTTGAATTTGTTCAAGGTCGATCTCCGTCATTTCCATTTTACCGTTATTGTTCCTCATAAGCCTGACATCGGAATCCTCGGCGACCCTGCTGAGTCCGCCGGCGGCAGTAATAGCCTGGCTTATAGTCATGTTGTCTTCTATCGGTACCGTCCCCGGTTTCTGTACAGCACCGTCTACGTATACTACGCCGGCTTCAGGTATATACACCACGTCTCCCATGTGTATCGGGACATTCAGGCTCGAATCGCCCTCGTCGAGCAGCTCGCTCAAGTCCACCTTAATTGATTTTTCTCCTGTCGTGCTGTTTTTACGGGTCACATAAGCTATATTACTTGCGTCCGGTCCGAGGCCTCCGGCAAGCGCGAGCGCGTCCAGGATGCTTCCCTTGCCGAGAAGCTCGTAGGTTCCGGGGTTTTTAACACTACCTATAACTGCAACCCTCTGGCTTCTGTACTCTTTGATTGCCACAACGACGTGCGGGTCGTTCATATATTTTTCCGTCAGGAGCTCCGTAATCCGGGTTTCGGCTTCCTGTGCTGTCAGACCGCCTATTTCGACTGACCCGAGAAGAGGGAACGATATGGAATTCTTTGTAGTTACGCGTGCTTGGGTATTCAAATCGGGCGCTTCCAGAACCTGGATATCAAGCAGGTCTCCCGGTCCGATCAGATAATCATCCGAGACAGTTGTGCTAAAGGACTCCTGGATTAGTTTCCGGTTCAGCTCCTGGTTTTCTTTGTTTATTTCCCTTTTGGCGGACGGCATCACAATAGGCTGGGTGCTTTTCGGAGCTCCGCATGCCGAATAGATAAAGCACGCCGCAACTATCAATAACAGAATAATTTTATTGTGTCTCATAAGGTCAGACCCCTTCTATACTACAATAATTATACAGCCTATTTTACCCCCGGTTGGTATAATTGTTTATAGTATTTCCCCAATATTCTCCGATCCGAGAAATCTTACTTATTATTCGGATGGCCTCAGGACATTGCTTGCGGTATTGTCATTATCGTCACCGGTTGTGGTTGCTCCAATAATGGCTCCGGTTACGGCAGCCGCTCCTACTGTTACGGGTATCAGCACCGGTGCCGCTGCCGGGGTGCAGCATCCGGACTTGCTGCGAAACGACTCATAAGGATTTTGTTTTGCCGGATTGGACGTGGCGTCTCCCGGTTCGAGAGTTTGTGACGATGCCTGTGTCTTGAAATCGGAATACCCGTCGAGCTGTAATGCCGATGTAATATTGTCCGTGACGTTGGTTCTGCCGTCTACGTACTCGGGCATGCTTGCAGGTATGGCGCTTTCGTCGGTAGGCACTGTATCCGCTTCGGGAGTATCAACCAGGTATCCGCCTTTCGGATTAAAGCAGTAGCATACCTCACCCTGATCTCCCTGGGTCAGCATAAGGCCGGTAAATCCTTCACCTATCGACTGTACTTTAAAGATGGATTTCGGCTCAATTACATATTTTCCGCCCTTTACAATCAGAGTGGCTTTCCCGTTATCCTGTGTGTTTATTATCATATCCGGATAGATAGGATAGCTTTCGTCTTTTAGCGTGAGCTCGCTGCCGTCGACGAGAATTACCTTGACTTCGTCGGAAACCTTCATGGTGCCGAGCGAAACCTGTGCATCTAGGGATGTTTGTGCATGTACAGACACTATAGAGCCGACCGCGAGGATAGCAGTTAGTAATGTTAGTTTTAAATTGCTATTCACTCTATTCATTTTTTGTAACCCTCCTCTCCAATTCTCTTTTATGAATAGTATAGGGATTGTCCGATTCGGAGTCAACGAGACTTAAGTAGGTCTTTTGATATCAATAAAGTATGAATAACGGTTTTTCGTTTCATACTTTAGTATTAACACCTCTTAATACTTCTCAGACTCAGATCAGATCCAGCTTCCTTTTGATTTTTTCCACATCGTAATACGGCTCGCCGCGCGTTCTTGCGCCGTCATATATGGCTTCGAGGTCGTTCAGTACCTGGACAAGACTGTTTCTATCTTCCGGCGTATTAGTTGCTTCGCGCGGAGACTTGCCGCCAAGATTCGGGTGGGGTTCGTCGATCCAATTTGTGTAATAATCTTCGAGCGTTGACTCCATTTCCTTCCTGCTCTTCGTCCCCGGCGGCAGCTGTTCGACTTTGTGTTTTTCTTTTCCCGCGGTGTCGAGGAATGTATTTAATTCCCTGCTTACATCCTCAATATGCGTTATGGAATCTCCCATAACCTCTTCGAGCTCCGCTTTCGTCCTGTCCAGCATATTGATTGAGTAACACTCGATCTTTAGCTTGTCGTTTTCAATCTCTATGGTCGCGGTAATTTTGTTTTTGCCGGGTTTTTCCCAGTTAAACACCTTTATTTCGTCGTTCTCGCCGCTAAGTTCCTTCACGGCTTTGATTTTCCCGAGCCGCTTAAATATTTCTCCCCTGTTCGTAATGCTGTAAACTGCGGAGGCCAGCACGAACTCGTCCCCTTCCGGCGTTACGAATTTAGGGTTCTTCGCCATGTCTTCCAGGTAATGCCCGGTCCTGTATCCACAGTCTCTAAGATAATCGACTATGGGTTTCTCTTTACCGAAGGACTTTTTATACTCTCTGAATTCCCTGTTTATGAAATCAATAATTACGGATTTAAAAGCAGACGGATAAGCCGATATAAGCCCCGAGAAATAATGGTTATTTTCGGTCGAAAGGGGTCTTGCGCCAATGATGTCCGACATTTTGATTTTTCCGGAAGCAGCCGCGTCTCTTACGGTATATATATTTTGCGTGAATAAGTCCCTTATTCTGCAGCTTTCGCCGGGCGTGACCTCTTCCACCTCGAAATAGCTGTAAAAGCTGTCGAGCCAGCCTTTAATCACGATTTCCTCAATCTCCGAAAGCGAGTTCATTTCAGCTTTATAGAACCGCTCTATTACCCTTTCCTGCGTATCAAGGAGCCTGAAATCGTAGAGAAACCAGTCTAAAAATTTCTCGAAAGTGACATCGTCTATCCGGTCTTCAGTTACTTCGGAGGCCAGAAAGTCCGGGTCGTCTTTCCAAATATAAAAGGCTTCCCCGATCTGGGATTGTATCTCGGGTCGCTCCGAGTATTCCACCAGCCTGGTCTTGAGATCCTTCTCCGCCTGATCGTATTTGTATGCCGTAATATCCACTACTGTATCATTCATATTAAAAAAGTATATTTTTCGCAGTGGTTATGTCAATTCGAGCTGGGCGGCACCGGGTGTGCATTCCGAATTAATCAGCCGGTTGTACCAAATCTGTCCACAAGATAAGTCCTTCTGAAATTGAATATATCATCGAGCTGGCGCTTAACGATAAGCGAGTGCGCTATTCTGCCCAGAGGACCGAAGGGGAGGACGTAGTGTATCAAATCCGTCATCTCGACGCCGCCTTTTGCTTCCTCGAATATATGCTGATGGTGCCAGAACCTGTACGGGCCGAAACGCTGCTCGTCCACGAACAACCGGCCCTCGTCTACGTGCGTTATCTCGGTCACCCACCTGACGGGATAATTGAGCAAGGGCGTAACGGTATATGTGACGATCATACCCCGATACATTTTCGAAGGTACGTCCGAGGTGACTTTAAAGCCCAGAGACGGGGGCGTTATGAGTGCGAGATTTCGGGGATCAGAGAAAAAGTCCCATGCCTCATTTATGGACAGCGGCAGATTCTGTGTTCTGTGCAATCTGTATAGTTTCATTTGTATTCACAACCGGTCATATAACTCGATTCGCGCCAAGGGTCTTCATATGCGGGTCTAAGTGTACCGGAATCAAAAATCTTAGGGATTTGAGAGCTTTCGAATATGCGCTTTCCTATGTATAATCCTCTCTCGTTATGAAGATAGTTGAAATCAAAAAGGGAAATATCGAAAGGCAGTTAAAGGACCTGAGACGAAGCTCATCGCTCAGCGACCCCAAGCTGGAGACGGCAACGAGAAAGATAGTGGAGGACGTCAGGAAAAACGGGGACAAGGCTCTTTTCAGGTACACGAAGAAGTTCGATAAAATCGAGCTTACACGGAAGACCGTCAAGGTCTCGGCCAGAGAGATCGAAAACGCGATGTCTTCGGTCCCGCGAAAACTGGTCTCGGACTTACGGAAAGCCGCAAAGCGCGTTCGTGATTTTCACAAGCGTAAACTGCCCGCGGGGGCTACGTTCAAGGACAATCTCGGTAACGAGCTCGGGTGGGTTGTCAGGCCCATAGAGAAGGCCGGGCTGTACGTGCCGGGCGGCAAGGCCGCTTATCCTTCCACGGTGCTAATGACGGCGATTCCGGCCAAGGTGGCCGGCGTAAGCGCGCTCGCGCTCGTTACTCCCTGCCACGGAGGCGAGGTCAATCCCGCCGTTTTAGCCGCTGCTCATATCGCCGGAGTGGATTCGGTATATAAAGTAGGCGGCGCGCAGGCCGTCGCGGCTCTCGCGTACGGAACCGAATCTGTCCCCAAGGTGGACAAGATAGTCGGCCCCGGAAACATATACGTCACGATCGCCAAGAAGCTCGTATTCGGAGAGGTTGACATAGACATGATCGCGGGCCCGAGTGAGGTGCTGATCATAGCAGACGGCAGCTCCCCCGCAAGGTGGATTGCCGCTGACCTGCTGGCTCAGGCGGAGCACGACGAGATGGCGGTGCCACTCGTCGTCACAACCTCCATGCGCTTCGCGAAAGAGGTCGCCAGAGAGGTCGCGGCGCAGCTCGAAAAACTCAAAAGAAAAGATATTGCCGGAGCGGCCGTTAATAGTCAGGGAAGGATATTTGTAGTCAGAACGATAAAGGATGCTGTCAGCTTCGCAAACGCCGTAGCTCCTGAGCACCTCGAGGTCTGTGTCCGAAAGCCCAAGTCGCTCCTTAAAGATATCAGGCACGCCGGTGCTATATTCCTGGGCTCCATGTCTACCGAAGCTTTCGGCGACTATATAGCCGGGCCGAGCCATGTGCTTCCCACGGGAGGCGCCGCAAGGTTCTCCTCGCCCCTGAGCGTATATGATTTCCTCAGGATGCCGAGCGTTATATCCGTCTCCAGAAAGGGATTCGACGCCCTGTCCGCATCTGTAATGAACCTCGCCTACAGCGAAGACCTGGAAGCCCACGCCCTGTCAGTCGGCGTACGGGTAAACGGAAAGTGAGCTTCTGAAATGGCAGAAAGAAACGACAACAAGACTGAATCCGCCGAATCGAGTCTCCTCGTATCGCGAGTGAAAGAGGGAATAAGGAAACTATCGGCCTATTCCGTTCCGCACTATCATGTGGAAGTCAAGCTGGACGGCAACGAAAGCCCGTTCCACCTCCCTTCCGACGTAGCTTCTCAGGTCGAGAAGGCGCTGAGCGCAGTCGATGTCAACAGATATCCCGACCCCGAAGCCCTCGCGGTAAGAGATATAATTTCCCGCACGAGCCATTTCCCCCTCGACGGTATTCTGCTCGGGAACGGCTCGGACGAGCTCATCGGCATGCTGATCGCGACGTTTTGCGGCGGCTCGGGCAGCATTCTGATTCCCGTTCCCACCTTCTCGATGTTCGGTATAACTGGCACGGCTCTCGGCGCGCGTGTGCTCGAATCCCCTCTCGACGGCGCGTTCGATATCGATTTCAATCCGTTCCTCGATATAATCGAGAGAGAAGATCCCGATCTGATATTCCTCGCCTCTCCCAATAACCCCACGGGAAACGTGTATTCGGAGGAAAAGATCGGGAGCGTTATCAGCCGTTCGAGAGGCATTGTAGTAGTCGACGAGGCCTATTCGGACTTCAGCGGCCAAACTTTCTTGCCTGATGTAAAGGAGCACGAAAATCTGATAATTCTGAGAACGCTGTCGAAGGTCGGCTTCGCCGGGCTCAGGCTCGGAATCCTATACGGGAGGGAAGAGCTTGCCCGCGAGATAAACAAGGTGAGATATCCGTATAACATCAATTCCCTGACCCAGGCCACGGCAGGGGTCGTGCTCGAAAACCACGAGTTCGTAAATGAGAACATACAGCTTATCGTAAGAGAGCGGGACAGGGTATATAAAGCGCTGACCGGCATGGAAGGTGTCGAGACCTATCCGAGCGACGCCAATTTCATACTGTTTAAAGTAGGGGACGCAGACGCTCTATTCGGCGGCCTTATAGACAGAGGCGTCCTTATACGGAACTTCAACAGACCGGGCAGGCTTGAGAACTGCATGCGCGTTACTATCGGGACTCCCGATGAAAACGACCGTTTCCTAAGCGCCGTTTCCGAAATCCTTGCCCCTTAACTTCTCGACCGCGATAAAGCCAACCCAGAACAATAAGCACGCCAGCGGAAACGAGTCCCCGATCCTGGTGTAAAGCGTGAGGTTGCCGTTCATGAGGCCCACTTCGTCCTGGACGTTCGTCCTTACGAACATGGGAGTCTCGGCGACCACCCTTCCCACGGGGTCAATGATGGCGCTTATGCCCGTATTTGTCGATCTAAGAAGATACCTTCTGGTCTCAATGGCCCTCGGTATCGAGAGGTTCAGGTGCTGATAGGGGGCTGTGGTCTTACCGAACCACGCGTCGTTAGTGATATTTATGATGAGGTTCGCTCCTTTGGCGGCGAATTTCCTGCTGAACTCGGGAATGATGTCCTCGTAGCAAATTATGGGGGCGATACGCGCTCCCTTCTCTTTTATCTCAAATATGTTGAGTTTGTCACCCGGTGTGAAATCCCCCGAGGCGGGGCTTAGGTGCTTCAGGGCCGGGATGTATTTCGTGAAGGGAAGGTACTCCCCGAACAGCAACAGCTTTATCTTGTGATACCTTGCGAGAATGACTCCGTTTGAGTCCGTGAGAAAGGCGGTATTGTACATTATGACGTTGTCGTTCGTGATTTTCTCTACATTCGGGTCAATGACGGTAAACGACATGCCGCCCACCAGAAAGTACTTCCCCTCCATTTTGGGGACGCCAATCTCGTCTCTCACAATGAGTAAATCGGAGCCGTTTGAAAACCAGGCCTGTATAGCGGTCTCGGGCCATATTATAAGGTCGCTCGATACAAGCTCGCGGGACATTTCCTTGTGCTTTGCGGTTACTACCTCTTCCTGACTCTCCGTTTTTGCGAGGAAGTCGAAATTGGCCTGCACCATTCCGATTTTGAGCTTCGTCGCCCGCGCCACCTCCGCGTCTACCTGAGGTATTCTGTAGTAACCGTAGAGAAGGGTCGCAATCACCAGTACCATGGACAGAGCTGTCTCCCAAACCGGGAACCGTGTCTGCTCCGCTACCCTCTTGAATATTCTCATTAATGTCAGGTTGACGACTACTATTACGAAGCTGAGCGAGTAGATGCCGAACAGGTCGAATATCTGCATTACCGGAACATAGTCCGTCTGCGAGTTTGCAATTCCGTAAGGAAAGAGGAACGGAAAGACGTACTCAATCGACGTCCAGACCGCGGCCGAGAGAATCACTCCCATAATCCCGGCTCTCGTCAGGAACCTGAATCTCGTTGCAATGTACGAGAAAAGCGCGAAAGCGAGCCCCGAATAGGCGCTCAGTATCACGATGAACACGGCGCTGACGATTATGGGGAATCCGCCGAACCTGCTGAGTGTGGCTATGAGCCAGTACGTGCCAATAAAGTTCGATAACGTACCCGCGAGGAGCCCGAGCCTGAAAGCGTCCCACGGGGATTTCTTCTCTATCGACAGGAACAGGGGTATCAGAAGTACCCACGCCAGGATTCCCGCGTAGGGGATCATGAACGCCGCCGGATACAGTACGCCCGTAACAGCCGAAAGCGCCAGGTCTCGCTTCCCGATTTGTTGCATGGTCAATAAAAGATACCTAAGGGCGGAGTTATGAAAAGGATGTTGTTAGGTTGCACGTCGTTGGCTCCAGACAATTATATTACGTGGCGTAAATTACAGGTTTATTCTCTCCATATAAACCAGACAAAAACTGTCAGACAATCTGACACTTCGGACAGCTATTACATACAGGCTTATGATATAGATAATAACATGGGGAGCTTATGGCATTGTCGACTTGGCATGAAGTATGCAATAGTAAATAGTATTAAATAATCATTAATGGGGGTGAATTTAATGGGCGTATTCTCAAAGATTATTGCTATTATCGGCGGCGTATTTCTGGGTATTCTATTAATGCTATCGTTTGCGGTTCCTTTTGTTGCAGCACCCATATTGATTGCTTTTGTATCACTTGTTGGTGTTTGCATATATCTCATCAAGGAAGATAGCAGCCTCTCTCACAGAGCCAGGACAAAATCCTTTTACTGTCCGTTCAGAAGAATGCTTGTTGATGCTAAGTTCAGACCCAGCATATTCTCTTACAGGTCATACGACGATGTTCTTAAATGTTCCGCATTCGAAGGCGGAGTCAGATGCAAAAAGAAATGTCTGGATATTCCGGAAATTAAACTTGATTCCGGGCCTTCGGTAGTTAAGGTATGAGCAGGAATTAGCGAACGCCGTAGCTTTGTTGCGTATAGATATTTGATCCCCCCTTGTTTCTTTAACCATCAACCTCCAGGCAAGGGGGGGGAATCTATATGATTCAAATAATAAATGCCCATTGATATAATATTAATCGCAGATAAACACTAACAACTTCCATGGGTATAATGGTATCTTGCCATGGAATTCCAATATGAGAATCCTCGGTTTGCCCTGTATGTTTAGTTCCATTCATGTGTAATGAACCTGATCCATGTACAAAGAGCGGATTCTTCATGCAAATCCCTATTCGTCCTTATAGGAAACTTGATACAGACTCTAAATTCTGTAAGAAAATCTGACAGAATTTAGTCTCCCGCCAGCTACACAAAAATAGAATCCTTTAGAATGAACCGATTACACCCGGCTGTCGCTGGCATAAAAAATGCACGAATATTATTTATTAGATACTAAGTCGTTAAGTCATATTGGGGAGGGGCGGGATGAATAACTTCAAAGGTATTTTTTTTACCATCCTTATTTTGGTTTTGCTTTCCGGCATCATATCCTACGCAGATACATTCGTAGTAACAAACCTGAACGACCCCGGAGATGGTTCTTTGAGGCAGGCAATAGACGACAGCAACTCGAATGATGGGCCTGATACCATAGTATTCGAGGAGGGACTTCAAGGAACGATAAGCATGAACCTAGGTGAGTACTTCATTAGCGATGATGTTGGTATCATAGGACCTGGTCCTGATAATATCACAATTGATGCAGAAGAAATGAGCCCTATTTTCATCATATCTGACGGTAATGACCAAATAAATAGAGTTGTGAATTTCAGTGGTCTTCGCTTGATTAATGGGAGAAGGATGAATGGTGCAGGAGGTATCATTGAAAATTCTGAGAATTTAACCGTCGAGAACTGTAAATTTGTTAACGGCGATAGTACTACATGGGGCGGCGGTGCTATATTCAATGATAACATTCTAACAGTCGAATCATGTCATTTTGAAGATAACCGTGCATATGCCGGGGGAAATGCCAATCTGGGTGGAGCAATTCTT
>Ga0307426_1000662_pt1 | contig 23485 bp, 14 predicted proteins | sample SalMarWE160340MG_FD_202165 | JGI IMG/M metagenome (GOLD analysis project Ga0307426, IMG submission 202165) | Salt marsh sediment microbial communities from the Plum Island Ecosystem LTER, Massachusetts, United States - WE1603-40 | ecosystem: Environmental > Aquatic > Marine > Intertidal zone >...
GGACAATGCGAATATCTTATTGCCAATGTATTTGCCATATAACTGGTACATGATAATGTACCCCGCAAATGCCAACACCATAATCGCTAAAGCACCCATAGTTCCTCCTTTCGTTTAGGTAGGATTGATATAATGCCCGGTTAAAAACCCTTAGACGCTTATGTGTAAAATCCCTATAGTGTTAAGGGAATAGAGGACATTTGCTATTTCCGGCGATGCGATCGGCAATTCGCTGGGTAGAATCTTTATGGATACATTGTGAAATGTCAACAAAATTATAACATTTTTAATTTTGCGCCAACTGATGGCCACATCCCGGCCCTTTTTCAGGTTTGAAATCACGCAGATTATATCTTGGCCAATGGATGCCGCTCGGCTTCACAAATAACTTTTTCTACGCCCGGAACTGATTTGATCAGTTCGGTTACACCGGCGACGGTGCGCATCGGGTTTATCAATCCGGTCAGTCTAACGACGCCAGGCTCCGGAACGTCGATGTGCAACTCTTGCGGATTGATATTATCCTTCATGACCGCCGCTTCAACCTTCTTTAGCAGTGACAATTTCGCCATTGATTCCAGCGCGGTTAAGCTGCATTGCCGGATGTGTTCCGTATCCGCCACATTAACAATCATCTCTGCCGCTGCATCGATGCCCAGTTTGTCGACATTGATCACCAGATCATACAGCGAAAAATCATTCCAATCGATTTGAAACATAAAATCCATAAAGGCTTTGAGCTCGTTGTCACGATTTTCGATCATTTTTAGAGCGGTGTCCGGGCTTATTTTCATTTGAGCGACCAGACGCTGAATGCGGAAATGGTTGGACGTATGCATTCGCAGGTGCAATGCACAGCTGAAATCTTTTAAAAAATATGTCGCCCCGTGACCGATAATAATACCTTCACCGCGACGGGCCACTTCGTAAATGACCGCCGCCATCAGCTCATTATAGATTTCAGGCCGGCGCCTCAAAAGCCGATCGAATAATCCGGGCGCTTTTTCATCAAATCCCTTCAGATCTTCGGTTGAATACCCCATGTTTAAGGCCTCCTGTTGAAGCCGTTCGTCATCATACAGCTCAAGTTTAAGACCCTCGGCAACCTTTTGGGAGACGCTCATCGCACCGCATCCAATACTGGTGGTTACGGTAATCAGTGACATTCTTGAATCTCCTTAATTTAAGCTTGTCCGGGTCAGGTAAAAGCAGTCTTTTCTGAAATATCCATTGCTTAACACGGGTGTATGACCCGGATTTCTGCGTGGCAAAGCGCACTTTTGGGGTCCTGACTTTGGCGCGCGGTTATCTCAGACAACTTCAACGGCAAGATCAGGGAACTCTTTCCGGAACTCCGCGGTGAGGGCGTTCAGGGTACTGGAAATAAGAAGCCCCTGGAGGACAGTACAGCATTGCTTGCGGTTGTGCCGGATGGTGCTTGTGAAAATATAAAGCTTTTTTCGTCTTGGATTGTAACGCAGCTTTTCAACCAGGCCGAGTTGGGCAATGGATAGACCGCTCTCCGGTTCCTTGACTCTTTCCAGAACGGCATCAATTTTTCGGGTCATTTCGGTATTCATGTCTTCACTATATGCTCAGGGCGTTGCGCTGTCAACGTTTCATCTTATCCTTGCCATTCAAAATAAGATAGGCTAAATTCATGTTTATGCCTGGTGTGCCAATCCGCGGATTTCTTGGGATAGTTTTTCTATCTTCAAAGGATTGAATATTTTTGATTAAACATTGAATAGGTAAGGAGATTCCTATGGCCCTGACAATCTACTGGGCGGATAAATATATTGAAAACAGACGCAGCGCCAGGGAAGCACTGAGCCTTATCAAACCGGGGCAGCGGGTGTTTATTGGATCTTCCTGCGGTGAACCCCAACATCTGGTGCGGGAGCTTTCCGAGATGTCGAGCTTTCTCAAAGATATCGAGATCAACCGGTTGATGACCCTTGAAACCACGCCGCTCACCCTGATAGCCAACAAAACCAAAGACCACAGCATGAATATTCGATCTTTTTATCTGGGCTCCGCCAAATCTAAAGGGATCGCCCGCAACCAGCGCTTTATCACTCCCATCAACATGTCGGCCATCCCGCGGCTGTTTAAAAGCCGCCTGCTGCCGATTCATGTTGCCCTGATTCAGGTTTCACCGCCGGATGATTTCGGCTGGATGAGCCTGGGGGTTTCGGTTGATATCACCATGGCGGCCGCCCAATCCGCCGACCTGGTGATCGCCCAGATCAACTCCCATATGCCCAGGGTACTGGGGCGCAGTTTTATTCACGTCAACGAAGTTGATTATTTTGTGGAATACGATGAGCCGCTGTTGACCATCGGCGAAAATCCCGCCATGGCGGCCGCCAATGATATCGGCCGGCTGATTGCCAGACGTCTGATCGACGACGGGTCAACAATTGCCATCGGGTTGGGAACCACCTCGGAGGCCGTCATGCTGGCCTTATCGGATAAAAACGATCTTGGAATCCACACCATGTACATGACCGATGACATCATGCACCTGTTTTCCAGAGGGGTGATCACCAACCGCAAAAAAGGCTTTAACGACGGCAAAATGGTTGCCCAAAGCGCCATCGGTTCGGAGGACCTCTATGAATTTTTAAATGACAATCCGGCCGTTGAATTTCATCCTTCCGATTATGTCTGTGATCCGGCCATCATTGCCCGCCACAATAAGATGGTCGCAATGAGCGTGGCCATGGCCATTGACCTGACCGGCCAGGTGGCGGCCGATGCCATGCCGCAAACACATTTTTCCGGGATAACCGGCATTTCTGATTTTATGCGGGGAGCGGTACAGTCGCCGGGCGGCAAGTCCATCTTAATGCTGCCTGCCACCGCCATGCAGGGTGCCAAAAGTCGTATCGTACCCATGCTCGATGATACGGCGGTCGCAGCCCCGCGGGGCGATGTTCATCTGGTGGTGACCGAGTTCGGGTCGGTTAATTTATTCGGTAAAAGCCTCCAGGAGCGGGCCATGGCCCTGATCGGCATCGCACATCCGGATTTTAGAGACGAGCTCTTTTTTGAAGCCAAAAAAATGGGGCTTCTGAGCACGGAACGAACGCTGCATGAATCCATCCACGGCGTCTATCCCATCCATCTGGAAGAAACCATCGAAATCAACGGGGAGCAGGTGACGGTCCGGCCGGCCAAACCGGTGGATGAAAGACGAATTCAAGAACACTTCTACAATCTGGACAAAGATGATGTCATCGCTCGGTTTTTTCACGAAAAAACAACGTTTGTCAAAGAAGAGGCAGAAGGGGTTTCTCAGATCGACTATATCAAAGATTTAACCATCGTGGTGTTGGTCGGCGAATTCGGCTTCGGCCGGGTGGTGGGCATCGGCGAATATTTAATCGACCCGGCCACCAATATTGCAGAAATCGCCTTTTCCATCAGCAAGGACTATCAAAAAAAAGGACTTGGCGGGATTTTGCTGAAAAAGCTGGCATCAGCGGCCAAGCAAAATGATATTTCCGGACTGGTGGCCTACACGTCACCCCAAAATCGAGGCATGATCAAACTTTTCAAACAATTGCCTTACAAAGTGGATACCTTTTTTGATGGCGACATTCTGATCTTGAACTGCAAGTTTGATGAACCCCAATGAGTTCATTAAGTTGATTGAAGGGAAGTCAAAGTGAGCAAACACAAAGTCAAATTCTTACCCTATGATATGCAAATTGAAGTCGAAGACGGCGAAACGCTGATCCGGGCAGCCATGGAGGCGGGCGTCCATGTGAATGCCTCCTGCGGCGGAGAAGGTGTCTGCGGAAAATGCCGGGTTCTGATTGAAGCGGGCACCGTGGACGGCGGCATTTCAGAAAAGTTGAGCAGGGAAGATCGGGCCGAAGGCTACCGGCTGGCCTGTCAGGCGGCTGTTAAAAGCGATCTGGTCGTGCGAATTCCGATTGAGTCGACCATTGATGCCAGTGTGCTTAAACTGCAGGCCGCGCCGCGCCGCACCGCCCATATCCGGTCCATGAATTTTGAAGAGCTCAAGGAAAAGGGGCTGTTTGTGGCCCCCGTAGAAAAAAAATATCTGGAACTGCCCGAACCCACGACCCAGGACAACTTGCCCGATGTCACCCGTCTGATCAGCTACCTCAACCTTAAACATGATGAGCATCGTCTGGAGGTTGATCTTTCGGTGATTCGCAAAATACCGGATGTGATGCGGGAGGATGATTTCAAGCTGACGGCAACCCTGGTCCGACCCGTGCGGGATGTCGGCAAGACCCGCATCATCAATGTTCAGCCCGGTGATACGACCCGGCGCAGTTATGCCATCGCCATGGATATCGGTACCACAACGATATACGGGCAGGTCATCGATCTTATCAGCGGTGAGGTGCTGGCCGAGCACGGTGAATTCAACGGGCAGATCAGCTATGGCGAGGATGTCATCTCCCGCATTGTCTATGCGGAAAAACCCGGCGGTCTGCCAAAAATCAACGCGGTCGTCATCAAAACCATCAACAAAATTCTAGGAAAAATCGTTCAGCGATCCGGGGTTGATCCGGAGGATATTTCCACCATCACGCTGGCCGGCAACACCACCATGACCCAGCTCATGCTGAAAGTCAATCCACGGTCCATCCGGCGCGCGCCGTATGTCCCGGCGGCCACCCTGTACCCGCCGATTAAGGCTGCCGACCTGGGTATGAATCTGGGCGAACATGTAACTGCTCTGGTTTATCCCGCGGTTTCCAGTTATGTGGGAGGCGATATTGTGGCCGGTGTGATGGGATCAGGCATATACCGGTCGGAAGACCTTACCCTCTATCTGGATATCGGCACCAATGCCGAAATCGTGATCGGAAACCAAGACTGGCTGGCCTGTGCCGCCTGTTCCGCCGGTCCGGCTTTTGAAGGGGGAGGGCTGAAGTTCGGAATGCGCGCTGCCAAGGGGGCGATCGAGGATTTTTCCATTGATCCGATCACCCTGGAACCCATGATTATCACAATTGGCAATGTCCGGCCCAAAGGCATTTGCGGCTCCGGACTGATTACCATGGTGGCGGTTATGTTTGAAATGGGAATTATCAACAATCTGGGCAAGTTTGACCGCGACCTGGACACTCCTCGCATTCGGGAAGACAACGGCGTCTATGAGTACGTGCTGGCCTGGAAAGATGAAACCCAGATCGACCGTGATGTTACCCTGACGGAAATCGATATAGAGAATCTCATCCGGGCCAAAGGCGCCATTTACAGCGGCTGCATGACCCTGTTAACAGAAGTGGGGATGAGCATCGGCGAAATCGAACACATCATTCTGGCCGGAGGATTCGGCAGTTATGTGAACCTTGAAAAAGCCATAGCTATCGGTCTCCTGCCGGAGTTGGACGCCGATAAAGTTACGTATATCGGCAACGGATCATTAATGGGGGCCCGGATGAGTTCGCTGACCAACCGCATCCGCAAGGATGTTGTAGAAGTTACTAAAAAAATGACAAATTTTGAATTGTCCGATACCAATTCATACATGGATAATTATGTGGCTGCCCTCTTTTTGCCCCACACCGACCTAAACCTGTTTCCCAAATTAAAATCCCGCCTGGAAGCCCTTAAAAAATTGAAGATTCAATCTTCAATTATTCCGTGAACCCCGAAACCCTGTACCTCTGAACCCAGACCCTCCAAGCCTATAGGCCTTTCCCATAAGTGAATCTGGTTTAATTAGAAATTTATATTCATATCGGTTCAACTCTTGACAAAGCTATCCGCTCCATATAAATGAGAATATTCTGCATTTTACGGGGATAACCAGGCCATGTCGGTCTGTTGAGAAGGTTTCACCTCAACCAGGAAAACATCTACCGATTGTAGATTGATTGATAAAATAAGCATATGAAGGGGGGGGTGTAAATTCAGGGACCTTACCGGCGGTAGCGTCCCATTTGTGGTTAACTCCTTGCAATGTCTCGATTACGGACACGGCATTCATTAACCGAAGTACACCAGCTATAAGGAGGTAACATTGGCTTTTGAATTTTTTAAAGAATCCTATACCGGCAGTATCAAGGAAATCACCCTGGGAAAGGGCGATAAAGCCGTTACTGTCGGGGGACAGTCAAGCTATCCGTTTTATCAGTTCGAAGGGACGATGCCCAACAAACCCAAAATAGCCATGGAAATCTGGGATATGAAACCGGATGAGTGGCCGGAAGCAGCGCTCGCTCCTTTCAAAGATGTGATTTCTGATCCTGCCGCCTGGGCTAAAAAGTGCGTGGAGGAGTTCGGTGCCGATATGATTGTTCTGCAGCTAAAAAGCACCGATCCCAACGGCAACGATGCGCCGGCGGATGCGGCGGTCGCCACCGTCAAAAAAGTCCTGGGGGCGGTGAATGTACCCCTGATCATCTGGGGCACCGCCAATGTCGAAAAAGACGAGGAAGTCCTCAAAAAAATCGCTGAAGAATGTCAGGGAGAAAATCTGATCCTCGGCCCGGTGGAGGACAAGAACCACAAGGGCATCGGGGCGGCCGCCATGGGTTTCGGGCACACCGTCATTGCATCTTCACCGATCGACGTTAACCTTGCCAAGCAATGCAACATTCTGCTGGAAAACCTGGGAATGCCCCCCGATCGTATGCTCATCGATCCGACCACCGGCGGTCTGGGCTACGGATTGGAATATTCATATTCCGTGATGGAACGAATCCGTATGGCGGCCCTGGCCCAGGGTGATGACAAACTGCAGCTTCCGCTGATCAATAATCTCGGCAACGAGGTCTGGAAATGCAAAGAAGCCAAGCAGCCGGCCGCAGAAGCGCCGCTGTTGGGGGATCCGGAAAAGCGCGCTGTCCTGATGGAAGCGGTCGGGGCGGTGGCATACCTGATGAGTGGTACCGATATCTTAATGATGCGGCACCCCGAATCCATTCGGCTGGTGAAATCGTATATCGACCTAATTTATGACGGCGGAATGGCCACCGATGTGGCGCCGATCAAAAAACAACTGGCGGATGTGGATCTGGATCTTCTATCACTTTCTCCTGAACCGGATCTGACCATCGTCGAAGAAAAAGCAAAGAAACCGGCTCCGGCACCCAAAGCGGCAGCTGCGCCCGCCAAAGAAGCGGCACCTGCGGCAGCTCCGGCACAGCCCGCGAAAAAAGCCGCCCCGGCTCCCGCGCCCACGCCGGCAACACCGGCCGCCCCGGCTGCGGCGGCACCCAAGGTCGAAGCCGTCGTAGACGAAAAAGCAAAGGCCGAGGCAGAAGCCAAGGCCAAGGCCGAAGCTGAGGCCAAAGCCAAGGTCGAGGCGGGAGCCAAAGTCAAGGCCGATGAGGAAGCCAGAATAAAGGCCGAAGCGCAAGCCAAAGCCAAAGCCGAAGCGGAAGCCAAGGCCAAAGCCGAGGAAGCGTCCCGCCTGGCGGCCGAAGCCAAGGCTAAAGCCGAGGCTGAGCTTGAAGCCATCCGGCAAAAACGCGCCAAGGAACGCGAAGCGCTGGCTGCGAAACGCGCGTCCGCAACGGAAGAAGAAGTTTCCAAGACGCCGGCTGCCATTCAGAAATCGATGGTTGAGAAGATGGTCGATAATCTGAACTGGATACACCGAAGAATTTAACGATCGGATTAACAGGAGAAAACAGCCATGCCCGGCATGCTGTATTCATATCAAATTATGGGGAGGAACCTCGTATGGCAGAAACAATTGATAAACAAGAACTAAAAACCGACAAGACCAAAAAGCTTGCGGATCCGGTGGCTGCAACCATTGATGTTGCCACCCAGCAGATGATCAAGCGTGCCCAGGATCTGGGGATAGATACGATTTTTGACCGGGCAGTCGCCATGAAACCCTGTAATATCGGTGTTCAGGGAATCTGCTGTAAAAACTGCGCCATGGGTCCGTGTCGCCTGCCGCTGCCCAAGGGCGGCATCCAGGGCGAAGATGAGCGCAAGGGACTTTGCGGGGCGACCGCCAACACCATCGCGGCCCGCAACTTTGCCCGCATGGTGGCCGCCGGGGCCGCGGCGCATTCGGACCACGGCCGCGCGGTGGCGGAGGTTTTCATGTCCGTCGCCAATAAAGAGACCGAAGACTATAAAATCAAGGATTACAACAAGCTCCTTGCCATTGCCCCGCACTTCGGGGTGGACGTCAAGGTTGAAGTCGACAGCCGGGAAGTCGACCGCGATCTGGATGAAATTGCGCTGGAAGTTGCCAAAAAGGCGCTGGCGGAATGGGGCAAGCCCGAGGGCGAACTTTACTACCTGAAGCGCGCGCCGCAGCCCCTTTATGAACGCTGGAAAAAACTGGGCGTCCTGCCGCGCAATATCGACCGCGAAATCGTCGAAATCATGCATCGCACCCACATGGGCGTGGACCAGGACTACAAAAACATTCTCAAGCAGTGCAGCCGGGCAGCGCTGGCCGACGGCTGGGGTGGTTCGATGATAGCGACGGATCTGCAGGATGTGATGTTCGGCACGCCGTTTCCGCTGCAGTCGGAGGCCAACCTGGGGATCATGAAAGAGGATCATGTCAACATCCTCATCCACGGCCATGAACCGGTGCTTTCCGAGATGATCGTGGCGGCGGCCCAATCCAAAGAAATGGTTGAATATGCCAAATCAAAAGGCGCCAAAGGCATTCAGCTGGGTGGGATTTGCTGCACCGGCAACGAGATTTTGCAGCGGCACGGCGTGCCGCCGGCAGGCACCTTCCTGCAGCAGGAACTGGCGATTGTCACCGGCGCCTGCGATGCCATGGTGGTCGATGTGCAGTGTATTTTTCAGAACCTGGCCAATGTGGCCAAATGTTTTCACACCAAACTGATCACCACCCATCCGATCGCCCGGATGGAGCAGGACAATGTGCTGCATATCGAGTTTGATGAACATCATGCCATGGAAGACGCCAAGCGGATTGTTACCCTGGCCATCGATAATTTCCAAAACCGCGGCGCCGAGGTGATGATCCCGCGTCAGAAGGCGACCCAGATTGCAGGGTTCGGCGTCGAGTCGATTGAATATCATCTGGGAGGCACCTTCCGCGGTTCTTACTACACCCTGAATGACAACATCATCAACGGCCGTATCCGCGGCGTGGCCGGTGTGGTCGGATGCAACAATGCCCGCGGCCGGCACAATGAAGCCCATATCATTCTGGTCAAGGAGCTCATCAAAAATGACGTGATTGTTCTGACCACCGGATGCAACGGTATCGCCTGCGCCATGGAAGGCTTGCTGACGCCGGAATCCGCCAAGGTGTTCTGTGGACCGGGTCTGGCCGAGGTTTGCGAGACGGTGGGTATTCCGCCGGTATTGCACCTGGGATCCTGTGTGGACAACAGCCGCATCCTGCTGGCGGCCACCGAGGTGGTCAAAGCAGGCGGATTGGGTAATGACATCCGCGATCTGCCGGCTGCCGGGGCGGCGCCCGAATGGATGAGTGAAAAAGCCATCAGCATCGGCCATTATTTTGTCGCCTCCGGGGTTTACACCCTGTTCGGGGTGACGCTGCCGGTGACCGGTGCCCCGGTTTTTCAGAAGCACCTCTTCGAGGAGCTGGAAAAAATCTACGGCGGCAAGTGGGATCTGGCAACTGACCCGATCGAGATGGCCCGCAAGATGATTGCCCATATCGACAAGAAACGCAAAGAACTGGGCATTGACAAGGCCAGGGAGCGGGTCCTGATGGATATGGCAAGCCGTCAGGCACTCGAAGCGTAAGCGAATGACGAATGACGATTGAAAATTGAAGAATTATGGAAGTCGCTTCGCTCCGTCAAGTTAATGAGAGTCTTTTTTTAATTGATCCGTCGAAGGCGAACCTTAATTAGTCATTATTCATTCGAAAATATTCAATTTCAAATCAATCTCCACGAAGGAGGAACATATGTCAAAGTTAGTTGCATTTGCCGCCATTCAGGGTGGCTACAACGTCGTTTCACAGGTGGAAGGGGAGTACAGACGGGCTCTGGACACCTTCGATGCGGATACCAAGGTCGGCTTTCCCAACACGGCCTATTATCTGCCGGTAATTTATTCGCTGCTGGGTATCAAGGTTGAAACCCTGGAAGACATTAAAAAACCCTTGGATGTGACGCGCAAGCTGCTGCCCCCGCACATCAAGGGTATGAACCACCTGCCGTATCTGGGACCGCTTCTGGATGCCGGCATGGCCACGCTGTTCTGTTTTGAGATTCGCGAGGCCCTACGGTATCTGAATCAGCCGGATTTTTATCTGCATTCCGAAGAGCCCGATATCGAGGCCGGCAAAATCTGGCTGGGGGCCGCGGACGATACGGTTTTTCGCAAAAGAGGGGTTGAATTTGTCGACGGCACCGCCCCCGGGTTTGCCGCGATTGTGGGAGCGGCGCCGACACCCGAGATCGCCAAAGACATCGTGGAAGACTACCAGAAACGAAGCCTTTATATCTTCCTGGCAGCCAACCAGAACAACACGTCCGTCACGCAGCAATTGATTGAAGCTGGGGTCCAGATCGGCTGGAATACCCGCATCGTGCCGTTCGGCCCGGATATCTCCTCGGCCATTTTCGCCCTGGGTTTTGCCAATCGGGCCGCCATGGCGTTCGGCAACATTCAGCCCGGTGACTACAAAAAAATGCTGCTCTACAACAAAAACCGCATCTTCGCCTTTGTCAATGCCCTGGGCGATGTCGGCACCGATTGGGCCGGGGCTGCGGCGGGTTGCGTCAACTGGGGTTTTCCGACGCTGGCCGACACCGACATCCCCGAGGTGCTGCCCACCGGCATCTGCACCTACGAGCATGTTGTGGCCAACGTGCCGCATAGTGAAATCGTCCAGCGATCGGTCGAGGTGCGGGGTCTTAAAGTGACCGTATCCGAAATCGACATTCCCTGCTCATTCGGTCCGGCCTATGAAGGTGAGCGGGTCAGGGGTGCCGATCTGTATGCCCAGACGGGCGGCGGCAAGACCCAGTGCACCGAGCTGGTCAAGATGGCCGAGATGAATGAGATTGATGACGGCAAGGTCAACATCGTCGGCCCCGATATTACGGAAGTCAAAGAGGGCGGAACCTTTCCGCTGGGCATCTACGTCCAGATCGCCGGCCGGGAGTTTCAGACGGATTTTGAGCCCATCATCGAGCGCCAGATCCATCACCTCATCAACTACATCCAGGGCATCATGCACATCGGCCAGCGGGATATCTCCTGGGTCCGGATCAGCAAGGCCGCCATCGAAAAGGGCTTTACGCTCAAAGACATCGGCGTGGTGCTGCATGCGAAGTTCCATCAGGATTTTCAAAAGATCGTCGATAAGGTCCAGTTGACGCTTTACACCGATAAGAAAGACGTGGAAGCGCTGACCAAACGGGCCCGGGGCGAGTACAAGCTGCGCGACGAGCGGGTGGAAAATATGACCGATGAGGATGTGGAAACCTACTACTCCTGCACCCTGTGTCAATCCTTTGCCCCCAACCACGTGTGCACGGTCAGCCCCGAACGCACCGGACTGTGCGGCGCCTACAACTGGATGGACTGCAAGGCTTCTTTTGAAATCAATCCCACCGGACCCAACCAGCCGATTGAAAAAGGCGAATGCCTGGATCCGGTGCTGGGGCAGTGGAAAGGGGTCAACGAATTTGTCTACAAGGCATCCCGCGGAGCGGTCAGCCACTACAATTTCTATTCCATGGTGATCGATCCCATGACCACCTGCGGATGCTGCGAGTGTATTGCCGCCATGCTGCCGTCCTGCAACGGCGTAATGACGGTCCACCGGGATTACGCCGGCGAGACCCCCTGCGGCATGAAGTTTACCACCCTGGCCGGTGTCATGGGCGGCGGCGCTTCTTCGCCGGGTTTTGTGGGCCATTCCAAGTTCAACATCACCCAGCGCAAGTTCATTGTCGGTGACGGCGGGCTTGCCCGGATGGTCTGGATGCCCAAGAGTCTCAAAGAAGAAATTAAAGAGCGGCTCCTCAAACGGGGCGAAGAGCTTGGGATTCCGGATCTGATTGATCGGATTGCCGATGAAACCGTCGGAGTCACCGAGGAGGAAATTATGCCTTTCCTGCAGGAGAAAAAACACCCGGCGTTGGATATGGATCCGATTATCGGCGGATAAAGAAATGATGCTGCGCGTTGCGCGTTTCTTGTTACGGGTTCATGTAAGATGGATCCCGTATGGGTAGGACGCGCAACTCGCAACTTGCAACTCGCAACTCGATATTAAGGAGATTAAAATGGCATTAACCGGAATTCAGATTTTCAAACTCCTGCCGAAAACCAACTGCAAAGAATGCGGTGTCCCCACCTGCCTCGCTTTTGCCATGAACCTTGCCTCCGGAAAGGCGGAGCTCGACAGCTGCCCGTATGTTTCCGATGAGGCTCGCGAGAAACTGTCGGAGGCTTCGGCGCCGCCGATTCGTCCGGTGGCCATCGGCAAAGGAGTCAGGGCCGCCACCACCGGGGGGGAAACCGTCCAGTACCGGCACGAAAAAACGTTCTACAATAAGACCCTGATGGCCGCTGTCGTGGAATCCGACATCGCCGAGGCGGATCTTGAGACCAAACTCAAGCTCTGGAACGCTTTTCAGTATGAGAGAGTCGGGCTGAATCTCAGGCCTGAGTTGATCGCATTGAAAGATGCCGGTGGAGACAGTGACGCGTTTGCCAAAGCCGCCAAAAAGATTGCGGAGACCTCCGAGTTCAATCTGGTGTTGATGACCGAAAATGCCGCCGTTATGAAGGCCGGTATCGCCGCCTGCGGCTTTAAAAGACCATTGATGTATGCGGCAACCGAGGCCAATGTTGATGAATACGCCTCGCTGGCCAAGGAAAACAACCTGCCGCTGGCCGTCAAAGCGGACTCCGTTGCCGGCCTTATTCCGTTGACCGAAAAGCTCACCGCTGCGGGGCTCAAGGATCTGGTGTTAGACCCCGGTTCCCGGGAAATCAAGCAGGCCCACCAGGATCAGGTCGCCATAAGGCGCGCGGCGCTTAAGGACGTGAACAGGGCCCTGGGATTTCCGACCATCACTTTCCCTTGCGAAATGGCATCCAACCTGGACATGGAAACTTTGATCGCGGGAACATTTATTGCCAAATACGGCGGTATCGTGGTGCTTTCGGATTTTGCCGGTGAAAGTCTGTTTCCCCTGTTGCTGGAACGGTTGAACATTTACACCGATCCGCAGCGACCCATGACGGTTACCGAAGGAATCTATGAGGTCAACAATCCGAATGAAAATTCTCCGGTGTTGGTGACCACCAACTTTGCCCTGACCTATTTTATCGTTTCCGGCGAAATCGAAGGCAGCCGGGTGCCTTCCTGGCTGCTGATCAAGGATTCCGAGGGGCTTTCCGTCATGACCGCCTGGGCGGCCGGCAAGTTTGCCGGAGATGATGTCGGCATGTTTGTGAAAAAGAGCGGCATTGCCGACAAGGTCAAACATCAGGAGTTGATCATTCCCGGATATGCAGCCGCCATCGCCGGCGATGTGGAGGAAGAGTTGCCCGGCTGGACGATTACCGTGGGCCCCAGGGAAGCTGCACATATTCCCGGATTTTTAAAAGCAAGATAAACTCCCGGATGGAATGGTGGAATAGGGGCAATAAATTAATAACTTTATCAGAACATTAGGGAGGTCGTTGCATGTTACTAATAGGTGAAAGTTTAAACGTAATATCCAGAAAGATCGGCGGCGCCTTTAAGGCCCGCGATCCCAAGCCGATCCAGGAGGAAGCCCTTTTCCAGCGGGAAAAAGGGATGGACTACATCGACATCAACCTCGGACCGGCCAAAAAGGATGGACATGAACTCATGCCCTGGGTAGTTCAAACGGTCCAGGAGGTGGTCGATGACATCCCGTTGGCATTGGATACGTCTAATATTGATGCCATTGCGGCGGCACTTAAAGTTTACAAGGACACTCCGCAACCCCCGCTGGTCAATTCCATCATGGTGCGCCCCGAGCGCTATGAACCCATGGTTCCGCTTGCCGCGGAGCACAACGCCGATTTTATCGCCTTGATGTGGGGACCGGAAGGCTTGCCGCGCGATGAGAACGAAAGGGCGGCGCTGTGTGTAGAGTTGCTTTATTTTGCCAACGAAGCCGGCATACCCAATGAAAAAATCTGGGTGGACGGCATCGTTACACCGGTGAACATTCAGCAACCACAGCTCATGAGCCTGATGGCGTTCATGGAAATGCTGCCGGAAATATCACCGGGCGCCAAGAGCACCTGCGGTCTATCCAACGTCTCCAACGGACCGCCGGATCACCTGCGTCCTATTCTCAACCAGACCTACATGGTGATGCTCCAGAAATGCGGGATGCACTCGGTCATTGCCGATCCCCTGGATGATCAACTGATTGCGATTGCCAAGGGGCAGCGCCAGGATATTGTGGATCTGATTTACCACACCATGGACGGCAATGCGCCCGCAATGGATTCACTATCCAAAGAGATGCAGGATTATGTCAAAACCGTGAATGTTATCCTCGGCCGGAAACTGTACTCTGATTCATGGCTTGAGCTCTAAACGGGTTGCGGGTTACGGGGTGCGGGTTGCGGGTTACGGGGTGCGGGTTGCGCGTTACGGGGTGCCAGTTGCGAGTTACGGATTCCGGGTTTTGCGGTGCAGATTGCTGCCTCCACCTCAGAAAAGCCTGTGCCCGGGAGGAGTGGGCCATTTTAAGTATTCCAATGGCAATGGACTGGAAAGCCCTGCTCCGGAGGAGAAGGGCTTTTTCAAAGTAATAAAGGTTCCGCAGTGGGTTATTCACTTAACGGGCGTCGCGGCAGGAAAATCACCTAAACCCCCACCCTGCACCCCGCAACCCGCACCCCGTGACACGGATTAATACCATGCCCCGCATTGACGACTACATCAACGCCAGAAAATTAGCCATCGAAGAATTGTCCCAGGTGCCATTTGAAGCGATTTTGAAGCAAACGGGCTTTGCGTCGCCATCTGAAAATACCCTGCGCATCCCCTTTCTCGATCGAGTTTATCTGGTGGGTTATCCTCAATTCGAGTTTAAGGATCAAACCGCAAACGATAAGCAGATCCCCCTCCAGGAGCAAGTTCTGATTTTGCACTACATGATGGCCCGCGAAATGTCGTTGCCGGCCCGCCACTGGATATCATATCGGGAGATCCCCGGCGCTGCGTTTTATTTCGGCGCTTTTGTAAAACGGGCGATAGAACCGTTAAAAAAGGTGTTCGGCCGGAATATTGCCGCATTTTCCCGGGCCGCACAGATGCTGAACGCCACGCAAATTAACAACGGTGATGCGGCTTTTGAATTCAGGGTCCTGCCGGCCGTATCCCTGCAAATGATTCTCTGGAGCGGGGACGATGAATTTCCGGCAGAAGCCAACATTCTTTTTGATAAAAACATCGGTCAGATCCTCTCGCCGGAGGATGTGGCATGGCTGGCGGGTATGGTGGTGTATCGGCTGATGGGGCTGGCGCATTAAAATAGTATCGCTGGAGAGTAATTCAAAGCCTTTGTTGTTGAGATATCCGTGGCAAATCAAATTTTATTGTCATATTAAATCTTCTGATGCAACTGGTTCAGAGTTTCCTTTGACGTTATCCTTCCTCGATATACCCCTCCACCAACCCTTCCCTTGAAAATCCCCTCCGTCTCTGCTATCTTCTTGACAGCCGTCATTTTGCTGATGAATATGATAATATCTTGATCGATTCATTTTAACCCATTTCTGGGATAAACTGACCATGACATTCAATTTCGGAGGTCGTCAATTTTGGAATTAAAATCCAAAGCCTTGGAGGTCAACCTGGCCGATTACCACGTTGACGTTACGATAGATGCCAAGTATTCCATCCTGCAGGAGGTAATGTCGAAATATTACGGCTTGTTGGACGGTTTGAATACATTTCTCGAAGAGTTGTCTCATCCCTACCGGAACTGGCGGTTTATTGTCGCCGAAGCCCGTAAATATTCGCTGGAATATTTTCACCTGCTCAAGAACCATGCCGGGGGCCCCGAGGCCGCCCGGCTGCTGATCGATATTTTTATCTGCGCAATGGAAGACTGCAAGGAAGAAGATGTAAGAAGAGATTCGGTTGATAACCTCGTGCTGTTTATTCAGAAAACAATTAGCGACTCCGGCCGCAGCTTTGAAAAATTTCAGCCGGTCATCGATGCCGCCCTTGACCGAATCCTCAGTCTGCCGGACGATCTGTTCACTTTTTTCGTAAGAAGCTATTATGGGATTCAGCGGTTGGCGAGCGCTTATTTGAGCCGTGCGGCACATTCCGAAACCAATCACAGAGCCCTTAATTTTTTGCTGACAAAATATTACGATCATACTTACAGTTACTGGCTCAATGTGGAAGATCCCCAGACCTGGTTTGAAAAAGAAGCAGAGGTAGTCCGCAGCGGAAACCAATTGGCTGAATTTTTTAAACCTATATCCCACCACCAGTTAAAGGAATGGCAGGCTCAGCTTAAATCGATTATGCAGGATCAATCAATCGAATCGCGGGATGTTTTAACACGCTTGCTGGAACTCCCCGGTTTCGGGCAGATTGTTGAATCCTACCGGCAAATACCGCGCCGGCTGTTGCAGGAATCTGATAAAAAGGGCCGCGGTCACTACCTCAAGTTGATTTTCCTTTTTCATATTATGAATTTTACGGGTCTATCCCTTATTCACGAGGAAACGCTGCGGGACATTAACCAGACGCTGGCCTGGATAATCGAGAACGAAAATTATCGTCATATCGAGAATCTCATCCGCAAAACCTTTAGCATTCTGAATGAACAAACCAGCATGTATCCCGCGACAGCGTTGAATTGCGTACTGAACATGGGCAAAGCAGTATACAATACCGATGAAATCGATCTGGTTAATTTTTTTATTAATGGTGTTATCGATCTGGGGTTTCAGGCGCCCATGCTGCAGGGGGTGGATAACGAATGGCAGATTAGAGTCAACAGCGCCCATATTCAAAATATCAGAACCTGGCTCGAGCTGATTGAGGTCAACCCGAAATGGTCAACCCGTTTGCTGTCCGGACTGATTATCCATCTGTCGCTTTGCGGTGTCTTTGTAAGGGATATTGATATTTTTCCTCGTGATATCACCCGGTTTTTAAACAGCAATGTCGGACCGGTTTATAATCTTGCCAAACAGCTCACCCGGCTTTTTCCGGCTTTCTTTAATGATATCGGTGCTGAAGGAAAATTAAGGGACATCTCCACCCGGATCGATGAGATCACCCATCGCCGGGATAGGCTTATCCATTTTTTGCGAAAACAGAGCCACGTTGAAAGCAGCAACCGGATCGTGCCGTTTATGGAAGCAACGCTGCAGTTCTGGCAAACCCGTGACAAAACCTGTCTGGTACCGTACACTCCGCCTTCGATCTATGATGAAATCCAGACCGGAGGCGCGTTTGTCGACGGTGTCCATAAGATCTACTCCCACTTTGCTGAGAAAGGCATCGAGATTCCTCATGGTTTACTGACCCTTTCTGAAAAGAAAATAGAAGACCTGCTGGCCGAGGTTTCCGATGTCCCGGATGTAGATCGGGAACGGGTCGTTTTATCCATTGCGTTTTATAAATTGCTCAATCAAAAGTACCGTTTTGACTACCATGAACTGAAAGGTTATGTCGCCCAGCTGCGGACCGAGGCCCTGCCGGATTTAAATCGATTAGAAAAAGCGCTGGCCGAGCCTGATATAAAGATCAGGCTATTTATGCTGATGGATTACCTTGAAAAACTAAAAAATATGATATCATCCGATCAGTCATTTGAAATTAAAGAAAACATTTATAAAAAAAGACATATCACCATTGATATTCCTTCCATGTACGGCAGTTATCACGAGATGAAATTCGATTGCCTGGGGCTCACCTTTCGCCTGGAGACCCTGGTGAATGTCCTGCTCGAAGAACTTATTCGGGATATCGGCCTGACCTTAATCACCAAGGCCACCTTCTACCAGATCTACAGCCTCTTAAGGCTGTTTGACAAAGCATTGAAGCTGGATGGGATCTCCTCGGTTGAATTTGAGCGCCAGCTGGAATTTTTAGCCCATTCCCTGGAAGTCAAAGGATTTACCCAGACCCAGTATCTGGATATATTCAAAGGGTTCACCCAGGCGGTCAAAAACATTGTCCACGACCATTTCCACAATATTCACGGCCAGAACCTCAGGCGCATCATCGCGCAAATTTCCACCGATCAGATTCTGCCGAAATTTCTTCCCAGGGAGCAGCTGGAAGACAGAGAGAAACTGGAGCACCGGCTTTCCGAAGTATTTTTCAGAGAGCAGATAGCATTATCATTGGGGCTGCAGCAGTTGGATTTGTTTTTAAGCAGGATTCTGAAAACTCTTTTCCAGCAATCCTATAAATTGCCCAAAGATAAACTTCACCAGTTGCTGCTTTACGACCCGCAAAATGCCATGACCTCGATTCATTCCGCCAGAAGTCGGGTGACGGGTATCATTCATCTGGGCAACAAGGGACTCAACCTGGTCAAACTGAAAAATTTCGGTTTTCCCGTACCGCCGGGATTTATAGTCACCACCGAAGTGTTTCGCTGCCGCGGAGTTATCGACAGCTACCCGCCGGCGACTGAAAATTTCAAGGAACAGATTGCCCAGAACATCGCTAAATTGGAAACCGTATCCGGCAAAACTTTTGGCGATCCCTACAACCCGCTGCTGTTATCAGTGCGCAGCGGTTCATCGATTTCTCAACCCGGCATGATGGATACCCTGCTGGATGTGGGCAACAACGAAGAAATTACCGCAGGAATTGCCGCAAAAACCGGAAACCCCTGGTTTGCCTGGGACAATTATCGCCGGTTTCTGCAATGTTTCGGAATGGCCTTCGGACTCGAGCGCGATGATTTCGACGCGATCATCAGTGAACAGAAAACCAAGCAGGGAGTTCCTTACAAAAGAGAATTCACCGGCGAGCAAATGAAGCAGTTGGCGCTGGCCTACAAAGCTCTGATTCAGGATTCGGGTGTTGTAATTTTGGAAGCCCCATTTGAGCAGCTCTACATGGCGATCAAGAGCGTTTTGGATTCATGGGAATCCGCCAAGGCCAGGGCCTACCGCCAAATTATGGCGATTTCAGACGACTGGGGTACCGCTGTTACCGTTCAGGCAATGGTCTACGGTAATATCTCCGAAAGGTCCGGCTCCGGTGTTATTTTCACCCACAATCCCAGGTGGTCGGGCGATACCCTAAAATTGTGGGGCGACTTTACGATTGGCAACCAGGGCGAGGATGTTGTCTCCGGGTTGGTCAGAACAAATCCTATTTCGATATTTCAGCAGGAAATCGAAATGCGGGATACCGATATCACCCTGGAGACCCATTTTCCGCAAATTTATAATGCGTTGAAAGGTTGGGCGCATGATTTGATCGACGAAAAAAAATGGAGTCCTCAGGAAATGGAATTTACCTTTGAAAGCCCGTCGGTAAAAGATTTATACCTGCTTCAAACCCGTGACCTGGCCATCCGTGAGCGCAAAAAAGCCCTAACCTTTGACTTTGACGGAAAAAATAAAGCTGTTTATCTGGCGCATGGGATCGGCGTAAGCGGCGGCGCTATGAGCGGACGGCTGGTTTTTAACCTCAAAGAAATTGAAGAATGGCGCCATAACGAACCGGAGACCAGCTTAATCCTTGCCAGAGCCGATACCGTGCCGGATGATATTCGAGAAATTCATGCCGCCGACGGATTGCTGACGGCCAAGGGTGGGGTGACATCCCACGCGGCCGTGGTTGCACACCGGCTTGGCAAAACCTGTGTTGTGGGGTGCAGTGAACTAATATGTGATGAACGGGGAAAAAATTGTTCTTTTAACCAGATATTTGTTAAATCCGGTGATTACATCAGTATCGACGGTCAGGAAGGATCTGTTTTTAGAGGATTTATTAAGATGAAGGAAACATAGAAAGGACAAGGAACATGTCAAACTCCGGCAGCTCGTCACTTAAACTGGGCGTAAACGGTTTTGGCCGAATCGGGAAGTTGACCGTATGGCATCACGTGGCGCGAAAATTCTTTAAGGAAATCGTTGTCAACATCGGACGCCGGGTAGGAACATCTCTGGAGGACATTGCCCACTATGTTGAAAGGGATTCCACCTATGGTTGGCTCCATGGATATCTTTACGGTCACAAGGGGCAGCCGGTTATCAGTGATGTAAGTGAAGCCGACGGTTCGATGGTAATTGACGGTACCCAAGTTCGCTTCTTAAGAAGCCAGCGGGATCCGGCCGAAATCGGCTGGGATCAGCATGATGTCCGGCTGGTTGTCGATACGACCGGGCAATTTCTGGATCCGAACCAGGGATTGGATAAACCGCAGGGAACCATCCGAGGTCATCTGGCCTGCGGGGCGGATAAAGTCATAATTTCTGCCCCGTTTAAAACAAAGGACCTAAGAGCCCCCACCCCCGAGGATGCCGTCACCACCGTAATGGGAATTAATTCCAATGACTATGATCCCAGGCGCCATAAAATTATTTCCAATGCCTCCTGTACCACCACCTGTTTGGCACACATGATGAAGCCCCTGGTTGATGCCTTTGGTCCCAAAAAAATAATGTCCGCTTCAATGGCAACGGTGCATGCCGCCACAGGTTCCCAGGAAGTTCTGGACCGGCTGCCCAGATCCGGCAAAACCGATTTGCGCAAGAACAGAAGTATTATGAATAATATTATCCTAACGACCACCGGAGCGGCCAGAGCACTCAGATTGGTCATCCCTGAAATGGAAGAAATCGCATTTATCGCTGAATCGGTAAGGATTCCCACCAGCACCGGATCGCTGATCATTCTTGTGATCAACTTGCAGGAAGAACCGGGTGGGGAATATGTCCGCCGAGAAACGATTAACGATATCTACCGGCAGGCTGCTGCCGACAGCCCGCAAGGCTATCTGTATTACACGGCTAAACAGAATGTATCCGGCGATATCATCGGCATGCCGCGGGTGGCCGCGACCATTGAAGGTTCCGAAACGCACAGCCGAACCGCCGAAGCAACCATCGATCTTGCGCTTATACCGGGTCTGCAGACGAATCTGCTCTCCAATGCGGGAGGCACGGTGGTCAGAATACCGGTAACCCAGGCGGTCATATACGGCTGGTACGATAACGAAATGGGAAGTTACGTCAACATGCTTGGCGATCGAACGGTGTCGGTCGCTGAGCTTATGTAATCATCCACAGCATTCAGCATCTTTAACCCTGTGCGGCAGTAATAGCACTAACGCGTCAAGGAGCGAATACTTATTTCTTACGATGCTTTGGATTGCTACTCTGAAAATCCGTAATGGTATATTTCGTAGCGGGTCTGCCCGCCCAGCAATTTATCGATTTTACTCTGAACCTTATTCCGATCCTCGCTTTGCAGCCATTTATTCCAGTCCTCAGATGACTGCCAGGTGCTGATGACCAGAAATTCTTCCGGATTATCCAGGCTTCTCAATGTTTCCCCCGTTATGTAGCCTGCCTGGGTTGCGGCGGATGCCCGCATCTGCCGGAATAGCGGAATCATTTCTCTGGCCTTATCATGGGGGATTTTACGCTTAATCAGAATTTTTACTGCCATTTTGTTCTCCTTTTAAGAGGGATCTTTTTAGAGTTCAAGGTTGTATAATATTAATACCACTACCAACAACGGTCAAGGTTAAATATAAGGTTCAAAGCTTCAGTGTTCATATGTTCTGAGCCACGGTGTAGTTTTCCTTGAACCCGCCGCTTCTGACGGTGGCCCGAAAGGGTTCTACCGATCCGGAGAGAAATAGACGAACGCCTACAAGCACGAAATACGAATATCGAAATTCGAAACAAATACGAAATCCCAATTTTCAAATGCTCAAAACAAACAATACAAAAGTACAAGACCAGTTGGTCGTTTGGGATAAAGCTAATTATATAATGGGATAGGAAAAAAGGGGGTATCACTTTCCGGCTTTGTGTTTTTGTCATTGAGATTTTTGTCATTGGAAATTTGTTTCGAATTTTGGGTTTCGAGATTCGGATTTATTTTGATGAAAGATTGTCCTCGCCCCCTCCAAAGGGGCTTCCTGAGGCCTCCGGCTCTGCGGGAGGATAACTTCTACCCATGGCCTCTCTCAGGCAAATTTCGAGCGCTATAAAATCAGCCGGCTCCAGAGTTTCCGCCCGGCGCGAAAGGTCGATCCCTGCTGACGACAAGGCTTGCACGGCGATTTGGGAATTGATTTGAAGCCCGCTCGCCGTAAGAGAATTTTTTAAGGTTTTACGTCGGTTGCCGAAAGCTGCTTTGATGACCGCAAACAGCATGGCTTCGTTGTGGGAGCCGTACCCTGTTGTGGGTTTAAATTTGAATTCAATAACGGCGGAGTCCACCTTCGGCGGCGGATAAAAGGCGGAGGTGTTGACATGTAAAAGCGTCCGAATATCCGCGCAGTATCTCAGTAGGGCCGTTATGCGGCCGTATTGTTTCCCTCCTGGACGGGCGGCGATGCGTTGTGCCAGTTCTTTTTGAAACATAAAAATAGCACGGTCAAACGCATGGCGCGATTGAATCAATTTGATAATTATCTGGGAAGAAATATTGTAAGGCAGATTGCCGATAACCGTGATTTTGCGTTCGGCAGATTCCAAAAATTGGAGCAAGTCCATCTGAAGAATATTCCCTGAGATAATTTCACAATTTGAAATTTGATTGGCCAGCAATTCCGTCTTTAGCAAATCGATCAGCAGATGGTCTTTTTCGACGGCATATACTTTTTTAACAATCCGTGCCAGGGGGATGGTTAAAGCACCCAAACCGGCACCGATCTCCAAAACCACATCGTTCGATGATAATTCGGCCCGGGAGACGATCGCGCGGGCAATCGATGGATCAGAAAGAAAAGACTGCCCCAAATGCTTTTTGGGTTTGAGATTCCAGGCTTTAAGCAATGTTCGCGGTGATGTCATCTTAAAGATCTATTTTAACGGTTTCAGTTTTCGGACCATCGAATTAATTAACAGTTAATCAAAATATTTTCAATCCCAACTTCTAAACGTGCTATAACTTGACTTTTCGATGAATATTAATTAGTTTTATCGTAATTTCTTGGGGTTAGACAGAGCGAAGATTCTCCTCATCGCGTTACCTTTGACAAAGGAGGTTTCTATGCCAAGAAGGAAGGGGAGGCCAATCAGTTTTGATGCCATGGTCAAATTTTTTATGCAGAATTATAACATCCCCACCAAAAAAGATGTGGATCAACTGATGGCCAAACTGGATCGGCTGGAGTCTTTGATTAATAATATAGCAATGAGCCCTTACACTGCCAAGGCTCCGATCGGCCGCAGAAAAGCGTCGCTGATGGCCGTTGATATCGTGCTGGACACCATCAGAAATTCCGAAGATGGAATAGGATTTAAACAAATCCAGACCAAAACCGGTTTTGACGAAAAAAAAATTCGCAACATCATTTTTCGCTTAAACAAGACCGGT
>Ga0307426_1000664_pt1 | contig 23442 bp, 23 predicted proteins | sample SalMarWE160340MG_FD_202165 | JGI IMG/M metagenome (GOLD analysis project Ga0307426, IMG submission 202165) | Salt marsh sediment microbial communities from the Plum Island Ecosystem LTER, Massachusetts, United States - WE1603-40 | ecosystem: Environmental > Aquatic > Marine > Intertidal zone >...
GCCACCGCCAAGGATTTAGGAATGCACCGGAGTAATCTTCATCATCTTGCCACCCGTTTAGGCCTGCTCAAGAAAACGAAAAAACGCGATTATTAGCACACACTTCTTCGTATTTTCCTTGAGTTGTTTTTTGAATATTTCACCTGCTAAGGTACTGAATTTTGGCTTATCAAAAAGTGTGACATCGTGCCCTTAATCGAATTTTTAAAGGTGGGCCAAAAATTTAGGATTAGCGAAAGGAATATGAATTTTTACAGAAGGTTAGATTTATAGCCATCTACAATTCAGTCGAATTTTGGGTTTCGTATATTAGTCTGCAATTTTTTATTATAATTAAGCCATCTTATTTAAAATGACTGAAAACGCATAGATATATAAATATCATAACTCCCACTTTTGCGGCAATCCATACACTTTCGGTTGATCGATGAGCAGGTAAAAATTGCCGAGGCCACCCAAATATTCTTTATCAACTCCATAAAGGTAAGCTCTTGTTTCTCCCTGTTCGTGAAGCTGCTTGACCCGAGCTTTTGCTCTTGGGATAAGTTCTTTTAAGGGACCGAACTGAATTGAATCTGTCGGACAAGTTTTGGCACATGCCGGCATTAAACCGTTTTTCAGACGGTCATAGCAAAGAGTGCATTTGCGGGCGATTCTGAGTTCCGGATCTCCCTCGATGACTCCAAAAGGACATGCACCCGCGCACGCAAACCACCCTTTACACAATTCCGGCTGGATTACAACTGTATCAAATTCTGTCCGTATGATGGCCTCCTCCGGGCAAGCATCAATGCAGGGAGCCTTGGCGCAGTGCTTGCAGGCATCGCTCATCATAAGCCAGCGCGCTTCACTTCGCTCTTCATTAAACTGCTCGATGAATTTAACATGGCGCCAGTGGAAGCCGTCCAGATTCAACGTGTTGGCGTAACTGTATCCATACATTCGGCTCACACCGCCGCGTGTTGCCAACAGGCGATTCCACTGTTTGCAGGCCACCTCACAGGCTTTACAGCCAATACAAACGGTGGTGTCAGTGAAAAATCCCATACGTTCGGTCATCATGTTTTCTCTACATTGCATACAAAGGCTTTGGCTTCGTGAATACTGACATTCGGATCGCCGATCAACGCAGTGAGCTGGTTGACGACATCACCGACAACAATACCCTGCCAGCCCCAGTGCCACGGCATGCCGACATGATGTACACGTCTGCCATTGATAAAAAATGGCCGCATACGGCCGGTTATCAGAGCCCTGGCCCGAATCCCGCCCCGAGGCGTTGTGATCCGCACCCAATGATTATTGTATAGGCCTTTTTCCCCGGCAAGCTCGGGACTAATCTCAATAAACAGCTCAGGCATTATCTCGGTGAGCCACGAATTCCAGCGGCTCATGGCTCCGGCGAGAAAATGCTCCGTCAGCCGAAACGTTGTCATCACATAGGGAAAGCGTTCGTCGGCAACTTCTGCAAGACGGTTACCTTCATGCTTCCAGTACTTCAAAACCGGATTGTTCTGCTGGTTATAGAGTATGTTGTGTACCGGAGACTCAACCGGTTCATAATGGGCCGGCAGCGGTCCATCCACTAATCCATTCGGCGCAAAAAGCCATCCGACGCCGTCAGGCTTCATTGTAAAAGGTTGGCAGCCGGAAAGACCTTCGAGTCCAATACCCTCTGGATCAGCCGACGCATCCGGCTGTTTATGAAGGGCGAAGTCCGGTGTATCGTAACCGGTCCATTTTTGACCGTCCCACCAGATCCATTTTTTTCGCTCACTCCACGGTCGTCCATTGAGGTCGGCGGAAGCGCGATTGTAAAGCACCCGTCGATTGGCCGGCCAGGCCCATCCCCAATTTAAATGAGCACCGATCACCCCCGGCGGATCGGGTTCCCTGCGTTTAGCCAGATTGCAATCCGGTGACGGGAAAACGCCACAGTAAATCCAAGATGCGCAGGTTGTTGATCCATCGTCCCTTAATTCTGTCAATCCTGTAAGATGCTGGTCTGAATTGTCGGTTTGAAATCCGTTTATTTCTTTGAGAACCTTTTCAACGTCAGGTTCCCCGGCGGTATTCTCCGGCACAACTGGATCATAGTCCCACACGAGATTCCGGATCCCCTGATCGCGTGGCAGGGAACTGTGGGAGTATAACTTTTTCAGGCGTAAGCCAAGCTGATAAGTAAACCAGACATCTGATCGGCAATCGCCCGGCGGGTCGGCTGCTTTAAAGTGCCACTGCAGCATCCGCTGGGTGTTGGTAAAGCTGCCTTCTAATTCAGCAACTTGGGCAGACGGAAAGAAAAATACCTCAGTCTGAATCCCCTCTGGTTTAATGTCTTTGCTCACGATCTCAGGTGCCTTATTCCAAAAAGATGCCGTTTCCGTAATGAAGTTGTCCTTTACCACCAGCCATTGGAGGTTTCTCAATCCCTGACGTTCCAGGCTTGCGTTTAATGAGGTGGCCGGATTCTGGCCGATGCAGAGCATGCCCTTAACATGTCCTTCTGTCATGGCCACAAACATGGGCATATGCGAATGGTCCCCGCTGATCTTTGGATGCCAGCTATAGCCGAAATCATTTTTCGTTGCGGCCGCCGCTCCGTACATGGATTTCAAGTAGGATATCAAAAACTTGGGCATATTCGCCCAGTATCCCGTAGCACTGGCCTCTGAGGCGAGATAAGCACGAAGAGAACTGTGGTCCTTGAATGCTGATGGTGCCGGCATATATCCATGGATACTGTTGTACAGTGTCGGTATGTCACTGGATCCCTGGATGGAGGCATGACCGCGGAGCGCCATTATACCTCCTCCGGGTCTCCCGATGTTGCCGAGCAGAAGCTGAAGAAGGGCGCAGCAACCAATTATTTGGGAGCCGCTTGTGTGTTGGGTCCATCCAACGGCGTATACCCAGCAGGTCGTGCGGTCGCGCCCCGAATTTTCCAAGACATTACGGGCAACTTCGAGCAAGGTCTCTTTGGGACAACCCGTAACTTTTTCCACCATCTCGGGGGTGTAGCGGCTAAAATGCCGCCTGACGAGTTGCAAAACTGTTCGTGGGTGCTCCAGTTTTTCATCTTTTAGCACCGGGGGCATTTTCAGGGAGCGGATCAATTCCTCCAATGCCATATCTTCTATTGGCCATTTGGTTTTCGACCTTTTGCCTTGACGCGCGTATTGCCATGAGGTGTTGTCGTAACAGCTATTTGAACCGTTATATGGCCATTTATCCTCATTGTCTGAATACCGCATGAATCCGGAAAAAATGCCATCAAGATCTTCCGTATCATGGAAATCCTCATTTATAATCGATGCTGCGTTGGTATAGTTTGCCAAGTATTGCTGGAAAAAGGAATCCGCGTTCCACCGTCGGTTATTTAATACATAATTGATAATACCTCCAAGAAATGCAATGTCGGAACCGGCTCGAATCGAAGCGTAAATGTCAGCTTTCGCGCTGGTGCGTGTAAAACGAGGATCTACGTGGATGATTTTGGCACCTTGCAGCTTTGCCTTTATCGCCCAGCGAAAAGCTACTGGATGACACTCGGCCATGTTGGATCCCTGGATCACGATGCAATCAGAATACTCCAAATTGCGGGGATAATTCGTCGCAGCGCCGCGACCCAACCGCGCCCCCAGACCGGGGACGCTTGAGCTGTGTCAGATGCGGGCCTGGTTTTCAATGGCCACCACTCCCAATCCTCTCATCAGTTTTTGCTGGAGGTGGTTCCATTCGTTGTCCAGGGTTGCGCCTCCAAGAGCAAAGATGGCTGTTGTATGATTAACCAGTGTTCCATCTTCCAAGCGTTCGACGAACGTCTCATCGCGGGTCTTTTTTACCAGTTCAGCTACGCGATCCATCGCCCAATCAAGGGTTACTTCATCCCAATCCTTTGCACCAGGCTTTCGATGAAGCACGCGGCGGACGCGATTGCGGTTGTTGTGCAGCTGCAATGTCGATGCGCCTTTAGGGCATAGACAGCCCTCGCTGTGGGGACTTTGAGGGTCGCCCTCGATATTTACGATTCGACCACTGATCGTGTAGACAAGGATGGCACACCCCACTGAGCAGTAGGGACAAACGCCGGGCGTAGATTTGGCTTTATTTAGACGAAATTCTTTAGGTTTCATTGGTGCTCCCGTCTGATTGGGCATGAATTGTCAGAAACTGGATCTATCAGCTGATTCGAAACACTGGGATCCTGGTATCGTCAGCTAAATGGCTTTCCTTCGATAAATTTTTCATGATAATTTTTAAATCACTGCCTTTGCTGAATATGTCAAAAATCTGTGGATAAAGGATTCTGGATGAACCTTAAGAGCCTTAGCTTAATGTTTACGATAGGCTAACTTAGCGCGCTTACTGTTAACGGAGTAATCAACATTCAGGAAGAAAATTGAAGTATTCTGGAGGATGTGAGAAGTCGCAGTGGTTTAAAAGCACGTTATTCTTTTTCTTGAGCGCAGGCCTCAATCATCAAGCGGCAACATAATATGTGCCACATAATGGTATGTCAAGAATATTTTTTAACATCGTTTAGAGTTCCTTACTAGCCCTACAACGAAAGTTATGTTAAGATAAATATTGATATCGGTTGCATAATCTGTTATACTCCGAAACTAAATGCAAAAGGAGGCAGATTATGTTACCAGAAATCCGAACCCAGGAATATTTATTTTCAGTTCCAAAGTTCACGATTACCAAAGATGATGTAAAAGACCTTACTCAAGAACTCAAAGGATTTCACGAGGTATTCAGTGATTGTTTCCACCGAAGTGAATCCAGGGGCCATTTTTTTCGTTACATGGTTGGCCAATTCAGTGAACTTGAAAGAAAGTCTATCGAACCGATTGCCCTAAATGTAGAAGATGGCAATGTCCGGCCTATGCAGCGCTTTATAAGCGATGCCGAATGGGCTGACGATAAAATATTAAATAAGTATCATAGTCTTATCAATGAAGATTTGGGCACCTCCGAAGGGGTCTTAATTTTCGATGAATCCGGATTCATTAAGAAAGGTAATGACTCCATCGGCGTTGGCAAGCAATACTGTGGCAGTATTGGCAAAGTCGAAAACTGCCAGGTTGGCGTTTTTTTAGCCTATGCATCACCTTATGGTTACGCGTTATTAGATAAACGACTATTCATTCCGGAAAAATGGTTTTCAGACGATTACAGATTGCGACGCACAAAGTGTAACCTGCCTGAGGATATAGACTTTAAAACTAAGCCCCAGTTGGCTATTGATATGCTTAACAGCATTGTTGAAGAAGAGATCCTCCCTTTCAAATATGTGTTAGGCGATTCATTATATGGTTCGAGCCCGCAATTCATTGCGGCTGTGGAATCTTGTGTCGGGGTGACTTATTTTGTAGAAGTCGCCTCTGATACAAGATGCTGGCTCAAACGACCCATTACGAGAGAAAAACAATACAAATATAAAGGAGAGATCCGCTCTAAATCGGTCTTAGAAAAAACCGAGAATAAGCCGATCGCTGTCAGTACCCTGGCCGAAAGCATCAACGATTTTTTCTGGTACCGACGTAAGGTCTCCGAAGGCACCAAGGGGCCCATCGAATATGAGTTCACCAGAAGACGGATCATCCTATCATATAAGGACTTGCCGCAAAAAACGGTATGGCTGATTATCCGACGCACAATCGGCGATCAACCTGTCTATAAATATTATTTGAGCAATGCCGCAACCAGTGTTCGATTAAGCCTTTTTGTCTGGTTAAGCGGTATCCGATGGGCAATCGAACAGTGCTTTGAGGAAACCAAGTCCGAACTTGGCATGGATCATTACGAAGTTCGTAAATACACCGGATGGCATCATCATATGTTAGTATCTATGCTCGCTCACTTTTTTCTTTGGCACCTTAAAATACGATTGGGAAAAAAAAGCACCATCTATTACACTGTCGCAGCTTAGAGTTCTTTTGGAAGTCGTTCTGCCACTGAGACGTTATGATATCGATGCGGCAATTCAATTGGTTTTATGGGTCCAAAAAAAGAATCACGCGGCATATTTGTCGCATCGGAAGAGAAAAGTAAAAATACCTATTAAATCACCTTAAGTATCGTTGTAGGGTTAAGTATGTATCGGTTTTGACACTACTTCAAATCTTGGGATTCAGATGGAAACTCCCTGGATTATTCTATTGGTTTTGTTTAGCGTGCGGACGGTGATGGGGCTTCAATTTCAGTCCGTTGCTTCGTTGAGTCCATTTCTTATCGAAGATTTAGGAATCGACTACACACGGCTTGGGTTTCTCATCGGCTTGTATCACTTACCGGGATTTGTTCTGGCTTTTCCCGGGGGTCTTCTGGGTAAGCGCTTCGGCGATAAGCCCGTTGTTATGACCGCGTTGGTTTTGATGACGGTCGGCGGCCTCATTATGGGAACTTACAACTCCTATTCTTTAGCGGTCGTCGGACGTCTGATGAGTGGTGCGGGCTCGATTCTTTTAAATGTATTGTTAGTTAAAATGATTGCAGATTGGTTCGCCGGCAAAGAGATCATTACCGCCATGGCCGTTCTCATGAGCAGCTGGCCTTTTGGTATCAGCCTCGGGCTTATTTCCTGGGGACGGATTGCCGCAGTGACATCCTGGCAGATGGTAATGTTTTTGACGGCCGGTGCATGCGTGATTGCGCTAATTCTGGTTGCCGTTCTCTACCACAGTCCACCGACGACGGGTGAAAAACACCTCTCAGCACCGGCAAACACCAGGTTCTCGCGGCAGGAAATCCTGCTGGTACTGGTAGCCAGTCTCGTCTGGACGCTTTTCAATGCCGGTTTTTTAGCCATACCGAGTTTTGCGCCGGATTTTTTTACATCAATCGGATATACGGTTGCGGCGGCGGCTTCGCTGGTGAGCATGGTGACCTGGATCGTAATTCCTTCCGTTCAGCTTGGCGGCTACATCTCGGAAAGACTCAGGCGGCCCAATCTTATTTTGGCGGTCAGTCTCTCCGGTATTGGATTGGGGATGTGTCTGTTGCCGTACTGGCCCAATCCATTTGTTTTATTTATCTGGTTGGGTTTGATTTTCGGACCACCGGTTGGAATCATGATGGCACTGCCGGTGGAAGTCTTGCAGCCGGAAAATCGCGCTGCGGGAATGGGACTTTTTTATTCTTTTTACTACGGGGCAATGACCGCCTTGACGACGATTACCGGCTTTTCCCGGGATTTTACCCAAAGTCCGGCAGCCCCGCTTTTATTCGGCGGGATCCTTGTATTTATAGCAATTATAATCTATGCTTTTTTCCGGATGCTCCAGGCACATGCAAAACATATGCCTTTGGCAAGTGACAGTATTTAATACCTGAATTTCGGTGCAGGATTAATGCCATGTATTCAGTACGACGGTAACGTATTTGATCCATGCGTCCATGCTGGATAAGGTTGTTCTATCGCAGAGATAGAGATTATCACAAACTTGCTTTCACATAGGATCAATAAAATGAAATCAATGCTGATTATCGTGCTTGGTATTTATGCATTATCTGTAGCGTTAGCCTGCATTCTGTGGCGCAATCCGGTGGCTTTAGCGCTATGCTATACTTTAATCAGCCTTTTTATGCTTAGCAAATGGCACACAAAAAGTGATCTTGTTTTTTATTTCACTGCTTTTGTGCTGGGCCCGATCGGTGAGCTGGTAGCCACCCATTACGGGGCCTGGAAATATTCCAGGCCGATTTTTCTAATTCCGATCTGGCTGCCCTTTTTATGGGGGATCGCCTTATTGTTCATGAAAAAATTTTGCGAGACATTGCTAAAAAAGGAGAAATGATAATGCCGACCGTATTCAGCGCTCATCGCCCGCTGGTCATGGGGACCGATTGGATGATTACCGCGGACCATCCGCTTGCGGCCCAGGCGGGAGCGGCCGTTCTGGAAGCCGGCGGCAACGCCGTGGACGCGGCCATCGCCGCCAATCTGGTCATGACCGTTGTCCGGCCTCATATGTGCGGCCTCGGGGGGGACCTGTTTGCCCTGATCTACATGGCCAGGGATAACAAATTTGAAGCACTTGACGCCAGCGGTCACGCGCCGTATGCAGCCAACCTGGACGTCTTTCGTGAAAAAGGCTACACATCCTTGCCCGACACCGGAATATTGACGGCCACCGTACCCGGTGCCATCGCCGGCTGGCAGGCAGCCCTTGAAAAGCACGGCACCATGAGCCTGGACCGGTTGCTGCCCAAGGCCGTAAAATATGCCGCGAACGGCTTTCCGGTCTACGCCGAACTGCGAGGCGCCATGATAGATCGCCGGAAATATCTGGAACAGTCCCGGGCGGCGGCTGAAACTTTTTTTAAAAACGGCAGATTGCCCGATGTGGGGGCGTTGCTGGTTCAGCCCCGTCTGGCCGAATCGCTTAAGATGCTGGCCGATAAAGGGCCTGATGCTTTTTATCGCGGTCCGTTGGGCGACGCCCTGATCGCATTCTCCGAAGCTGCCGGAGGCCTGTTCAGCCACCGGGACCTGATCGATCACACCGTCACCTGGCATGAGCCGCTCACGACCACATACAAAGGCTACGAAATCTGCACTCAGCCACCCAGCTCCCAGGGGATTGCCCTCCTGATGCAAGCCAATATGCTGGCAAACTTTGATCTTGCGAACATGGGAGGATTCGGCCGGGCCGAGCTGGTCCACTTGATGGTCGAAGCTAAAAAACTCGCGTTTGCCGATCGGGACAGGTATGTCTGCGATCCGGCTTTCCACCCGGTTCCGGTCGAACAAATGCTGGACAAGGTCTATGCTAAAAAACAAATCGAGCGGATTAACCCTGCGGTCGCATCCCAGGCGGCTGCACCCACGGATTTTACGGGGGGCAGCGACACGATTTACCTGGCCGTGGTCGACGGAGACGGTAATGCCGTATCACTGATCCAGAGTTTATTTGAGTTCTTCGGCAGCTGCACCATGGTTCCGGAGACCGGCATGATTCTGCACAACAGAGGCCGGGGGTTCACCCTTGACCCGAACCACGTCAACCGGCTCGAGCCTCATAAACGCCCCTATCACACCCTGCACCCGGCCATGATCCTTAAAGACGGCCGGCCTTACATTGTTCTGGGTACACCCGGTGCCGACGGCCAAACTCAGACGGTTATCCAGTTGATAACCAGCATGCTTGAATTTAAAGCCAACGTGCAGGAGGCCGTCGAAGCACCGCGCTGGCGCAGCAATCCGGATGGAACATTGCAGATGGAAGGCCGTTTTCCACCTGAGACAGTCGCCGGACTGAAGGCCAGGGGGCACCGGGTGGAGCTTTTGCCTGACTGGCACCAGGTCATGGGCAGTGCGCAGGCCATCCTGATCGACACCGACTTTGGAATTCTCATAGGAGGCGCCGACCCGCGCAGGCAGGCATATGCAATTGGAAGTTGAGAGAAGAGGCGATTACTAATAAGACCGTAATTGAGCAGACATAAAAATAGTTCTTTCCAACCTCTAAGCATTTGCCAATTTTGATTGTGGGAGCGGTTTCGAACCGCGATTAACTCGGTCTGACATATACCGATAATCGTGGCTACAAGCCACTCCCACCAGTCATTAACTTCAGCCAAAATATAACATCGAATTTCATGAAGTTTCATATAAGGTGTCAGGGGCCGGATGCAGATGAAAGAAAATATGGCTTAAGGGCATAGAGATCTTAAGGCCAATGTCGCTTTCAGATCTGCAATGCTGTTGACAATGACATTGGGATTTTCGTTTTTTAAGGCATCATAGCCGTCAAATCCCGTCAACACGCCGACGGTCTGCATGCCGGCGGCATTGCCGGCCCGAATATCCGTCCGCGTATCACCCACATAAGCGCATCGGCCGGGTTCCAGTCCGAGCTTTCGGCAGCATTTGATCAGAGGCTCGGCATGGGGCTTTTTGTTCTTAACATCGTCGGCAGTGATGATGACCTCGAGCAGATCCTCAACCTCCGCCTCTCTCAAAGGCGCAAGCTTTACCGCCATATACTCCCTGAGAGTGGATGTGGCCAGAGCCATCCTCATTCCCCCGGCCGAAATTTGCTTTAAGGCTTCTACCGTGCCGGGTATCAATTTGACTTGTTTGCGAAACATCTCCGGTGCAGTGTCGTCAATGATGGTCCGTGCGTCTTTGATCACTTCCTCTATGCAGGGCTTCATTCTGTCAGGAAGAACCAGATCCCATTCAAATTCGCCGTCTTTCATGGCTTCCAGCAGGACTTGTCTGGGAACCGGCGGTATACCCAGCCTTTCAAAAATGACATCGATCAATTCGTAGTAAATCGGCGCCGAGTCAATCAGGGTTCCGTCCAGATCAAATATAACCGCATCGACAGTCAGGGAGTATTTTTCAATGAGCAAGGGAGTCTCCGGAAAATGTGAGTTGTGGGTTGGGGGTTGTCTTTTGTCCATCGTCCTTTGTCAGTTGTCAGTTGTATGTTGTTTGTTATTTAAATCGAGGGGTCGGGGTGTTTTTCTCGTCATGCCCGCGGAGGCGGGCATCCAGTTCGGCCGCTTCCGAATTCTCTGGATTCCTGCCTTCGCAGGAATGACAAACTATTGCGCGACAAACTCCGCGACTACTCATTTAAATTAGACTTGAACTGATCGACTTCAGGCTAATTATGGTCTTATTTACGCCACCTATCAGCTTATCAGCTATGAGCTACGAGCTACGAGCCATCAGCCGTCTTTCGTTTGAAAGTCAGCATGATCTCATCGCCGTCTTTTACATCCAATGCTTCTTTCAAACTGATGGGAGCTAGGATTTCGATAATATTTTTGCCATGGACGCTGACATCTTCAGCCGGTGCAACGATAGCCCCGGCGACACCCATGACGGATACAGGATAGGCATGTCCGGTACAAAAGTCCGTGTCCGGAGGTATAAGCTCGATCCCCCCGCCTTGCCGGAGCGCTTCAACAATCGGGATTTTTTCTTCCTCAATCTCAAGATTGAGGGTTCCCGGATAGGGTTTAAAGCCCAGTTTTTTCTGACACTGCTCCTGGACCCAATCAAGCTGGGTAAAAAAAGCCCCTTTTTTAACTCCGCTTACAATTCTGCCGGTGATAGATATAGTGTCGTTCATTGATAATGATTAACATCCTTAATTTTAGGCACTTTAGACATTTTAGGCAATTTAACTCAGGTCTATTTTCTTAGTTTCATTCTTATCTCACTCGGACCTTCTTCAATCGTATGTGTCTTAAAACCGGCAGCTTCAATCATGGGAATCACCTGGTCGCGACGATAAACGGCTATGGGTTTATGCAAACCGAGCAGGCCAAAAAACCACAAAAAAAACCGCTCGCGAATATTCAGTGAGGCTTTCCATTTTTTTCTGTCGATAAACTGGGTTATCCTTGCAGGGTCATATATCCAGGCTTCGCCTCCCTTTTTCAGCACCCGATTTATCTCAATTAGGACATTTATCGGATTTTTTAACGAATGCAGCATGCCGGTGCTGATTACCATATCAAAAGCATCATTATTATAACGCAGGTTGGCGGCGTTTCCAACTTCGAAACTGACAGAATCGGACACCCCAGCTTTTATCGCGTTAATGTTGGCCATCTGAATTAATTTTCGGCTCAAGTCGACCCCGACGATTTTGATAGCCGGTGACCGTTTTAGGATTTCAACCGGCAGATAACCCGGACCCGTGCCGAGATCAAGGATGCTGCCTTCTTTGAAATTCGATACGATTTCCCCCGCAACCTGGCCGTAATAGCTTTCGATAGCCAATCTGGTGGCCTTCGCGTAGGAAGACGCCAAAACGCTGGGTATTCTTTCTATCTTAAAGAATTTATTCATGATTATAGGTTAAACAATGACCGCTTGGATTGTCAATCACTTTACGGTTTACAATTCAATTTAGAATATATTAAGGTGAGCATAACTGTTTCGTATTTCGGCTCGACCAAGATGGCATGAAACGCTTTGGGAGGGAAAGAAAATCATGGATAGAGAAAATAATGTCTTCTACTGGCTGCCGTGCTCAGTGGTTTTTGTGTGCACGGCCGATGGCGAAACGCGCGACATCATGACGGCCACGGCCATGTTTGTTTCGGAAAAAGAGCCCTTGCTGGCAATCAGCGTTGCGCAGGGTCATCTCACGGAAAAATTGATCCGGCAATCCGCAATGTTTACCCTGGTTATTGCCGGAGAAGGTCAAAAACAGCTGGCCATGAAGGTAGGCAGTGTTAAAGGCGATGCCGCGGATAAGTTTGAAAAATTTTCCATCAAGCCCGTTGCTGGCGCACCGAGCCGCGCGACCATCCCTGATGGGGCTGCCGCCTGGCTGGACTGCGATGTTGAGAGCAGCCAGGAAATTAAAGGATACCGGATTTTTATCGGGCGGGTGGTTGCCCAGCAGGATACGGGGATACCGCCGCTGGTATGGCACAAGGATGGATTTTTCGCCTTGAAACAGGTTTAAAAACAATGGATTCAAACAATACAATAATCGTACTTGGAACTTTCGATTCAAAGGCAGAGGAACACATTTTTCTGAAGCAGCAAATTGAGCAAAGGGGATTCCGGACATTGACCATCAATGTGGGAACCAAAAAACCTTCACCGGTCAAAGTGGATCTGGATCTCTTCGACTCCGTCAACTCAAATGGTAAATCCTTATACCATGACCGGGATGCGGCCATCAAAGCCATGCTCAATGAAGCCAAAATCCTGATCAACCTTCTTCATCAGGAGGACAAAGTCGGTGGGATCATTTCGGCCGGGGGCGGCACGGGAACGCATATTTGTACCACGATAATGCGTGAACTGCCTCTGGGAGTCCCCAAAGTGATGGTATCTACGGTGGCCTCCCGCGATATGTCGGACATTGTCTCCACCAAGGATATTACCATGATGCACAGTGTCGCAGACCTGCTGGGTGTCAACAGTATCTCCGGCAGAATCCTCGACCAAGCCGCCGGCGCCGTATGCGGTATGGTTCAAAGTCGGTGGCAACCGGCCGAGAAAAAAAAGCGCATTGCCCTGCCCTTTTTCGGCTTTATCACGAGCGGAGCCGAATTCACCCGGCAGGCGCTCGAATCGATGGGGTACGAGGTGGTGGCTTTTCATGCCAATGGAACCGGCGGCATGGCCATGGAGGAGCTGGCGGCCGAAGGATATTTTGACGGTATCCTGGATCTGGCGACCCATGAACTGGCGGATCACCTGCTGGACGGATATTGCGGTGCCATCGGGCCGCAAAGATATGAACCCGTTCCGGGAAAATCGATCCCACGCCTGGTGGTGCCCGGTGGGCTGGATTGCGCGGTTTTGGAATTTACCCGTGATAACGTTCCCGAAAAATACCGGAATCGCAAAATTTTTTTCTACGACTTTCGCTCCGCAATCCGGCTGAATATTGATGAAACGACCTATTTAGCCAACCAACTGGCGGAGAAATTAAATCGGGACGCGACCAATATAAATGTCCTGATACCCCAAAAGGGCTGGTCGGAAGCCGACCGGGAAGGCGGAGCCTTGTACGAACCTGAAACGAACAATTTTTTTACCGACCGATTAAGAAAAACTCTCAATCCTAAAATCAAGATCCACGAGGTGGATCATCATATCAATGATGAAAATTTCGGCTTGATTGCGGCCGAGATGATGGATGAGATGGTTCGAAAAAGAGACGTCGGCCTTGGAGAGTTTATAAAATAGCGAATATCGAAGAAAGGGAAAAAATGGGACTACTAGTCGTTGACGAGAGCAAATGCAAAAAATCCGGAAATTAATAGAGACAGCCCGCTATGCTCCCACCGCCAGCAACGCCCAGGTATTGGAATGGTTGGTTTTCAACGATCCGGCAAAAATCAAGGAATTTGCTGGGCAAACGGTGGACTGGATGCGCGCCGTACTCCAAAAAAACTCCCATTCTCCCGGAGCATCTTATTTGCCTTTAATCGTAGCCGCCTGGGATGCCGGTCATGATGCGGTGCTAAGAGGGGCGCCGGTCCTGGTTGTGGCCTCGGCGCCCAAAGAGGCGGGCAGTGGTATGGTAGATATCTCCCTGGCCCTTTCCTATCTGGAGCTGGCGGCCACCACCTTCGGCCTTGGAACCTGCTGGGCCGGGCTACTGCAGGGCGCGCTGCAGGCCAGTTCATCGCTCAAGGAGGCGATCGGAATACCCGCCGGCCATACGCACCATTATCCGATGATGCTGGGTTACCCAAAAGTGAAATATTTCCGCCTGCCCGAGCGCAAACCGCCAAAGATCACTTTCAGGTAGCAAGCTGTTGAGATAAATCCAAATGGCCAGATAGTTAATCTATCCCCTATCGGCACTGCGGCGATAGGGGATCAGCGGCAGCAATGGGATCATGATCCGCCTGATTGATCGGAAATCGTGATATTTTCGTCAAATTGGTTGGCAAACTCTCGTATTGACCGTATTTGCTCATCTCTATTGCACCGTAAGAAAAAATATTGTCTTCGGATACCTGATGTGCGGTAAAAGTTTTTACAGGTTCCTCTTTCATCATACAACCGAGAATGATGAGTGCCATCAGTATGGCTTGAATTTTCCGCATAATTTTTTGCTGTATTAAGTGAAAATCTGAGTAAACGGCTGCTCGTTGATGGTTCTGACACGCTGCCGGATATGTTCCTCAATTTCATTGATACTGACAGCCGGTTCAATGGCATCTTCCGGGCAAAGCCTGATACAGTTAAAGCAGTCGAAGCAGCGCTGATCGAACCGTGGGTAAGGGTTTAGATCTATCGCCGCTGCCGGACATTCTTCTGCGCAAACCCCGCACTGCGTGCAGGTTTCCGTAATAACTTTCTTGGGAACTATCCACCCTGGTGCCGATATTTTTTTCTTCATCTGTTCGGCCCGTGCCGGTGGTTGATAGTCCAATGTCTCCAGCGCAAGGGACGGGATGTCCGTCGATTCGAATCGACTTTGAAGTGCAGTCACCAGATCATTAATTTTGCTGAGGTCGGTCTGGTCCGGGTGACCTTTACCGGCCGGATCAACCGTTTGCCACATCAGGGAGTGCACCGCCATCACCTTAGCAGCCGCCACGATGCGAAAGCCCTTTTTCATCAGCAGGTCCCCCATTTGCCAGAGAGCAACACCGCTGCATGCCTGCCCCCAGGTTACAAAAGGAACCGCCATGGCCCCGTTGATTTTCGGCAGTGCTCTAATAAAATTGACAATCGGCGGCACGGCTGCATCGCGATAAACGGGCGAGCCGATAAATAGACAGACACGGTTGCCCGTCCTCCGAATCAGTTCTAAAATCTCGGAGTCGTCATCCCCTTTTCCAAGATCCAGCATATTGGTCGCAACATGATGTTGACGGAAACATTTGTTAATGGTCTCTGTCACGAGACGTGTTGACCTCGCCGGAGAAATAAAAACAATAAAAATCTTGATATTCATACCTGAATCTATTTTCCTCCTCAAAATATATTGTGATCTTGATCCTCTATCGATCCATTATCCTTTAACCCTTTACCTTGCGCCTTTTACCTTTAACCGTCCAGCCCATGATATCGAATTAGCCCTTCCTGGGCAACAGAGGCAACAAGAGTTCCGCCCCGAGTGTAGATTTTTCCGTCACTCAACCCTCTAGCCTTGCAGGCATTGGTACTTTTCATGACATATAACAGCCATTCATCCATGCGAAACTTCCGATGAAACCACATGGCATGATCCAGGCTGGCAACCTGCATTTCCGGCTCCCATGGGCTATGCTCGTGCGGGTAAAGTGAAGGCCCTATAAGGCCGAAATCGGAGGCATAGGCAAGCAGATATTGATGCACCGCAGGATCATCCGGCATTTTATCGATGGCTTTAAGCCAGGCGTACCGCAAGGGTTCTCTTTTCTCCGGCGCAAAGGGCTTTGCGGGATTCACGGTTCTGACCTCAATCGGTTTTTTGCAAAGAATTTTATCCCGAATCGTCGGTGGAATTTTATCGGCCACCTGGTGGGCAAGCTCCAGCTCGGATTTTAAGCCTTCCGGTCCGGAAACTTCGGGTGCACTGTCCTGATGGTCAAATCCGGGTTCGTCAATTTGAAAGGAAGCAGCCATTTTTTCAAGTTTTAAAAGCGTTAACAACTCTTCCAGAACATTATCCTCAACACAGACGCTCATTATAGTTACCTCAATAATTTTGAACGTGGTCTAGGTTATGTCATAAGTTTATTCCAAGGTAAAAAACGTTTTTTTGTTGACGAACCAGGCGGTTCTATGATCAAAATTTTTTAATAATGTCAATAGCACTTTCCAGAAGCAACCGAAAGATCTTCATTCAATCGATTAAAAAAACCGGCATGCTGCCGCAAGAAAATATCGAAGAGGTAAAAATGACGTATGCCCCTGAAGCACTTCTGATTGCCACTATGGATACCAAAGGCCGGGAAGCTCTTTACATCTCAACCTGCCTCGAGCACGCCGGTATATCGGTCCGGATCATGGATGCGGGTATTAGAGGTAAAAGTCCTGCCCCGGTAGATATCAGCCGTACTGAAGTCGCCAGGGCCGGTGGAAAATCACTGGCGCAGGTTCAAAACATCGGTCATGAGGGAAAGGCCCTGGAGATTATGACCAATGGTGCCATTCGCTGCGCGCAAGAGTTATACCGCCAGAATGAAATTCAGGGGTTGATCGGCCTTGGTGGTTCCATGGGCACTACCCTGGGTACCGGCGTGATGCGCACTTTTCCGGTTGGCGTCCCCAAGGTGATGATTTCCACCATGGCGTCCCGGGATACCCGGGCCTTTGTGGGCACCAGCGATATTCTGATGCTGCATTCGGTTTGCGATCTGGCGGGCCTCAACCGACTCACCCGAAAAATACTGCGCAATGGCGCCATGGCGTTGGCCGGTATGTTGCAGCCAGCACCGGACATGGAAGATGCAATTGGAAAACCGCTCGTGTTTCTCTCCACCCTGGGCACCACCGAGGCCTGCGCTCAGCAAATACACCGGGCTCTGGAAGAAAAAGGCAACGAGGTTGTCATTTTTCACACGGTCGGCTCCGGTGGCCAAGCCATGGAAGAAATGATCGAGCAGCAAGAGGTATCGGCCCTGGTGGATCTCTCCCTTCATGAAATTGCGGACCATCTTTTCGGCGGTGATTACAATGCCGGTCCGGATCGGGGAAGGACTGCCTTGAAAAAGGGTGTGCCGACCATCCTGGTTCCCGGTAACATCGACTTTCTGGTTACAGGTCCTTTGGATAACGCCCGGCGCTTATTTCCCGGCCGTCCCTACCACGTCCACAATGCAGCCATAACCGTGGTCCGGACCACCCGCGAGGAGATTGAAATTCTGGCCCGGACCCTCGCCGCGCGATGCAATGAGGCCATGGGGCCGGTAAAGATCCTGGTGCCGATGGCCGGCTTTTCAGCTTTCGACAGTCAAGGAGGCCCCCTTTATGATCCTGAAGCGCCTCAACAGTTTGCAGATACTTTGCAGGAGTATTTAGACCGCAAAATAAATTTTAATCTACTGCCCTATCATATCAATGATTCTGAATTTACCCGGGTTATACTGGAAGCTTTAAATCAAATGCTTTCAGCATAAGGAAAGTTAAATCGGCGCGGGGCCTACCCATCCAGCTTGCCTTACAGCTCCTTAAAGAATCAAAAAAATTAAAATTTTTAGCGTTAATACAAATTAAGGCGTTGACAAAAAATAACCGATGTTTAGAGTCATCTAACATGATTGCCGATGAACGCATCGTGATGAACTATTACGGTGCGGCCAATCCGGTTGCCAGCAATGACACCGATGAAGGGCGCGCCATGAACAGGCGTGTAGAAGTAGCGGTGGGCGGATTATAATTGCTTCGATTAATCGGCTCAGGGTTTCCCGCTCTATCGGGATTTCGGAATAAAAATCCCCAAACAGATAGTAGTCTGAACCCTGGAGCCGAGCCGATAAATATCTCCAGAACATACCCACCTGACGCGTTGATCTGCTTTTACAATTCAGGCGATCAATTCGTCAGGTGTTTTTTTAGGCCAGGTTTACTCAGCAGCTTGTCTTCGCTGCGCAAGAATTCTCATCATGAGAGCGCCGATACCCATGGGATCAATATCCTCCGAGCGCAGCTTGGTCAGGGTATCCACGAATGCCCTGGCAGGCGGCGAGAGTACCTGCCCCTTTAGATAAGCAATACTTACATCCAAAAATATTTTTCGGCCTTTCAGGGGCATATCGATCAGGCTTTTGTCTTTGAGCTCGGCTGCCACCGCTTCTCGCACCAGAAAGGAGACGCCCTCTCCGCGCTGCACAAGCTGTTTGATAAATTCAGTGTTGCTGGTCTCCATTAAAATATTGGGCGAACATTTTTCTTTGGCGAACAATTCTTCAACCAGTTTACGGGTTCCCGAACCATTTTCTTTCATTATGAATGGCTCCTGTACCAGCTCCTTGAAAGAAATCGCCTTTTTTTTCGTCAGAGGGTGATCAGGAGCCACGATAAGCGCCATCTCCTCCTTGCTGAACGGAAAGAAATTGACCTCGGGATGATCAATCGCTTTGGCAATAATCGCCACCTCAATTTTAAAATCCACCAGACTGTAGATCATCTCCGCCGAGCCTCCCTCGTTTAGCTGAATTTTTATATTCGGAAAGTTCTTGTGAAACGAAGTGATCATCAAGGGCATAAAATATCGCGCATAAGCTTTGGTGGTCCCGAGGCGGAGCACGCCGCGCTTCAATTCCCGCATCTCATCGATGGCGTTTTCGATTTCTTTTTCATATCGAAAAATCTTTTCAGCGTATTCATAAAGGGTTTTGCCTTCATCCGTCAGATAAACTTTACGTCCCTTTTTTTTAAACAACTTCAGATTGCAGTACTCTTCGAAAGATTTAACCTGAAAGGTCACAGCCGGCTGAGTGATAAAAAGATCATTGGCAGCGGCGGTAAAATTCAAATTTTTCGCCGCACGATAGAAAATTCTGAATTGGTTGAAGTTCAGCATGAATTGCAATTATTTGTTATTCGTTATTGGTTATTGGTGTCGGTTTTGAGGTTCAGGGTGAAAGGTGAAAGGTATAAGGTAAAAGGTAAAAGGTAAAAGGATAAAGGATAAAGGATAAAGTAGCGTAACGCCGGCCATAGAATCCTGGATGAGTAGTTGAGACTCCCCTATTCCAAATTCGAATTCCGAATTCAGGTTCCTTATGCTTTGAGCCGTGAGCCTTGCGCCGTTCTCTTATTACCCTCCACCTTCCACCCTCCACCTTCAACCATTAACACTATATCGTACGCCTTACGCCGTGTGCCGTGAGCCTCATACCTTCAACCTTTTACCTTTAGCCTTTCTCCTTTATCCTTTATCCTTTAGCCTTTCTCCTTTAACCTTCATCCTTTCTCCTTCACCCTATCAACTATCAGCTATGAGCCGGCGCACCAGAGCGCCACCCCGCAACCCCCCTCTTTTCTTTCTACGCTATGCGCTCTGCCCTATGCCCTCTGCCCATCCCCCGTAACCCGCAACGCGTAACCCGTAACCCTAAGCATAATTTATAGTTAAATATCATCCATAAGTAGAACTTATCGATAGCATAAATATAATTGGATTGACAGTTTTTTTTTATTTGTTCATAAAAAAATGATTTTAATTCATAAAAATCTAACTCGTTATTGAGGTGCTGTTTCATTTTACTGTTTTGTTCAGTTTCTGTTTTCGTTCTCCTGTGCGGTATACCCTCACTCAGACCGGTACGTGCAATACTCTATGCATGAGCGCCTGCAGGCTCTTTTTTATAACAATCAATCCCCAAAGAAAGGAGGATGAAAATGACAGATAATCAAGGAAGATTTCCGGATCCTCACGAGTTTAAAGTCCCCCCGGAGCTTGAAGGCTGGGAGGAAATGTATCCAACCCATCACCTGTTTTCACAGGATCGGGCCGATTGGGAAAAAGCCCAATTCTGGTATCAGGACAAAATCCACGCACCAGAACCATTGCCTCCGCTTGATTTAATCTTTCAGGAAGCCTGGCAGATTTCATTGTCGCAATATACGACCCGCGTATTTTGCATCCCCCCTGCCCAGGGAATTGCCCAGCGACTGGTGGGCTGTTACCTGTATATCTGCGCCATTGCCCCGCCGCCCGAAGAAATTATCGGGCAAAAGGCGGCGTTGTTTGAAAAGCGGGTGTTCTATGTCTTTGAACACTACAATGAGTTGTGGGACAAATGGTTGACCAAATTTAAGGCCCTGGGGGAGGAAATGAATGCTGTTAAAGTACCCTCGGAATTGCCTAAATTCGTTGCCGATGACAAGGTTTTTCCCGCCCCCACGGGTTTCTATGAAAGTTACGAACTGATCGAGTCTTTCGATAAGCTGGTCAACCAGATGTTCAAAGGCTGGCAATATCACTTCGAAATGCTCAACTTGACCTATCTGGCCTATCTCATGTTCGCCGACGTGTCCCGCAAGCTTTTCCCCGGTATCAGTGAAAGTGCCATTGGCAAAATGGTTGCCGGCGCCTATGTTTCCATGTTCCGCCCCGAAGAAGAGCTTTGCCGCCTGGCCCGGCTGGCAGTCTCGTCTGACGGCGTAGGCAACATTCTCAAGAGCGCAAAATCCGCCGCCGAGAAGATTGCCGAGCTTCAACAATCAGCAGCCGGCAAAAACTGGCTGGCCGAATATGAAAAGTCAAGTGATCCCTGGTTTTACGTTTCCTGCGGCAGCGGCTGGTATAACCATGAGGGCAGCTGGCTCACGGATTTGGACATTCCCTACAGCTATATTAAAGGTTATGTGGAAAGGCTAGAAAAGGGCGAAACCATTGAGCGCTCCCTGGATGCGATCGAAAAGGAACGCGATCAAATTGTCGCCGAGTACCGCAAGATGATCCAAACCGACGATGACCGCAAATCCTTTGACGATGCCTATAACACCATCAGAACCATCTACCGCTACGCTGAGGATCATCTCTTCTGGGTAGAACACTGGTTTCACACCATCTGGTTTAAAAAAATCAGACAACTTGGATCAGTTCTGGTTGCCAGCGGAATGATTAATGCGGTGAACGACATATTTATGTTCAACCGCTACGAGATTCCGGAGCTTCTGACTGAAGCTGCAACCGCCTGGGCCCTGGGCGTGGATATACCGGTCAGGGGTGAATACTATAAATCCAAGGCCGCCAAACGTAGAAAGATCCTCGAAGCCGCCGCCGAGTGGAATCCGACACCGGCCCTGGGCGTGCCGCCCGCAGAAGTGGCCGAGCCGTTCACCATCATGCTGTGGGGTATTACCACCGACAAGGTTAAGGAATGGCTCAAAGGAGCCGATGCGACGGCAGGTGTGGACGTCTCTGAAATCAAGGGTTTCGCCGCTTCGGCCGGCGTGGTTGAAGGCCCGGCCCGGGTCCTCAAAATGCTCAAGGACATTGTCAATCTGCAGCCGGGTGAGGTTCTGGTCTGCCCGTCGACCAATCCATCCTGGGCACCGGTGTTCACCAATATCAAGGCCGCGGTAACCGACATCGGCGGGTTGACCAGCCATGCGGCGATTGTCTGCCGTGAATATGGCGTACCTTCGGTAACCGGCTGCGGTATCGCCACAGCGGCTATCAAAACCGGAGATATTGTCCGAGTCGATGGTGATACCGGTGTTGTCACGATTGTCGAAAGAGCGAGTTAAATAGCCCCGGTTCGAGTACCCTTTCAGACAGGCGTGATAGTGACAATCTTAGACCCCTTCCCCGCCAGGGGAAGGGATCCTAAAAGGAGTTTAAGAGAGTTCGAAGAATTCTGCGGGAGAACAATAATGGACTTAACCCTGGATTTTCGCACACTGAATAAAAGTTCGCTGCCATTGGTTGGTGGCAAAAATGCCAGCCTGGGAGAAATGATCAATGCCGGCATCCGGGTTCCTCCAGGATTTGCCGTCACCACCAACAGCTATTCGGTATTTATGGAGAACGCCGGGATAAATGATACGATTTTTCGCCTGCTGGCGGATCTGGATCCCGATAATATCGATGCGCTCAATCAAGCCGCCGAAAAAGTCCAGGAATTGATCAAGACCGCGGTCATCCCCGAAGATGTCCAAAACGCAATCAGCGGCGGTTATGCGCTGCTTTGCGAAAAATGCGCGGTTGATGCCCTTCCGGTGGCGGTAAGATCCAGCGCGACCGCGGAAGATCTGCCCACGGCCAGTTTTGCCGGGCAACAGGACACTTACCTTTGGATAACGGGCGTTGACCGGGTCATTAAAAGTGTCCGCAAGTGCTGGGCCAGCCTGTATACGCCGCGAGCCATCAGCTACCGGGTCAAAAAGAACTTCCCCCACGAAAAGGTGCTGATCAGTGTCGGTGTTCAGAAAATGGTGAACTCAAGGGCAGCAGGGGTGATGTTCACCCTGAATCCCACCAATGGGGACATTTCCAAAGTCGTTATTGAAGGAAGCTGGGGTTTGGGAGAAACGGTCGTATCCGGCTCCGTCAACCCGGACAAATTCGTCGTCGACAAGGTCATGGGGGAGATCAACGAGCGGACCATCTCGACCAAACACATCGAGTGTGTCTTCGACGTAGAAAAGGGAGAAACCGTCGACGCCGATGTAGATGAAGCCATGCAGTGCACCTGCTGTCTCGAGGACCAGGAAATAAGGGAACTGGTCAAAACCGCCAAAACGATTGAATCCCACTATGGCCGCCCCATGGATATCGAATGGGCCATCGATAAAGACTTCCCGTTTCCGGAAAATATTTTTATTGTGCAGGCACGCCCGGAAACCGTCTGGAGTCAGCGCAAAACCGAGTCAAAAATCGGTGGCAAGACCGGTCGTCAGTTGCTGATGGAACAGGCCATGAAGCGCATCAAGCTTCCGGGATAAACGATAGGGTATAGGGTATAAGGTATAAGGTTTAGGGTTTAAGGTTCAGGGGTCAGGCCAGTCGCTGGTTGCCGAAGCGACCAGTTTGATCGAAGACGAAATCCCCTCTAACGCCCCTTTAGAAAAGGGGAGGACGACAAATTTCTTTGGAATCTGAGTAAAGTTAAAAGAGGTTGTGGGAGCGGTTTTTAACCGCGATTAACTCGGTCTGAAATATACCGATAATCGTGACTACATGCCACTCCCACTCACTATTAACTTTAATGCTAACAATGAGCCTGGATATCATGAAGTTTTATATGAAGGTTAAAGGCTAACTGTTCAAATCGGTGAGATAGTTATTATGTTTTGCCAAATGCCCTGTGCCTGAGCTTTATACCATAGACCCTACACCTTATACCTTATACCGCTTAGCTTTCCGTATTTTTAATTTAATTGCATCTGCTATCGAAAAATACAGAAACTTCATGAAATTAAAATTAGAGAGGAGAAAAGTATCAAAATGAAAGACATGAGGGAATTTATTACCAAAGGCGAGGAACTAGGTCTTTGTAAAAGGATCACCGCGGAGGTGGACTGGAATCTTGAGCTTTCACATATTG
>Ga0307426_1000665_pt1 | contig 23433 bp, 19 predicted proteins | sample SalMarWE160340MG_FD_202165 | JGI IMG/M metagenome (GOLD analysis project Ga0307426, IMG submission 202165) | Salt marsh sediment microbial communities from the Plum Island Ecosystem LTER, Massachusetts, United States - WE1603-40 | ecosystem: Environmental > Aquatic > Marine > Intertidal zone >...
GGATATGACAAGAAATTGAGATCCATCTGGTATTTGTTTAAAATAAGACATTACTTGATAAGGTGTTTCTTTTAATCTACCTACGTAAAAATTACTAAATCCATATTTCATTCCATACATTCCCACGGTGTGCTGGTAAAACGTAGCAAAAATATCATTTTCAATTATCAAATCGGAATAATTATCTTCTTTAAATTTCTCATTTTGAAAGATTAATTGAATAGGACTGAATTCGGGATCTATTTCACCCGTGTCTTCTTTCTGATTTAACTTGAATTGATATGTTAAAATTCCTTGAATCAATTTGATTTTCAACCTCTAGTAGTCTATATAAGTTATTTTATTAAATTAAGATATATATAATTATGTCTTAAGTAATTTACTAACTTAAATTTAATCAAATAAATTATTTAAAATTCGCCAAAATAACAAAAAGAGAATGTATTTTTTAGAATTCTCTTATTCTCAATATCATCTTAGGATAAATATTATGGGAGTTTATGGCTAGCAAGCAATATTTGATACATAAAACAATATTCTACCTCAAAATAATGATAATAAGGTAAATATTTTAATCGGAAAATAGCATTTTGCAAAAAATCTCAAGTGGAATTAAATAAAACGACTAACTTTTTAAAAGCAACTCTGATCAAGAGAATTTTAATGAGAGATGAATTATAAGGTAAAAAAGAAGGAGAAATGTTATTTATTTTAATTATTTTTTGCATTATTCTCGTCTTTTCTACGAATCATTAGTAATTAATTTAAAAGCATAATTTTACTAATAATATTAAGAATTCATATAATCATTCTTAAAATTAAAAAAAGGTATTAATAATTTGAATTTAACAACACATAAAAAGAAGAACCTTTACATATTATTGACTTTGTTAAGTATATTTATGGTAAATGCAGCGATAATAAATGTTAACTACACTCCAAATGACTTAAATAGAAACGTAATTGATGAGGTTTCTAAAGAACCCAAAAACAATGATCTAACTTCTAATAATGTTTATAATGGCATAGGAGAAGCATGGAACGTGACTCATTGGGCAAATCGTACAGATTATAATATTCCAGCTAATTTTGGAAATAACTCATATGATATACTAGAAATACCTTTAGGAATCGATTGGATTGGATATGATCTTAAAGCAAATATAGATAATTTATATGATTCACGAAATTGGAATAATGGGACTTTTGATTTTGGTAATGATGATGGATCATATTTAGCCGGAGAAGATGATACGCCTGAGATCTCAAATATCTATCAAAATTGGACTTTTACGGATTCAGGAACTAACACTATGAGCGGAAATTATATGGATAGTTCGTCTGTTGCTGGTAGGGAAAGTTTGGAACTTAGAATGGATGGACAAGGATCTCCTAATTCATATACATATCATCAAGGAGATATTTGCTCGTGGCAATCTACTATTAATATTCCAAGGGGTAAAGTATTAGATAGTGAGCTAAGTTTTGAAGTAAATCCTTATCATCTAATGCAATTTAATTCACATGTTTTATCGTTTTCAATTAATGGTATAATAATTTATTCCATTGGCTCACTACCTTTGTATCAATTTGGAAGTGGATGGCATAGTTTGAGTATTCCCCAAGGTGTCTGGACTAATTCTTCAACCGTATATAGTGATCCACTAAATAGTTCTTCAGTTCAAATCGGATTTTCCTGGGAATATGTTCCCATAACTGCTACTTATAATGGATTTACAAATGGGAATTATCAACAAATTTTTTTAGATAATGTCAAATTAATTGTGAAAGCCGAGGCTCAACCAAGTCAAATTCAATTAAAAGCAAATAATACTAGTGTATCAGATGTTGATTGGGGTAAGGGTACCATTGAATTAACTGGTGATTGGGAAAGTACCAAAGTATTTACTACGTTCAGTAGTGATGATACTTGGGATTTAAGCTCTTATGATATCGAATTAGAAGCAAATTTAAATCTTTTTGCTCATAAAAATACACCTGAAACAAGTTACGACACTAATTTTGCATCAGAAGGAACAAATTTTTATACAGAGAACAATAGTTTAGTTAATTGGGAGTGCTATGCTTATTTTGCAGTTCCGACCGGATACGAAGAAACAACGATGAAACTTGAATTCCCAAGCGATGTGACATTAACATGGGTTTCTGAACCTCAACAACCCACCACAAATAGACTGGCTCAATGCGATATCACCACTCCCGGAATTCTTTTCATTCCTGTAAATTCAATCTCCGAAACACCAGATGGGTTTTGGAGATTTGAAGGATCGTCACCCAATTACCTTGAGCAGTTAACATTGTATAAAAATTCTACAAGTTCGCCCACAGGTACAGATTGGGTACAAGGACAAGAATTTTTAAGCGGAGATTATATAAATATTACTGCAAAAGTAAATCCAAGTCCTTTAGTTTCACCTTATATAACACAGACCAAAGCAACACTAAATATAAGATTTCCAAATGGTACAATCTGGACTACCCAAAATCAAATCAAATCATGTGATTCTAACGGAATGGTATATTTTGACTACTTTCAATTACCTTTAAACCCCCCGAATTATGAAGTCGGAGAATATGAAGTAATTATTTCATGGAATAATTCCTATTCAACATTTGGATTGAATGAATCGGGAATAATTTATAAAAATTTTAAGGTCATACACGATTCTCGGTTAGAACCGGACCAGGGAATTTATTTTATCGAAAATGTCCTTGATAATAGAGTAATCAACATTAAAGTATCATTCAATGATAATATAAATTTAAAAGCAATAGAAAATGCCATCGTTTATACAAATTATACCGGAGATTTTGAATTTTTTGGTGAAATCAGTCCTGGTTTTTATTTATTAGAATTTAACGCAAGTTTAGCTAAAGCAGGGAATAATACATTAACTATTTTTGCCAATTCTTCTTACTATTTAAATAAAGTAATAAATATTACCGTTGATGTTGTTAAGCAGACAATTCTTACTGTAGATAATGAATTTCTATCTGTTCCATGGAAGCAGAATTTTACTATCCAACTTAATTATACAGAAAAAGTAAATTCTAGTAACGGGATCAGTACTAACTCAATAACCACAAATTGGGGGGGAGATTTTTTTATTAGAGAAACTACACAAGGACATTATAGTTTAACTTGTAATACTTCTGCATATAGCGCAAATACACTAGAATCATTAATTGTAAATTTTAATGCATATAAGTACGAAACGCAATCAATTTTAATAACCATACAGATTACAGAATTAGGTTCAAATATTAAATTATATCTAAATGATGAACCGGCCGTACCAAATCAAAAAATAACGATAGATATATTCGATAAAGTAAATGTAACAGTTAAATATGAAGATACTTTAACATCAAATCATTTAAGTGGAGCGAATGTGATGATTACTGGAGGTGGTATTTCTGAAAATTTAACTGAAAATGTTGCCTTGAAACAATATACTATTCTTCTAAATGGAACAGATTTAGGTCAAACTATTGATTCTCTTAGCATTTTTGCTCAAAAAGAGAACTATAACTTACAAATCTTTCCGTTTATTATTGAAGTCAATGAAGGTAAGACAAATCTAAGATTGTTTGTAAATAATGAAAGTAAAACTATAGATCCTGTTGTTGAAGTTCCAATTGGGTCTATTTTGAACATGACTGTGAAATATTTCGACGAATCGAATAATTCTTTAGGGGGGGCAAGTATCCAGCTAATTGGAGAAGGCTTAACAGTAAATTTCACTGAAAATATTGTTCTACAACAATACACTACTTTCATAAATACAACTGAAGAATTAGGTATTAAAGTTAATCTTTTGAGTATAATTGCGGAAAAGGTAAATTATCAGACGAAAACGATTAATCCGAGAATAACTATCAGAAGAATCAATACAAGTATTTCTACATTATCTGGTGATCCTTCAATTCTAATTAAACCATCCGATAAATTTAAAATACAAATAGTCTTAAATGATTTAGATTTTGGAGGTACGATAAAAGGAGCAACGGTTACATATAGATCGGAATTTGGACAAGGGACATTAACTGATATTAATAATGATGGAATTTATGAAAGCCCAGTTTTACAGGCCCCTGTTGGATCTTATACCATTATTATTAATGCTTATGCGGGTGATAATTACGATTTTGAAAGGTATGATATTTACTTAAGTGTAATTCAACCTTCAGAAAATCTACTTTGGTTTTGGGTATTGTTAATTGTCTCGGGAATCGCAATTTTGGGATTGATCTCGTATCTATATGCATATCAACGTGTGCTAAAGTATCCTAAACCAGTTCGAAAAGTCAGAAAATATTCTAGAACACTTGGAAATACAAAAAATCCACGTATTGATATAAAGGAGCGAGAAAAAGCTTTCAATAATGAATATCAAAGTGAATTAAAAAAAACAACCAAATTATTAAAAGGAAAACCTGTGGAACAAGTTATCAAACCAGAACAAATAACAAAGAAACCCATTGAAAGTCCTAAGAGTTAAAACTCAAATTAATTTTAAAAATTATAAATTTCATTATTTTTTGTTTTTCAATTTTTCATTTTATCATAGAGACAAGTTTTATTTCTCCCAAGCAGAGTATAGTGAAGTTTGATACCATTCCAAGATCGATAGGTAAACATCCCATTTTGAAAGCTCATAAAACTAGGTTTTTAATAGTGTCTTGTTTAGTGTGCTCTAATAAGCTATCACTAGTCTGATTTAAGTTGCTAACTGTAACAACTCTTTCTGTTAATTAATTATAAAGAATTTATCATTATAGCTTAATTGTATTATTTCTTAAAGAATGACAATTATAAATAATATTAGATATATTTAAACCCAATAATCATTTAAATTTTTAATATTGAATTAATGAAATTCATAAAAAAAATAATGAGTTGATCTTTATGAAAAACATTTTAAACCAGAGAAGGAAACATAAAAGAAATAAGATTAGAAGTTTAATTCTTTTTACGATTATCATTCTTATTTTAATACCAATATTGAATAACATTTTCTTCCAGCCAATTATTATTGAAGATTCTACATCCATTAAATCTGCTAGAGCTGTCAATCATGAAGGTAACTTACTTATCAATCCGACCTTTAATAATCCCATCGAACCCACATGGTATCCTACAATTAATGGGGACTTATCAGATGTCCAAGCAATTACAAGCACAAATCAAGTAGGGTATAAAATCGTGGGAGATTCTAAAGAAAAACAAGTTCTTCTTGATAGTTCAACGTATATGAATTGGGAAGCTTTTAATAAGACGGAATTAACTATTGTTCCTCAACGCGCTTCTGTTCCTTATTATGGCGTTACTGCTGATGGAGCATGGTGTAGTCATTGGTGGAATGAAGCTGAAGGAGGTGGTCAACCTAAAAATACTCCGCGCATGCATTGGAGAACAAACGTAAGTTTACCAGTTGATATGTCTGACTATATCATAACGGCAGTGAGTTTTACATCAATAATAAATGCAAGCGTTAATATAAATGTGGATACTCCTGGTGATACAGCTGGTATCAATCAACACCAAATATATGATTATGCTCAATTTTATGTAGAAATCACTACTTTAGATGTTGATGAACTTAATACCTATAGGATCGCCTTTAATCAAACTAGTTTATTAGGAAATGACGCTCTTGCATTATATGATATAGAAGGAGAAATCGGAGTATTTGAAGATCAAGCAATAATTGATGCGTTAAATAATGTATTAGCGATTGATCCCGGGCACAATAATTTTACAATTGTTTTAGGAATATATATGTATTGTGAAGATAATAATTCTGGTACAGATCACGATTATTGGAATGATTTGCGCTTTAAAACGGTTAATCTAACACTCAATTATGAAAAGCGAATCAATCAATTTACAACTGTAGCTTGGAATCAAGATGTTGATGAAATTGATGGAACTAATGTCCGCATTACAGATGCAAATCTTAAGTTTAAGTACAAAATTGATCAGAATTGGACAGAAGCATCCCAGAATTCTCAGATCAGAATTTTCATTAATGATAGAAAATATGAGCAAACAATAAGTCTAAATGATTATGTATATTCACCCAATTTTCAAGAAGCGAAGAGTGATGGTTATGATATTACTTCAGAGATTCTACCTTATGAAAATTTTACCTTCACGATTGAAATATATTTAGCGGAAAATTTCGGATTGGAACAGAATATTACTATATCGATTACAGATGTTTATTTGTATGTTTCCTGGACTGAAACATTTACGGACACAATTCCTGAACCGTGGTTATTTCTGGGGTTATTCATAATAGCGTTAATGGCCGCAATTGTTATAACAGGATATCTTATAGCATATCAAACATACTTGAAATATCCCATCCCAGTGAGGAAAGTCAGAAAATATAGCAAAACATTGAATGATGCCGATAATCCTAAAGTACCAATCTTACCCCGAGAAAGAGCCTTTAAATTAAAGCATGGAAAATACTTGAAAAAGACAGAAAAAACTTTTAAAGGAGTTTCAATGAAACCAAAACCAATTCCAGATAAAATGATTGAAACTTCAACCATTAAAACTGCAGATTCCCTGAAAGAATAACCATTAAACAAAAAAAAACGATTCTAATTTTATTATCCTCCTTTTTATAATATATAAAAAGCTTTTATTTAGAGATTTATTTAGTAAGATATAAAGTATCTACTATAAGTTATAAATATCAAAATTACTAATAAAGACTTAATCTGTTTAAAAAAATATTCATATTTAATGCAATGGGGTTAGTGGTTAATGTCACGAAAATTGTTAAAAGAAAAACGTATTTCAATTATTATTTTGATATGTTGCTTTTCATTATTTTTTATCCTTACAGCTTCAATTAATCAAGCAAATTAAATATATATATTATATCCTAATAAAAAACAATAGAAGCGGTACATGAAAGAAAATTTAAAATATTTTAAGTTAAATCATTCTGGTAGCGTTGAGGAGATATTTCATGAGCAGCTTCTTGCAAACTTCAATCTATATAGTGCAATAATTATCTATATACCTGCAGAAAGAAGAATGTATGTATGGATTGGTGAAAAGGCATCAAAAAATTTAAAGAAAAGTGCTATTTCTATAAGAGAGATTTTTAATAAAGAATATCCAGAAATTTCTATTCTGCGAACTATGACTTTAGAGTCAGGTTCTGAACCAAATTCTTTTTTTGAATTATGTGGATTTACAGCACTACAATTAAGTTCTCATTTGAGAAGTCAAGAAATTAAATTATTACCTATCATCTCAGAAATTAATCATCTAAAAGAAAAGGCAGATATTCATTTTATGAATGATGAATTTGAAGAAGCGATGGAACTTGCACTTAAAGTCAAACAATTAGCGAAAGAAATAAATAATGAATCCTTAGTAAAAGATCAAGAAAATTTCATTGAAGAGGCAAAAATTCGCTATAAAGGTAAAAAGTTAATTAATCAAATTGTTGAGAAAAGTGCCTTTGTTAAAACTCGAGTTGATCAATTGGTCCGAGATGAGAAATATCTAGAAGCACATTACTTGATTCAAGATTTCATAAGTGAATATGAAAAAGACTACCATATTAGTATAATTCCCGAAATAGAAGATTTAGCATCCTATGATAAAGGTTTTTCTGATAAAATTAATGATCAACGAAAAAAATTAATGAAAACATTAGATAATTTAGAACAAAGATTTTGTGAATATTTAAAAGAAAATCACTTTTATTATGCTCAAAATTTATTAACAGAAGCAAAAGCTACATTAAAGGGATTACATGATGATGAAATTTTTCTAAAATGGAATAAATATGAAGAACAACTTTCCCAAACTAAATCCGATTTTAAAAATGATATTGTACAACTTACATCTATATTTATAGCTCAATTAGAACAAAAAAATTTGAAAAAATGTACCGAACTGGTAGATGAAATTATTGAAAAATTAGAAATGACCAACTAGTGAAGTTTGATGAGTCCCAATTCTGAAGAACAAGAATCGCAGAGAGCACGGATAAAAATTATTTCAGAAATTGATCAGTTAAAGGTAATCGCAAATAATCATTATTTAATGAGAAAATATTATGAAGCAATAAAAATCTCCGAAGAAATAATAGAACTTGCTCAAAAGGGAGAAATGAAATCTATTATTGCTGAACAAAAATATTTTATTTCTACAATACGTAACTCAATAAAAAATGGGAAAGATTTGCTTTTTTTTGAAGAGGAGTTCAAAGAAATTGAGGAAAGAGTCAGAAATTACTTGTCAGAAGGCGATATCACAGAAGCTCAAACCTTAACTGAAGTTTTTAAGCATAAATACATAAATGTTGTTGATTTTCAATCTTTTCCATCCATAAATGATCTAATTATAGAAGCAGAGAATTTATGGAAAGATTTCCTAAAAGAACAAGGTACCTTTAAAAATCAACTTGACCCTCTTGAAATCCAATTCACTAGTTATCTTAAAACTAATAATATCACATTAGCAGAGAGTATATTAACAAAAGCAAAACTAATTTTAAAGGACGTAGATAATAAGAATCTAATAGATCAATGGAAGAATCTTGAAGCTACTCTTTTTTCAATTAAAAAAAATAAAAATCTTGTAGAAAAATTAAATTATGGGATTGAAAATATAAATAAGCTTACAGATGATTATAAATTTGATGAAGCGAGAAAATCTATTGATTATATGATGGAATTGGCACAGAAAGAAAATTTAATTTCTTATAGCAAACAATTTGAGATAAAAAAAAAGGCGATTGTTGATGCTGAAAATAAATATAATAAACTCATTAATGAAATTATTACACTTGAAACAACTATCAAAGATAATATCTCTTTAGGGTTATTTCAAGAAGCTTTGTTAAATTGTGATCAAATTGTTAAAATATCTCGTTTTGTTGGAAAGCAAAAATATGTAGAGATGTATTCTCAACTAGGTGATGATATAAATACGAAGTTGAGAGAGTATCAACAGTTTAAAACCATGAGAAATTCAGTAGTTGCTTTAAATGAAGACGGTTTGTTGGCATTAAATGAGAATAATTTTGAACACTTGTTGGAGAATTACAAAAAGATCAAGGTGCTCTTGAATGCATTTTTAAAAGAATAATTTTGTAACTTTCTATTATTAATGAGCTAATAACCGCTTTAATTAATGTCCTCGAGGTTTAACTTTAGTAACAAAGGTATTAAATATCTAAAAAGCCAAATATTTCTTGAGAAAAATTTTGATCCAGGAAATAATTATTTTATCTAATGACGGCATTCCTCTATTTTACCATAATTTCCTCTCAAATCTCAATTCTGATCTCGATTTTCAAATTATTGCCAGCTATTTCGATCAAATTTGTAGATTTGCGAAATATGGTTTTCAAGAGAGTATCAATTCATTAAAGTTAAATAAATCCATATTTTATTTTCATACCCATCCACTCTCAAAAATTCACTTAATTATAAAGTGTGATATCAACACTGATTCGAGTCGATCTAAAAGAAAGATTCTAAATCTCAAAGCAAATTATATCCTAAATCAATTTGTGGGAAAGTATAAATCCTTCCTGGAAAATTTTGATGGCAATGTCACCCGATTTAAATCCTTCTCGAAAGAATTAGAAAACCTTGATAAATTAGGGGAAGATCAACTAATTTACTAATTTCTAATGCAGCCCAGTACCATAGCATCTTGATATAAACCATTAAGATTTAGATATTGTCTTAAAATACCTTCTTCTTCAAAATTACATGATTTAAACATTTTAATCGAGTTAATGTTTTTAATAGCAACATGAGCTTCTATTCGATTAAGTTTTAGGTGATTAAATCCGATTATTTTTATTAAATTTACTGACTTCTTACCATAACCAAATTTCCAACATTTTGGGAGCAACCAGATCCCTACTTCTGCTCTTCGATGCAACCAGCTAATATTCCATAAACTAACTGCCCCAATTTTTTCTTCTTGTTCAGAATCTTTTAGTTCAATTATATAATTAAACTGTTGGAGGTTATCCCATGATTTCTTATAATTCTTAATTACTCTACTTGCATGTTCCAAAGAATGTAATGCCCCCATGGATAAATAATTTGTAATTTGGGCATGAGCAAGACTCTCATAAAAAAATTGCACATCTTCTTTCCCAATTTTGCGAAGATGAAGAATTTCATCATCTAATTCTTCAATAATCTCAAATTTTTCGAACATTAAATGCTCAATTGAATGTGAGTATTTATTATGTAATAAATTTAGTATATAAATGAATTTCCTTAATCTTGTTAGAATTTAAGAAAATAAAATAAAAAAAGGATTGGATATAGATTTTTAGTTAATTAGATACCTTTAAAATGCGGGGTATCTTTAATTTTTCTACTGCCACCACATTTTGGACATGTACTCCCATCCTCAAATTTACCTTTACCCCCACATTCAGGACATTTCACTTTTCTATTAAATGCCAAGATACCTTCCATCGCATCATGACTCGCTTGATTTACTCCAAAACCTAACTGTTCCATCATGCATCCTAATTCTGTATAGCGAGTGCCGAACTTTACACATTTTTTAATGACGAATAATGCGGTAGTTGGAGCCTCTCCTAACCATTTTGCTTTTTCATGGACTAACTTTTCGAATTCATCCCCAGCAGGAGCCATCCAAGTAACTAACCCCCAATCTTCCATTGTTTTTGCATCAAATGCCTCACCAAAATAAGCCATACGAAGTGCACGGTTAATACCTATCCTTGCTGCCATCCTTGTAACACCTCCATTAGCAGGGAATATTCCTCTGTTTATTTCAGGTAAACCAAAGGCCGATCTATCTGATGCAATTACAATATCACAACATAATACGATTTCACATCCACCACCTAACGCAAAACCATCAACAGCTGCAATTAGTGGCTTTGAAAATTGTTCGAATTCATCATAGTCTCTATGTCTGATTCTCATTGCCAAAGCCATGTGCATGGGAATATTTGGTTTTAAATGCGGATTAAAAGCAGCTGCTAAGTCTGCACCAGCAGAAAACGCTGGTTTCTTAGTAAATTCTTTCACACCCCTAATGACTACAGCTCTCACAGATCCATCTAATTCCATAAGTCTTAAAGCTTTGGAAATTTCACCAACGACTTGTTCAGTTAAAGCATTTAATCTATCTGGTCGATTAATTGAAATTACCGCATAATTTCCATCTACAGTACCTTCTCTTAAGACATTCCCTTCATCATCTTTAAGAGTTGGCCAATCTATTTTTAATGTCTCGAATTTATGTTCTTCATTCATTTTAATTACCTATTTCTTTATATTTTGTTTGTTTTATTTAAAACAGACAATATGGATAATTAGTAATATCATTACTTTAATTAAAAATTTTCAAAAATTAGAGGATGAATTTTCAAAATTTCTTTGCAAAGATCAGAATATCAAAATAACAAAAAAGAAAAATAAATAAAGAAAAAAGGAAATTTCTTATTTTCGCATGTTAACAAAACCGCCAGATTTCATTAAATCACACGGTTTTAAATAATTTTTTCCTGTCTTAGCGGCTAAATCTTCCAACATCCGACTCCATTTTTCATAATTCTTTTTACCAGCCCCAAACGGCCCAGGCGTGTTCATTCCCGCCATATTTGCTTCGTCAATTACTTTAAAGCCGGAAGCTACTCCTTCTTCTAAGATCCTGCACCCTTCGTTTAGTAAAATTGCCATTGTATTTTCTAAATTAAATAATCCAGATGGTTCGGCAGCTTTGACTTTTGCTTTTATTCCATCTCTTCCTTTACTCCAATCGTAAAATCCTTTTCCTGATTTAGCTCCAAGGTTTCCTGCCGCTACCATTTCTTTAACAACATTTGCAGGTTCAAAATCTGGACTGAGGGTTTCTTTATAATAAGCCGCTACATGCATCATCGTGTCTAATCCAACATAATCTGCAAGTTCGCACATACCCATTGGTGTCATACCAGCGGAGTCAGCATCTATTCTTTCCCATGGAATATTTTGTTCTGCAGCTTTATCAAAAACCCACCCTAAATAGATTTGTGCAGGAGCGTTCAACCGATTAACAATAAAACCAGGGCGATCCTTTAAAACCGGAGCTATATATCGTTTTCCTTTTAAGCACGGTAAGCTTTCAGCAACTTTCATCGTTGTTTCAAAAACCTCCTCAGAAGTCTTATCGCCTTTAATAACTTCGATACATCTCATTAAAGGAACGGGATTAAAGAAATGCATTCCTGCTACTCTTTCAGGAGCTCCTGAATCTTTTCCAATCTCCGAAATACTCATGGTGGAGGTGTTTGATGCGAATATGACATGAGATGGTCCATTATCCATTACTGTTTTACATACTTGCTTCTTAATATCCATTCTCTCAATAACAGCTTCAATAACTATGTCCGTATCTTTTACTGCCGATGCTAAATCAATGGACTTACTACATCTTGCTAATATCTCGCTTGCCGTTACTCCTTCTCCTAAAGCGCCCTTAGTTTCAAGTTTTTTCATTCCTTCAACAATTTTTGCGTATCCATTATCAACGAATTCATCTTTGATATCCACTAATTTAACATTGTATCCCGCCATTAGTGAAACTTGGGCAATTCCATTTCCCATTAAGCCCGCACCGACTACAAGAATGTTTTTTATATCAACCATTTTTAAATTTCAACCTTTTTTTTTTGTTTTTCAATTTTAATAATTTATGTAATCTTATTTTTTTTTTAACATTTGACATTTTATTAATTGAAAAGGAAATTTGATTTATCTAAAGCTAAAATTGATGATCAGTTTTCTTAATTAAATTTTAGGTGTATATGAGAATAATGGCATTTGGAAGAAAAAGTACAAGTTTAAAGAATATTATTTTTATAAAAAGTGAGCTCTTCAACACACATATCCTTTTCTTCATCATTATAGAGAAAGTTAATTTCAATCTTTTTGATTTTATTACCTAATAGATTTTTAAATGCGGTTTCAAAATATCCCTTATTTACTCTACAAAAAGCTTTACCAAATTTCATGTTTTCCCTATGTTTAATAGGTTCTCTTAAAAAGCAATGATTCTCAATAACAAGTTTTAATTTATCATCACTATCTTCAATCTCTCTTACAACAATTGAATAATAATCCTTCAATTCATTCAATAGAATCGCGAAAGCGTCTAAAACTTCGAATTCTTCCTTTCCATAAATTTGTTTTATTCGATTAGCTATAACATTTCCTGGTCCTGAACCAATCTGAAAAAGCATTGAGAGGAGGGCATTTCTACCAAAGAGATCATATATTTTACTAACCATTGATTCACAAATGATCTCGAAACCTTTCAAAGAATTAACGTTCTTACTATCATTTTCAAACATGGAATTATACTCCTCTAAATTCATGAAATCCCCTTTAAATAATAAATAAGATAGAAAATTAATTCAGATAATTCATTACTTAATTTAATTTATTCGTTTTAATTAGATATCCTTTCCAAAACAGCTTCAAAATCTTTATAATCGGGAAGGGATTCAAGACAAATAGACACATTTTCTAAATTTTTATTCTTTTCTCTTAAATATTTATCTATAGTTGGTAACATTATATCTGCAGATTTCTTAGTGTTAAATCCTATTATCTCTTTTAAAATTGGAGGGAAGGCTATAGATTTTAGAGATTTTTCATCAGCTATTTTTAAACAATTCCAAGTAGCTAACATTAATTTTTTTCCTTCATGACCTGCACGAACATGAATTATAAATTTTGATTTTAAATTGCCAGCAGAAGTCATGATGGCTTTTCCAGAAGGAATTTGTATAATTTCTTGAATAATTTTGTTACATTCTACTTGAACTGTTGAACCAGCTTCTCGGAGCGTTTTACACCTCAAATCACCACTGGGGAGAAGACGACTATTAGTTGGAACAATGATTGCATCATATTCCGTGTTTATTAACTCCCCAATAAAGAGTTCTACAATCGCATTTTTAATGATGATTTGATTCATTAACTAACTATCTTAAATTATGCTATTTATATTTTTTCTTAAAAATAATTAACGACCTTAATAGGGATCTAGTCCACATAAATGGTTTTAAACATATTTCACAAATTTGTCAATTAACTTAATTATTTGAGTTATTAATTTTTATAATTTTCAGAATCATATTTTTAACTTCATTATCAATTAATTCCATTATTTTTTGATATATTTTTCGATTAGTATAATATGGATCAATTATATCTAAGTCTTCTTTAGCGCCATTAAATTCCTTTAGAGTATGTGTTTTTCCCGCTAGATTTTTAATCAAAGGATAAGAATGTATTATTTCATCCTTATGGGACATATGACAATGAATATCTATCATCATTGTTAATATTAGAATTTCAAAGATATTATTTCTTGTCTTAACATTTTAAAAATATAACATAAAAAAGATTAAATACTAAATTATAATATTTTTACATACAAGTATAAATTTACTTGGCGAAATTTCAATGAGAAATATAACAAAAAAAAAGATAGCTTTAGTTAGTTTAATTTGTATTTTTGGATTTTCAATTTTTAACTTTACTAATTATCAAGGAAATTTTGACACGAACGATACACTTAAAGCAAAGAAGCCTAATTCTAGTGAAATACCAGATATCTATACTCTTGAAGGCAATATATCCGGCCAAATCTGGTCTCCGGACGGGTCTAAGCTAGCTTATGTCAAGTGTCCTGCGGGAGAACAATGGAACTGTGAGCTCTGGGTTGCAGAAAAAGATCCTGACGGAGCACAACTCTTCAATCACCATCTGATCTCCTCTGAAATTGAGTATAATGCATTATTAGATTGGAAAGGGGATTGGATTCTCTACAGAATCCGACGAGAGGAAGGTACTCCTGTGTCTTACTACGGACGAGGTGAGCTTTGGAAGATCCGTTATGATGGAACCAATATGACACAAGTGACTTTCACTCAAAGCAATGGAATAGGTCCCAGTGGAGGAACGAGGGGAAATGTAGAGAGAGGTTGGTTTATTCCAAACTCGAGTTTAGTGTATTTCCACGCCAATACTGGTGGAGGATGGTGGCAAACTTTTGTATGTAATGACAACGGTACCGATGGCTGGTATGCAATCTCCGCGCCCGATTACACATGGAGAGTCACTTTATCACCTACAGGAAATAGGCTATTATGGGGTAGACAATCGAGTTTCGGGCAACCTACAACCCATAAATCGTGCAATGTGGACGGTTCAGACAGGGTTACCATTAAAGCATTCTCAAATGTTATAGGCGTCTACGTACTAGCCGATGGGAACACCGTTGTTTGGAGCGATGCCGGCAATTTATACGCGATTGATATGAACGGCACTAATGAGCGCACGATCCTTGACGACGCACACACGAATGTAGTCTATGGTTATGATCCAAGTGATGAGCAGGGATTGTTAATGGGAAGTAATCGATCGGATGGTAATATGCACGTATATAAGATAAACGTGGATGGTACCGGGATTGAACAATTAAGTGAAGGGGCATATCTTGATGAGAACGCGCGCCTATCTCCAGATGGAAAATATTTGAGTTATCTTCGATTACCCTCCGATTTTGATAAAGGAAGTACCACACTACCTTATCCCTACGAGTTGGTCATTAAAAGCACACCTCCATCTATTAAGATAAATTCTCCAACACCTAATCAATTATGTGGGATCACAGCACCTACTTTTTCACTCACAATCGATGAAACAGATATTCAAGAGAAATGGTATTCCTTAAATGGAGGTGATAACATTACATTCACTACAGAGGCTCAATTTAATCAATTAGAATGGGATAATTTAGGCAATGGGACAGTTTTAATGTCATTTTATGTGAAAGATCATCTAGGAAATATCAATTTTGCTGAGGTTAATGTTAGAAAAGATGCTGTAATGCCAGATATTACAATTATCAATCCAATTACAGATGAATTTTTCGGGGATATCTCTCCTGATTTTAGCATTTCAATAGTTGAAGAGGATTTAGAATCTACTTGGTATACAATAGAAGGCACGATGACTGAATATCCCTTTACAGGAGAAAGTGGAACAATCGATCAAGATGCGTGGGATGATGCACCTGAAGGAAGTGTTACTCTAACATTCTATGCACAAGATGGTGCTGGAAATATCAATTCAGCTTACTTAATTGTTATGAAAGATACTATCTTACCGGATATTACAATCAATATTCCCATTGCTGACGCATCATTCGGGACTCAAGCTCCTGATTTTAGTATTTCAATAATTGAAGTCAATTTAGTAACTTCTAGATGGTATACAGTAGAAGGAACGATGACGGAATATCACTTTACAGGAAATAGCGGAACGATCGATCAAACGGCATGGAATAACGCAGCCTATGGTGACGTGACTATAATATTTTATGCTGAAGATGAAGCAGGTAATATCGGCATAAAAAGTTTGACTATAACAAAAACTAGTCCATCTGTCCCCCCTGAAATTCCAGGATACAATTTATTGATTCTATTTGGTATTGCAGCTATTACTGTGATACTAATACTACATAAAAAGCATAATATTAATTTAAAATTAAAATAATTTTTTTTTTCATTTTAAAATTAGTAAAATGATTACAAGAATGATTCCGCTTCCTATTAGACCAATTACTCTTTTTTAATCCCTATTATAGAAAAAATCATAATTATTAACTTGAATTTTAATTACTTTTTATAATGTTCAGAATCAAATTTTCAACTAGTTTATCAATTAATTCCATTATTTTTTGATAAGTAATTCGATGAGTATAATATGGATCAATTATATCTAAATCCTCCTTAGCACCATTAAATTCTTTTAGAGTAAATGTTTTTCCTGCTATATCTTTAATCAAGGGATAGGAATGTATTATTTCATCCTTATGGAACCTTTCCATGGTTATAATCAGATCATTGTTTTCCAACAAAATAGAATTAATCAGTTGAGGATTAAAATCTGAATGATTTATGCTCTTTTTATCAAGATAATCTCTTGATTCAGGTTGCATGTAGGAAAATGCATTGATAAAACCTGCACTTTGAAATACCAAATCAATTTCATATTTTCTAGCATAATGACGAGCTAAATATTCTGCTACAGGACTCCTTGCTGTATTTCTGGTTGTTTTTTAAGCATTTCCAGTACAAACAAAGAGAATTTTCTTTATTCTCATCAACTAGTCGAATTTCCCAAGTTAGATAAAATTTGTTGTTTATTTTGTTAATTCATCTATTTGCATTTTTAGTTTAGAATTTTCTATTTGACAGGCATTTAGTTGATTCTGGAGCTTCTGAATTTCTCCTACAACTTTGTTTGAATTCAAAAGAGTATCATATAACTGAGTCTTTAATTTATTCACGTCTAATTCAAGTTTTTTTATATATTGCTCATCTTTGCGTTCATATGGCCATTCTTCTGACATAACTTTCATACTTCTCTATTTTTAATTTCTATGCAATTTATAATTTTAGGTAATTTCTATTTGAGAGAGACCTTTTGTGTATCTGGATTTCGCACGAAAAATCCCGTTGTACCACATTCTTGACAGACTTGGGTATTATCCTCAAGAAAGATCATGGATTTCTTAAAACATGTGGGACAGATGAAGTGAATAAGTTCTTGTTCGTCCTCCGAGAACTCTTTTATCAATTCAATCTTGGGTGTTATTGGAGTCTGAATACAATACATGCAAAAACAGCGTTTTTTAGTATCTTCAAGAATGTCATTCAATACATCTAGATTTGCATCAGTTTCAACCGTAACTTCTAATTTGTAATTCTCCACCGCATCTATCCCATCTTCAATCCCAAAACCAGTTGTTAGGTCAATATCTGCCATAATTCTTATGTTAAATCGTTTTAATTCTATTCCACGCATTGCTGACCATTTGGCAAAAGCAGCAGAAAAACAACCAGCAAAACCGGCCATACAATAGTGTACCGGATGAACTGCAGTACCTCCGCCCCCAAGAATAATGGTTTCGTCTGTTTGTACCGTTATTTCACCCGCTCTTTCTGTTTTCAACTTTACTTCAAATTGTGGTCCATAATCTACTTCTAATCTCCATCTACCATTTAACTCTAAAGTTTTTTTACAATTTGATCTATCTTTACGATAAGCTTCTTGTACTTTCTTGAATCCCTCTACATCAATTCTGTTTAACATAAATTTTCCTCTTTATAATCCTTTATGAGAAGTATATAATTTCTCAATTATTGCTTTAAATGCATTCTTTACTCCATTTCCTGTTTTTGCAGATGTTCTAAATACGCCCAAATAATTTTCTTTCGCACTTAATTCTTTAAAACTACCTCCATCTATTTCAGTATCATCAACTAAATCTGCTTTATTAGCGAATATTATAATGGGAATATCTTCACAATACTGTTTCATTTCATCATACCACTTCATAACATTTTTCAAACTTTCAATTCCCATATCATTTCGTTCTAATGAATAAACTATTATTGCTGCTTTACTATTTTCATAGAATGAGGATCTAAAAACTTTAAACTCATCCTGTCCTGCGAGATCCCAGAAAAAAAGCTTAATTTCATCGCCATTTATCTTTTGTTCATTGATAGAAAATTGAGCTCCGATTGTAGAAATATAATCTTCTTGAAATTCTCCTTGAGTGTATTTTTTAATGAGGGTGGTTTTTCCTACTGCTCCATCCCCAATAATCGTTATTTTAAAAACATATTTCATTAAATTCTCCCAAAAAATATGATTCTGACGTTAATTTAACTATTATTCATAAGTTCTATATAAGATTTGCTACAAATAAGTCATATTAAATGAATCTTGGTTACAGAAATGTAAAATATTAAACCATACAATTAAATTTTCATAAAAATAAAACTAATCAATGTAATCCTAATATTGATAATTTATGAAAAAGAAATCCATTAAAGCGAGATTTATTAATACCTTCATTAGAGATGTTGATATTTCTAAAGATTCATTTCTTTATTTATTTTTAACGCTATTTGCATTAATTTTAATGGTGGAGGTAACTGTACTTAGATATGTGCTATTAAATGAGATAAGTAACATTGTAGAAATTGAAATAATTCTAGCCCTTCTTATAATAGCAGTTGGGTTTATTTTATCAGGATATATAGTTGACCAGATTAAGAATAAGACAAAAAGTTTTAACATTATATTTGTTGCGTGCATAATTGGTCTATTTTTAAGTACGTTTAAAGACACTTTTTTTGATCATTTTGGGATTTTGATTGTTCTAATTGGTTTAACTCAGTTGACTTCTCTCTGGTTTACTACATTAATTCATAATACAACCATATTAAATAGGGGACGCATAACCGCATATTTATTGATTCTATCTATCGGATCAAGCGTAATCTGTATATTTTTCACTTATAACGATCTCTTTTATAATACTTTTTTTGTATTTATGGCGATTATTTTATTTTTTATTTATAGAAGTTCAAAAATAAGCCCATATATAGAAACTGAGGAACGATTAGAATCATCAATTAAATATAGGAATATAATTTTAGAAAAACAATTTTTTAGATATGCCTCTACTTTCTTCATTTTAAGTTTTATTTTGGGCGATTTAGTATCTAGATTTACCCTTCAAATTAATTTGGTTGTTTTTATAATAGTTACTGTATTATATCTTATAGCTGCTGGTTGTTTTTTAGATAATCTCGGGAGAAAAATATCTATTGTCCTAGGTATACTTGTTCTTTCATTTTTCCTCATATCTTACGGTTCATATGCAGAATCACTAACTATATTTGGATTACCTCGAGAAATATTTCTATCAATTCATTATGCTTTTTCCTTAGCACCATTATTACTGGCGATCTTCACAGTTTCCGGAGATTTTTCGACTGAAAGGGAAAATGTGAAGTATAGAGGTCGAATTAATGGATATTTCATTTCTTTAGTATTCTTTGGTGTCATTTTAGGATTCTTATTCAGTCGTACATTAAATTATTTATATACAGTATATCCTGAACTAAATAACATCATTCCTGATTTTCCCAATAGGTTAAATTCTTTTTTACTGGTAATATTACTCGTATGGATGATGGCAATGAAAGAATTTTTAATTTCTAAAGAAAAAGATTGGGCTTCAGCTATAATTTCACTTTTAGTATTCCACAAGAATAGCGTGTGTTTATATGATCAAACATTTAAAAGAAAAGTTGATGATATTCCTTCAAAGTTGGATGAAAATGTTGTTGCAGGTGCTTTAACGGGAGTTTTGACAATAATTTCCGAGATAACTCATAGCAAGAAATTTTTAAGAAAGATTGACAAGGAAGGTAATTATTTGTATTTCTCATACGGAAAAACTCATATTGTTACGTTAATCTCTTCGATGGATTTACCAATATTAATTAAAAAATTAGATGCGTTTTCAAAAGATTTTGGAACAAAATTTGAAAAAGAACTCAAATCTTTCGTAGGAAATGTATCCCCTTTTGAAGATACCAAGTATTTAGTTGAAAAATACTTCAATCAGAAATATTCCGTTTTATATGGGGCATGATCGTTATTTTTTATTTAGTTCGATAATCTTTTCAATTGATTTTATTACCCCTTTTTCTACACGTTGAATAGTTCTGCTATATACCTCAGGTCCAAAATTGACAGGATCGGGAATGTCTAATTCCCCAGTTTCACCTGCAAATTCTAAAAGTAAGAATGATTTCTTATCAATGTCTTTTACATGTTTATATTTTCTTCTCAAGCGTTTTAAATGGTATTTCTCCATCACCAGTATTAAATCTTGCTCATTCAAGAGTTTTTCATCCATTATCTTGCCATGAAATTCAGTAAAATCTATACCTTTTGTCTTTAAATAATCGATTGTTTCTGGATGGGCGGTTTTGAAAAAATTAATGAATCCCGCAGAATCAAAATTAAGATTCTTTAGTTCTTCTTTATAATTTGTGTTTTGTAACCAATAGGAAAGTCCATGTGCTAGTGGACTACGGGAAGTGTTTCCAAAACATACCCATAGAACGTTTTTAATAGTTTTCATAATCAACTCTTAAGAAAGTATATCAAATTAAAAAAAAATTTCGATTTAAGTTAAAAAGATGTAAAATTTTAATTGTAGTTAATGTTTTTAATCATAACTTTAAAAAAGAATAGAGATTTCCACCTTAAACTTCATTGAAGATTAAAACTGATATTTTAATTATAGGAGGAGGTATCTCTGGTTTATCATTAGCTCTTAAATTATCTCATTTAGCTCCAGATATACAGATTTTATTAATTACAAAAGAGGAAATTAAAGAATGCAATACATTTTACGCACAAGGAGGGATAGCAAGTGTTTGGAGTAAAAGTGACAGTTTTGAAAAACACATCCAAGATACATTAATTGCTGGAGATGGTTTATGTAATGAGGAAATTGTAAGATCAATTATCACAAAAGCTCCAGAAGTAATTAAAGAATTAATTGAAATGGGGATTAAATTTACTAAAAAGGCAGATGGGGATTATGATCTTGGTAAAGAAGGGGGTCATTCTGAAAGAAGAATCCTACATGTGAATGACTTAACGGGTCAAAATGTAGAAGAAGTCCTTATCAAGCAGGTTAAAAAACTTCCTAATGTAGATATCAAGGAACATTGGTGTGCAATCAACTTATATGCTACAAATTTCAGATGTGATGGCGCATATGTTTTAGACCAAAATACTGGAGATATTTATGGGATTGCTGCTAAAGCAACTATACTAGCTACTGGAGGGGCTGGTAAGATATATCTCTATACCACGAATCCCGATGTTGCCTCTGGAGATGGTATTGCCATGGCTTACAGAGCAGGGGCTATCATTGCTAATATGGAGTTTTATCAATTTCACCCAACTTGTCTATATCATCCTTATGCAAAATCTTTCTTGATAACAGAGGCAATACGTGGAGAAGGAGCTATTTTAAAGGATATAAATGGAACTGAATTTATGGAAGGATACCATCCTTTGAAAGAATTAGCACCCCGTGATATCGTTTCTAGAGCAATTGATGCTGAATTGAAAAGAACTGGAGATGATCATGTATTATTAGATATTGCTTCCTATAAAAACCCCAATTTTATAAAAAGCCATTTTCCAGGAGTGTATGAGAATTGCATAAAATTTAATATAGATATTACAAAAGATCCTATTCCTGTTGTTCCAGCGGCACATTATTGCTGTGGAGGCGTGTTAACTAAGATAAACGGTTCTACAAAAGTAAAAAATCTTTATGTTATAGGAGAATCCGCCTGCACAGGCTTACACGGGGCCAATAGATTAGCAAGTAATTCATTACTTGAAGGGTTAGTATGTGGACACGAATGCGCAGAATTTCTTGCAAAAACATTAAAGGACAATAAAATTAATGAATTTGAAGATTGGGAACCAGGACATGCCGTTCCTTCAACGGAAGCTGTAGTTCTCACCCAGAATTGGGATGAGATTAGAAGATTTATGTGGAATTACGTGGGAATTGTCCGAACAGACAAAAGGCTTCAAAGAGCAAAAAAAAGAATTAATTTATTGCTGGATGAGATAAATCAATACTATTGGGATTTCAAAATTGAAAAGAATTTAGTAGAATTAAGAAATCTAGCCACAGTTGCAAAATTAATTATTGTCAGTGCAATTTCTAGGAAGGAAAGCCGAGGAATCCATTATAATATAGATTATCCGACTAAATCTACTATGATAAGACCAACAACTCTTAGGAGACCTTGGTAAATGCATATTTTAGTATATTTTATATGGTATTTCTCATTAATTTTGAATTAATTATTATTTGATATTAAAAAACCAATGTGACACTTTCTTGAATCAAGGGAAAAGTATAAGAATTGAAAGAATCATAAATAGGAAAAGTAAAAGAACAATCATAATACCAATGGATCACGGATTTTCTGATGGTACCATAAAAGGATTAGAAAATCTCGCTGATATGATCGATAAGGTTTCAATAGGAGGCGCAGATGCTGTATTAATGCATTCTGGGATGGTAGGTGCTGGTCATCGTCAACAAGGTAAAGATATAGGTTTAATAATCCATTTATCAGGAGCTACAAGTCTTTCCCCTAATCCAAACAAAAAAGTATTGGTTTGCTCGGTTGAAAGAGCTTTAAAATTAGGCGCTGATGCTGTATCAATCCACATCAACATAGGCGCGGATGATGAATCAGAAATGCTTCAAGACGCTCATAAAGTGGTTGAGGACTCAAGAGAATGGGGCATGCCCTTGATTGCAATGATGTATCCCCGTGGTAAAAAAATCAAAGATGAAAACGATCCTGATGTTGTGAATATCGCGGTTAGAGTAGGGGCTGAATTGGGTGCCGATATTGTGAAGACAAATTATACAGGTGATATAGATTCTTTTAGATA
>Ga0307426_1000668_pt1 | contig 23355 bp, 26 predicted proteins | sample SalMarWE160340MG_FD_202165 | JGI IMG/M metagenome (GOLD analysis project Ga0307426, IMG submission 202165) | Salt marsh sediment microbial communities from the Plum Island Ecosystem LTER, Massachusetts, United States - WE1603-40 | ecosystem: Environmental > Aquatic > Marine > Intertidal zone >...
ATGATGATGCATCCTGCTGCGGTGAAGACTTTGAAGGAAGTTATTGGACAGCTAGTTAGCGGCAAGAAAGCTGACGCCTCCACGTTTGTTGATTGGGTTTCCCTGAAACCATAAAGGAGCGATTATGTATGACTGAAAGAGAAAAGAAACGCAAAGTTGGAGTAAAGGAACTAAGCCCTATAGACGTTTACAAGCTTCTTCCAAAGACCAACTGCAAAGAATGCGGCGAAGAAAACTGCATGGCTTTCGCCACAAAAATCGTCAACCGCGAAGTCAACATCGACCAGTGTCCTCCATTGCTCAAGAAGGAAAACGCGAAGGCTTATAATCAGCTGAAGGAGATGCTGAAACCTCCAGTCAAAGAAGTAGTCGTTGGGGAAGGCGAAAACGCGGTTAAGCTCGGCGGAAAACTTGTCATGTACCGTCACGAGTTTACATACTCCAACCCAACGGCAATTGCGATTGACGTGACAGATGAGATGCCTGAAGAAGAATTGCTAAACCGAATAAAGCAGACAGAGCGCTTCAGCTACGAGTACATTGGCTACACGCTTAAGCTGGACATGATTGCGGTTCGCTCCACATCAGGTGACCCTGAAAAGTTCAAGGCTGCCGTTAAGAAAGTGGTTGAAAACTCTACTTTGCCCTTGATTCTGTGCAGTTTGAACGCGAACGTGGCTGAAGCAGGTTTAATGGCTGCGCCCAAGGTAAAGCCTTTGCTGTATGCGGCGACGATGGATAATTGGAAGGACATGGCGGAGCTGGCGTTGATGTACCATTGCCCGCTGGTGGTTTCCGCGCCTAACGATTTAAGCATGCTGGCGTCGTTGGCTAAGACTTTGCTGGCTTACGGCTTGGAAGATTTGGTGTTGGATCCTGGCACTTTCGTGAATGAAGGTTTGGCTGACACGCTGAACAACTTCACTATGTTGCGTAGGGCTGCGTGCAAGGCTGGTGAGGAGCTGGCTGGTTTTCCTTTGATGGGGGTTCCCATGGTTGCTTGGGTGGACAAGGGTGAAGCTGCGGATGAGGTTGTGAAGTGGCGTGAAGCTTACTTGGCCGGTATGCTGATTGTTCGCTACGCTGACGTTCTCGTTATGCATGGTGCTGACGGATGGTCGCTTCTTCCGAACACGGTGCTGCGGCAAAACATCTACACTGACCCACGTAAACCCGTGGCTGTGGAACCCGGCTTGAAAGAATTCGGTACGCCAAACGAGAATTCGCCCGTGCTGTTCACCACAAACTTTGCATTGACTTATTACACTGTGGCATCAGACATTGAAAACTCTAAGACCAGTGCCTACTTGATTGTGGTGGAAACCGAGGGCTCGGCGGTGGACAGCGCCGTTGCAGGACGCAAGCTGACAGCGGAAAAAGTGGCAGACGCCATAAAAGAAACAGGCATAGAAAACAAGGTTAAACACAGAAAAATCATAATTCCAGGCAAAGCCTCAAGAATAAGCGGGGAAATCGAAGAGCTCAGCGGCTGGAAAGTCCAAGTTGGACCACGTGACTCCTCAGAAATCCCCAAATACATCATAGACAAGTGGCAACCTTAGCCTCTTTTTCCCATCTTTAATCCTTTTAGTTTTTGAAATTCGTATGTCACACTCTGATAGTTTTCTGCATGCTATTGGGCGTTTTCTGCGTCAACACGGACCTACCCCCTATGGTTTCTGCATAGAACCGCTATTAGGATCCAAATATGATTTCAGCGTCTTTATGCTCGGAAAAGTCGAGAGCTACTCTGATAAAGGCACAAAACTGCCACTTTACACATGTTTTACCATTAAAATCGCAGGATATTGAAGCATTAACCCATGCGTGTACGTGATTCTGAACCTTTTTGCTTTTTAGCGCGCGCTAGATTTCAGTTTAAAAAAATAATATAAGTGGTTTGAACATATCAGTTAAACATGTCAAGAGCAGTAGTTTTCGTAATAGTCTTCCTGCTTCTTTTCGCAGTAACTATAGTGATACCTGCCATACCTCCGGGTGACATGATAAGTAGCTTAGTCGGAATTTCAGGAACGACATCTATATTGGGCATTTCTATCTTGACCATTGTAAACGGCATAATAAACGGGCTCGTTTGGGGGTTAATTGTTTTCATAATATACGTCTTAGCTAGCCCTCCAAAAAAGAGAACGTTACCTCCAATGATGCATCCAAATTACCCACCACCACCTAAACCCACACCCACAGAAGCAACCACAGTAACGATGTCTGCGAAACCAATAGAAAGAAAGCGTCGCCCCGAAGTTAAAAAAAGGAAAACATACACTGCTTTAGATCAAGATGTTGAGACAATCGAAGGAATAGGACCCGCATACGGCAGCAAACTTAGGAATTCAGGCGTCAGGGTCGTAGACGACCTATTGAGAGCAGGCGCTACAGGGAGGGGAAGAAGAATTTTGGCCAACAGAGTTGGTGTAGCTCAGGGGACCTTGCTTAAGTGGGTTTACCGCGCAGACTTTTTCCGCATCAAGGGAATAGGGACTCAATACTCCGCCCTCTTGGAGTCGGCGGGGGTCAACACGGTGCCGGACCTCTCGAGAAGAAACCCAAAAAACCTGTATGCGAAACTAAGGGAAATCAACAAAAGCAAAAATCTGGTGAGAAGAGTTCCCCCCTACCGGACTGTTCAAGTCTGGATACGGAACGCAAAAAACCTTACACGCATAGTTGAAGATTAAATCTGATGCGAGAGAAATCCGTTAAAAAAGAAAACGCACGCTCCAAAAGCATGAGCTAAGAATCTCCCCAACCGCACTATCTCAAATAGGTAATCAAAATATGAATTTTGACTTCATAACCGTCATATATCCACAGCGCAACTCAAAACAGAACAAAAATGAGCAAAATAAGGAAAATAAGAGCGTTACTAGGAATTAAAGGTCTTCTCGCCATTGCCTCGCTGACGTCAATTGCTCTGGCTCTAGTAGTCTACACAACTGCTGTAACAATGCAACCAACATCGCAATTTACTCTCGGTACATCCTCAGATTCTTGGACTGTCTATGTAAATGAAGTCAATGAAGTTAGATATTTGCCTGGTGGTGACTCTGCGCCACTTGATGACAGCACATTCGCATTCGAGGTTGTAACTGATGCAGACAAAGTCTGCGCAGTACAAATAGAGCTAACGTCTGCCATGGACAACACTTTATTCTCGAACTTTGACATAACTGTAAGCCGATGGGTAGCTGGTACAGGGTGGGTATCGACTCAATTGTACAATTCTGCTACAGGGGGCTCGCCAATAAGCTCAATCGATGGGCTAACAACCAACCCAGGATACATTCAGCAGGCAGCTTCAAATGATATTGTCTACTTGGTTGAGGTAACATACTCTTATGACCTAGTAGATACATTAACTCCTATAACAGCTACATTCCAGTACACGCCACTGCCAGCATAGCATAACTTTCCTTTTTTCCTTTTTTTGATGGGAGAGAAAGGCAACGGGAGCCAGTCGTATGAAGGCTAATCTAACTCAAAGCTACCTAAGGTTTAGGCGACTTCCTACTTACTTAAAGGTAAGGCTCTTCTTTGGTACCGTTTCCTTGATAATTGGTCTTTGGGCAGCCAACTTTGCATTATTTGGATGGAGTAGTCCAGGAAGTTTTTTCTTTCTTCTGGGAGAGGGCTTTTACTACCTTTTAGGCGAATATGCTCGTTATGTTTGTGCATACGGGGGGTTTGCAGCAACGATCTTCGGTGCAATGCTGATAAACGACTTTCTAGTTTTAAGAAAATTGATAAACGACTTCTTCGCCTTAAAGGCTTCAATTACCAGTAAACGCAACACCGAAAGAAACGCGACCGCATGGTTGATACGTGCTAGGACCGAGTGGCAACTTTCCGTGGATTTTAAGAAATATTGCCAAATGGAACCTAAGCTAAGCCAAGATGGCTTTTTTGTGAAGACAGGAGAGGAAATGGAAGTTGTTGATCAAAGGTAAAAACGGAAGCTTTAGAAATCTAATATTTGTCTTTGCTCTTCTTTTTTTAATACTGGTTCCAATTGCAAATTCATTAGTTACATACACAGCGACAGTAGTGATGACTCCGCAACAAATCTTTACAATCTCAGATCCTGATTCCGCAGGAAAGCTTGTAGAGATTACTGCAGAATCTGGCGCCGATAGTAGTGCCACCACATCGGATGATATTCTAAATCTGCTAGTTGACGACGATGTAACTGGTGGAAGTGAAGTTGTTTTTAACTACGCTGGAAATAACAAAGATACTGCTCAGTGGTATAGGCTGAACTTTGAATCTAGCGATTACTCCAAAGTGGAAATCAGAGTTTGCTTTTCAACCTTAGAAGTGATACCATACGATTTCTAGGTTTATGTATATCAACTTGATGCAGACAACATCAATACGGATTATTATGTTGATGGAAGCGCACCCGCTGCAGGATGGACGACTATTGATGTGTCCTCGATTATTCATCAACTTGATGGTCAAGGATTTATGAAAGTACGCTTAATCAATACTACAAGCAATCGCAACAAAGGAAAGATTGTGACTGTCTCCGAAATGGAATGGATGCTGACAAGATAGTTTCACACAACAAAGTCAGAAATATCGTATGAAAAGCTAGCCGTGGTAATAAGGGGTTAAATCGAATTTTTTAGACTATATATTGAACCATCTTTTTCTGTTGGACGGATGTGTTGTCTCCGGCGTGTTTCATCAACCAGTTAGAAAGCTTCTTACATCTGTTCGGGTCGCAGCTAAAGCTTTTTTCTTCGGAGTCCCAAAACAAACAGGTAGCACACGGAATGTCTGCGTCGCCATCCATTTTTCATCGTCACTATGTCAAGCTCCAAAACCGATTTATGATTTATGAATTATCACTAATAGCTAATCATACTAATATTTGATACACTCATAAATTACAATCTAATTGTCGAATATACCTGAAAATTCAAGCAATACTCGACAAGTTTGTTTTGTGAGTGTTTAGGCAGACACCAGCTACGCATTGAAACGACATTAAATCATATTAATCTGTAATTTACGCTTTGAATGATGTATACCTTCAGATACTTTCTTAGTAAACGATACTTTAGGTTTCAACAAGCAATCTTCCATAACAGAACATACTATAAATCAAAATGTCCAACAGCATCAAAACCAGTTGACTATCGAGCTCCAAAGGCATCATGTCTGGTCCGATTCAAGTACAGTCTTTATCAATTTCGAACGCGTATACCATGATACGAAGGCTGGAAAAATGTGGTCTCAATCTAATTGGCTGGAAATTCTCGTTCGCTGCAAGAGCAACGTGCAAGCTCGTCTTCACCCTTACCTGAAAAATCTTGGTGAGCCACAACCCGATTTAGGCACGGGCGCTGGAGGCGATCCCATGAAACCGGTTGATTTGGCTGCGGAAAAAGCCATAGTCGAGGTTCTGCATGAGTCGTGCGTATCGTTCACGCTCATAAGCGAAGAGTCAGGCGTAAAAAGGTTCGGCGACACTCCTGACAAATGCTATGTAACGGTTGACCCGATTGATGGCACGACGAATCTAGTTCGCGGTCTGCCCTTTTACGCGTCTTCAATAGCCATATCCACAAAACCCGTTCTTTCTACGGTTTTCGCAGCTTTAGTAACCGACCTTGCAAATGATACTACATACACCGCGCTAGCCAGCAAAGGCGCTTACCGCGACGGCGAAAAAATAACTTCTTCCAAACGCGAATCTTTGGAAGACGCAGTGGTAGGCTTAGACTTGAACAGCTACAAAGTGCAAGAAATCGCGCCTCAACTAACCGAACTGATCCAAAAAACCAAGCACATACGTCACTTCGGAGCCAACGCACTTGAACTCTGCTACGTCGCAGATGGCACCACCGAGTCTTTCATTGACATTCGCGGAAAACTTCGAACAACCGACTTGGCAGCCGCGTTCTTAATAGTTATAGAGGCAGGCGGAACCATAACCACCAACACGGGCGACCCCTTAGACGCTAAGCTAAGCCCCGAAGAGAAGGTAAAATTCATAGCCTCTGGAAACAAACAAATCCACCAAACAATCCTCAGCCTGGTAAAAACGTAATGTTAAAGCTACTACTGCCCAGCCCAGCAGCTCTAATAAAAACTGAAACAACAAAAACCCTTGTCATAGCCGACCCACACTTAGGCTGGGAAATGGCGCTCCAAGACAAAGGTATACACGTTCCAAGCCAAACCCCCAAGATTCTGCAAAAACTCACAGCTGTAATTTCAAAGTACAAGCCTGACACGCTCCTGATTCTCGGAGACGTAAAATACACCGTGGTTGCAGCCAAGCCTGGCGAATGGCACGACATACCTGAATTCTTCTCAGAACTCAAAAATCACGTAAGAAACATAGGCATAGTGCGCGGCAACCACGACGCAAATCTTGAACCCTTACTGCCAGAAAACATAAAACTCCTCCCAGCCACAGGCACAATAGTAGGCGACGTCGGACTTTTTCACGGTCACAAATGGCCATCCCCCACGCTTTTAAATTGTAAAACGCTGATAATGGGGCACCTCCACCCAGTCGTGGTCTTCCGCGACCCAGCTGGCTTCAAGATAACACGGCAAGTGTGGATGAAAGCCCAATGCGACACCACTCAACTGTCCAAAACGTTGTTGCAGAAACAGCGAATAAAAATTGAAGGTACACCAGAAGAGACGGCGCAAAAACACTACCATCTCAAGCCACGCACTACTCAAATTTTCATCATGCCCTCATTCAACGACTTCCTAGGCGGCAGACCCATAAACGAAACAAAACCAAGAAAAAAAGGACAAACCCCAACCATGATAGGACCTGTTCTACGCTCAGAGGCGGTCGACTTAGACAACTCAGAGATTTACCTTTTAGACGGCACATACCTCGGAACCCTGACCCAACTCAGAAGACTGTAAAAAACAGCAATCACAGCATCAATGCAACAGCACAGCAGAGCTAACTCATCATATTTGAGTCCTAATAGCGGTTCTATCCAGAAAACTATAAAGGGGTTATCTCGCGGCGCTCTTCAGCCTATTTACACTTTATATAAGGGGGGATAGTCTGTTCCAAGCATAAGGGACATGGCTTCTTAAAGGCCATCAAAATGCAAGGAAACTCAGCATAAACCTTATAGAAAACGGATAACTCAAAGTTATTGAGGTGAAAAGTGAATGTCATCAGACGATGATGATTACCCAGAATGGTTCAAAAGGCGACGCAGACCTCCACGTAAGGATCTCTTTTTCGGCGACATCGACCGTATGTTCCATGAAATGGAAAAAATGATGGAGGAAGAATTTAAAGGTCTCACAGAAAATGTCCCTAAAAACTACGTGAAAGAGCGTAAGCTTCCTGACGGCAGAACGGTTAGAGAACTGGGTCCTTTCGTGTATGGCTACAGCATGAAAATAGGTCCTGACGGCAAGCCTGAAATCCGCCAGTTCGGCAACATAAAAAAGAGCCTCAAGGGACCACAAGTGAAAGACGAGCGCGAACCACTAGTTGACATAGTTGAAACAGACAAGGAAGTCAGAGTAGTCGCGGAACTGCCAGGCGTAGAAAAAACTGATATAAAACTCCACGGAACAGAGGATTCGCTGACTATATCCGTTAACACGCCTCAAACCAAATACTACAAAGAAGTTGCTTTACCCACAAAAGTGAAGGTGAAAGAGGCAAAATCATTCTACAAAAACGGTGTCTTGGAAGTTGTGTTTCCCAAAGCTGAACCCCCAAAGGAGCCGAAAGGCGAACCAATCGATGTAGACTAATTTGCCTTCTGCCTTTCTCTTGAAAAGCTGTGCCCGTCATGAACAACAACTCAGAAATCGACGCGTTAAACACCATCTGCAGAGAAGCAAAAAGAGCAGGCAAACTTTCCGGCAAAAACTTAACTGAGCTATACGAGCTTTTCGGTCAAAGATTCACAAAAGCCCTCAATGCCCTGAAAGAAAACCGAGTTAAAAAATACGTTTTCAAACCCAGCGGCAGAACAGTCTGGATAGTCATCGGAAGAGAACGCGATTACCTGATAATGCCTGAAGCTGAATTCTGCATGTGTGACGACTTCTACTTTCGCGTGTTAGACAAGAAAATTCACTTGTGCTACCATCTGATCGCCCAGAAAATCGCGCGCAATCTAGGATGGTACGAAACCATAGAAGAAAACGACAAGCTCTACGAGTCCTTAATGAACGAGTGGAAAAAAGCTACTGCTTAAATATTAAAACGTTACATGAATAAACAGAAAAGGAGAACCTCAATGGACATAAGCTCATACTTCCTGACTTTAGAATACGTCCTCATGGCATCAACGTTTGTTGCTATAGTGTTGATATTCCTATACTCATATTTCGGAAAGGAAGAAGAGCAAACAAACGAGAGAAGCTAACCGACAAATCTTCTCATCCTTCTGTTCATAACCAAAAACACCACGACGCTCAGCACCGCTAGGATTATGCTGAACAAAACTATCCAAGTAACATCTGGACCCGCACCAATCACTATCGGAAACGGACCGATAAAAATAACCACGCCAGCACTCGCTGAACCACCACTGTAAAACACTGAAGCAACCACAATAACAGCAATACCCACAAAGACCAGAACAATGCCAGCAATCAATAACAAAAAGAAACGACTGGACACCGTTACGCCTTCATCAACCGTCTCTCCCGTTTCTTCATCATCGTGCTTCACCATGTCCACCTCTACCTCAGCAACAAATAGTACACAATCATGGCGACCACAAGCATCACTGTAAGCGCCAACGAAAGCAGCAAAACGGTTTTGAGCGATTTCTTGTCTGTTCCAAAAATTATTGGGATAGGACCGATTAAGATTGCTCCTCCACCTTTGACTTTGCTTTTTTTGCCACCGGAAACGGAAATCAAGATGACAGCAATAATTATTATTAGCACTCCGATGAAAATCAGCGCTATTCCCAGCGCGTAAAGAGCTGCAGAGTCTACCACTTTTTTGTCCCAGCGCCATCCTAAAAGTGAACAGGGATTTTAATAAACTTAGTCAACGTTCATGGCGCTGCAAAATAAACGCAAAAATTTAAAACATGCTGCGTTCTATATCGTGCTGGCTCCAAAGAATGACCGCTGAAGAGATAATTCAACAGATTCTGTCTGAACATCCAGAGGTTAGTCGAGAACAGATTCTTGAAAGACTAGGGATTGAGAAGGACAAGACTGGTGGGTTAATAGCGGAAGAAACGCTTCTGCGATTGATTGCTGCTAGATATGGCGTTGAAGTTCTTCGGAAGAGAGCTGATCGCAGGTTGTCCATAAGCCATTTGGTTCCAGGTTTAAACGACGTTACGGTAACAGGGCGTGTGGTCGTGGTTTATCCTCCAAGAACCTTCAACGGAGAAAGGTCTGGGAAAGTTGTAAACTTGATGATTGCCGATAAGGATGCCACACTTCGTGTCGTGTTGTGGAACGATAATGTCGATTCGGTTGAGTCGGGTGAACTGAAAACTGGTCAGGTCATCCGTTTCTTGCATGGGTACACACGTGAAGACCGCAAAGGCAAAGTGGAACTGCACTTGGGAGGCAAGAGCCAAATTGAAATTGAGCCCCATAACGTTAAAGCGGAGGAATATCCAGCCATCGGCAAATTCGCCACAGAAATGGGCAAAATATCCAAGGCGCAAAGTAACATCCATCTTGCAGGCACAGTGAAGGAGGTTTTTCCCGCATCCGCTTTCACGAGAAGCGACATGAGCAGGGGAACGGTTATGCGGCTTACGCTTATGGATGAAACAGGCGAAATCCCAGTGGTCGTTTGGAACGAAAAGGCCGAAGAGCTCGGAAAAACGGTTAAAGTAAACGCCAAGCTGCAGTTAGTGAACGCGAAAGTTAAGGAAAATGCAAGAAGCGGCGAACTTGAAGTTCACGTTAACTCGTACACTTACGTTGAAGTTTCAGAGAGCATTGACCTTTGAGGCTATAGCTTCGCTCATCTCGCTTGTGGTGGATGAACCGCCTAAATCCTTGGTTCGCACTTTTCCCTCATTCAACACTTTCATAACAGCGTCTTCGATTTTGGCTGCCGCTTCCTTTTCGCCAAGGTAGTCTAGCATCATCTGCGCTGCCATTATGGTAGCTGTGGGGTTCACACGGTTCATACCTGTGTATTTTGGTGCGCTGCCGTGGACAGGTTCAAACATGCCGTACGTGTCGCCTATGTTTGCTCCAGCTGCCAAGCCTAGGCTTCCAGTGACTTGGGCTGCTTCGTCCGAGAGCACATCGCCGAAGAGGTTGGTGGTGACGATGACGTCGAAGGTTTCGGGTTTTTTGATGAGGTGCATGGCGGCTGCGTCTATGTGGATGTCGTCCACCGTGACGTCTGAGTGTTTGCGTGCCACCTCTTTTACGGCGTCGTTAAATATTCCGTCTGTTACCCTTAGGATGTTAGCTTTGTGTACGTAAGTCAAGTGTTTTCTACGTTTCTCAGCTAACTTGAAAGCGTATTCCGCAATGTGCAATGAGGCTTCTGTGGTGATTATGCGCATCGCCACGCCGATTCCCGGCGAAACTTCATACTCAACTCCCGAGTACATGCCTTCGGTGTTCTCTCGCACCACAACTAGGTCAATGTCTGGTTTGAGAGCTTCCACGTTCGGGTAGGTTCGGCATGGCCTGACGTTGGCGTAGAGGTTGAAAGTTTTCCTGATTTGTACGGCTGCGCTGACTGGTGCGCCTGGTGTTTCTGGTGTGGTCATGGGTCCTTTGAGGCATGCGTCTGTGCGCTTGAGCATCGCTATTGTTTCTTTGGGCATGTTGGTGCCGTATTCCTTTATGCAGTGGTAGCCTGCTTCGCCGTACAGGAAATTGAGCTTAAGGCCAGAAGCGGCTTGGACCGCTTGGAGAACGTTTACGGCTGCTTCGCTGACTTCGGGTCCTATGCCATCACCCTTCAACACTGCGATGTTGTAGTTTTTAGACATGGGAATGTTCGCCTTCTTGTCTAAATACGCGTTTTATCTTATCAGTTTTCCTATTTCCGCTGCTAGTGCCACGTAAAGGTTCGGATAAATATGCCCAGCCTAACTGCAGACTGTTATGCTTGGAACAGTCTATAGCCCCTTGTATATACTGAACTGCATAGAAATCGGCAGGAGCACGGTTTTTCTACATGCTTTTGGTCGTGGAAAACGCCATTACGGATAGCCCCCTCTATAATTTTCTGCATGCTATTCCTATTAGGATCCAAATATAAGGCAAATATGCTGGTGCGGCGCCGCTATGCCGCTTAAACAAAAGCACACCGAAAATTGAGTGGCTTTTGTGTTCTGTTTACCCGCTGCGCAGGACAATCATGGTGTTGGTTTTCATTATGCCTTCTACTCTGCGGATTTTCTCTATGCACTCGTTGACTTCAACCACGTTCATCCCGCTGATGACCGCTACGATGTCGTATTCGCCTGTAACTTCGTAGACGGTTTCCACGTTCGGAATTTCGCGTATGCGCTTTGAGACTTCTTGGGTTGGATAAGCGGGGTTCGTTGCCAGCAGCGTGATAGCCTCGGCGCCCTCGGCAACGCCGATTTTCACCGTGAACTTGCGGATGACGCTCGCGTCAGCAAGAGCCTTGATTCGTTTTCTGACCGCGCCTTCAGACAAACCTACTTTTTCGCCGATGGCGCCGTAGCCTGCTCGCCCGTCCGCCTTCAGTATCTTGAGTATCTGCTTGTCCTTGTCATCCATCTCTGCTTCCCTGATTGTTGTTGGTGGCGGAAAAATTTAACGATTTCTGTAGTCCACTGCGTGTGGCTGTTGCGTTTTCCGTTGTGGCTTATGTTTTGCTGTGCCGTTTTCGGGAATTAGGGCGAGCATGGAAATTTGTGCCAAATGGAACATTTAAACCTTAAATTGTTACAAATAAGTCGCAACGCTTAAAAGTAAGTCTCCTTAATGAGAGAGACATTTCCAACAAAAAAGGTGGTAGCAGACAATAAAGCAAGCTGCAAAGTTAAAACCGCAAGAGGTGAAAGTAATGAATACAACAAAATGCCCTGACTGCGACGCCGAACTCAACGTGCCAGCAGACACGGAGAAAGGCGAAATCCTAAGCTGCCCAGGCTGCGGACTCGAACTCGAAGTCAAACAGATAAAAGGCGGATGCGTCGACCTTCAAGAACTAACCATTGAAGGCGAAGACTTGGGAGAATAAACGTCCTATCCTCAAAACGGAAAAATGAAAACGCTACCAAAGTTTTTTACACATTAACTTTTCTACGGGATGCCGACAACTATGAGCATTGCACTTCTTTATGAACGCTCAGAAACCGACGAAACGGGCATAAAACTCACCGCCCAAGAGATGGGCATAGACCTGACTTTCATCCCGTTCCGGAAAATCGGGCTCACCATAGGCAAAAATGGGTTCACAGCCAAAACCCGAGGCAAAGACTATACTCAAGCCGTCAAGGACATCGCCGTGGTTCTGAATCGGGCGCAGAGCAAAAACCGCAGACTTCAAGCAGGCTACCTAATGGAGATGCTCGGTAAAAAAACCATAAACAGCAGCCAAATCGAATTCACCTGTTACAGCAAACTCCGAACGCTGCTGCACTTCTGGAAGGAAGGAATCCCCATTCCCAAAACAGTTTACGTCCCCTGCGACGCCATTGACACTCTGAAAAGCGGCAGAGAAATCCACAACGAAAAAGACATAGCCGACCTGCTGCAGGACGAGATAGCACTTGAACAGGGCATAGTGGTAAAACCCGACGCAGGCACTCACGGAAAAGGAGCTGTACTCTCCCGAACCCGCGAAGAACTCGTCACCAGCATCCGGGAAACCAAGCCTTCGATAATAAATCCCGTAGGCATCACCGCTCAAGAACTCGTGGAGAAATGGTTTTACGACCTGCGAATAATAGCCTACAAAGAAAAAAGGAAAACCGCTGTTTGCCACCCCGTAGCCCTAGCCAGAGGCGGCATCAAAGACTTCCGAACCAACACTTACTTGGGCAACACAGTTTTCGACGCCAAACTACCCGTGCAGGTCAGAGAGTTAGCCGTGAAATGTGGCAAAGCCCTCGGCAAAGACTCTGAGGCTTGGGTGTTCGCCCTCGACGCCATGGTGAACGTTGGTGAAAATAAAATCGTAGATGATGCGGAGCTTGCATCGGAACTTGAAAAGGCAGAAGCGGCTTTTGAGCAACCGAGAAAAGTTAAGGTAGACGAAAGCCGGCTGCGGGACTTTCCAAGCTGGAACCGCAAACTAGAAGCGGCGTTCCACACTTACATGAGCACCGAACCGTACCAAAAAGTAAAAAGCATAATAGAAGAAAGCCTAGAAAAAAACAAGAACGCTGTGGTCTTTCATGAAGCCAACAGCTGCCCAGAATTCTGGGAGCACACACGGCTGATCGCAGGCATAAACGTGGCGGTGGCGCTGCTTAAAGGCGCTCAAAGCCTAATCTAACAATGTTAAAATGAGGTGCAAAAAGTTGAAAATAGGAATAATCGGAGGAACAGGATACGTCGGCGGCGAACTCCTACGCCTGCTATTGCTCCATCCTGATGTGGAAGTCACTATGGTTACTTCCCGCCAGAGCGCAGGCGAATTCGTTTTCAACGTGCATCCAAACCTCCGCGGCCTTACCCAACTAAAATTCGTTCCCTTAGACGTAGCGGAGCTTCAAAAAAAATGCGACTTAGTGTTCGCGGCAACCCCACACGGAGGCGCCGTAAACCTCGTCCCAAACCTCCTGGAGGCTGGGCTGAAAGTCATTGACATGAGTGCGGATTTCCGCCTCAAAAACCCAAATGACTATGACAAGTGGTATGGGTGGAAGCACACCAACCCGCAACTGCTCAAGGAAGCGGTGTACGGCTTGCCTGAGTTCCATCGGCAGGAGATTAAAAGCGCTAAATTGGTTGCTTGCCCTGGTTGTATGGCAACAGCCACCATTCTCGCCTTAGCTCCAGCAGTAAAAGCAGGTTTTGTGGAGACAAACCGTATAGTTGCGGACGTGAAAATCGGCTCTTCTGGCGGAGGAAGCAAACCTACCATTGCGTCGCATCATCCTGAACGGTTTGGCGGCGTACGACCCTACAAAGTGGCTGCGCATCGGCACGTAGCCGAGGTAGAGCAGGAACTCAACACTTTGTCAAGCGAGCCTGTAACAGTCTCGTTTACGCCTCACGCCGTCAACATCGTGCGAGGCATACTCTCCACCGTTCACACATTCATGAAAACGCCTTTAACAAGCAAGGACTTGTGGAAGACGCTGCGTTCAACGTACCAAGGCGAACCGTTCATACGCTTCGTCAAGTACCTTAAAGGTCCGTATCAGCTTCCCGACCCGAAAGTCACGTTGGGCACCAACTTCTGTGACGTAGGCTTCGAGTTGGACCCGCGTACGAACAGACTGCTGCTTTTCGGGGCGATAGACAACATGGTTAAGGGCGCGTCAGGACAAGGCGTCCAGTGCCTTAACATCATGATGAGCATAGACGAAGAAACAGGGCTCAAGAGCACAGGCTTCCATCCGATGTGACCTGCCATGCTGTTAGTAATCAAAATGGGCGGAAGCATCCTCAAAGAAGGCGCGTCTTCCAAGCTTGTCTCCGACCTGAAAACGCTGGCGAAAGAGCATAAGCTGGTTCTTGTCCACGGCGGAGGCGCCGAAGTCACCGAAACCGCCGCCAAACTGGGCAAGGAACAGCAGTTCATCGTTTCGCCCCAAGGCTTCAGAAGCCGCTACACTGACAAGGAAACCATGGAAATCTTCACCATGGTCATGGCAGGCAAAATAAACAAACAAGTAGTCGCGGCGCTGGAGAGCCAAGGTGTGCCCGCGGTGGGCTTGTCTGGACTGGACGGTTTGCTATTGAAGGCGGAGCGGAAAAAACGCTTGATAATCGTTGACGAGCGCGGGCGGAAAAAGGTGATTGACGGCGGCTACACCGGAAAAATAACCGAGGTTAACGTGGATTTGCTGGGTTTGCTGCTTGAGAAGGGTTACGTGCCTGTGGTGACGCCGATAGCTATGAGTGAAGAGTTTGAATCGTTAAACGTGGACGGCGACCGAACAGCCGCCGTGGTTGCCGGCGCCCTCAAAGCAGACCGCCTAATACTGCTGACGGACGTGGAAGCTTTAATGCTGAAAGGTAAGCCCGTTCCGAAAATAACCGCCACTGAAGTGGAAGAAGCGCTCTCCAGCATCGGAAAAGGCATGAGCACCAAGGTGCACGCGGCTCTGGAGGCGCTGAATCAGGGCGTCAAAGAAGTGTTGGTGACGTCAGGCGTTCGGCAACAACCAATCTCCTCCGCTTTAGATCATGAATCTGGCACGGTGATAACAAATGAGTGAATTCAACATAATCAACTTTGAAAATCGGTTAATGGCAAACGTGTTCGCCAAGCGCCCCGTGGTGATAACCCGCGGCAAAGGCGCGTTAGTCTGGGACATAAACGGCAAAGAATACATAGACTGCATGGGCAGCTACGGCGTCGCTCTGCTTGGGCATTCGCACCCGAAAATTGTGGAAGCCGTTTGTAAACAGGCGGAGACGCTTATCTCCTGCCACGCGAGCCTCTACAACAACAAGCGAACCGAGTTCTTGCAGAAACTGGTGAGCATAACGCCGAAAGGCTTGAACAAGGCGTTTCTCTCGAACAGTGGCGCCGAATCAGTGGAATGCGCCATAAAGCTGGCTCGAAAATACACGGGCAAACCCGAGATAATCGCGGTGATGGGCGCGTTTCACGGAAAAACCATGGGTGCGCTATCCGCCACTTGGGACAAGAAATACCGCGAACCTTTCCAGCCTTTAGTTCCCGAGTTCGAGCACGTTCCGCCCGATAACCTCGAAAAGCTAACCGAAGCAGTAACGGACAAGACTGCTGCCGTGCTTCTTGAGCCGATTCGCGGCGAAGGAGGAGTACGCGTTCCGCCTGACGATTTCCTTCCAGGCGTCAGAGAACTCTGCGATGAAAAAAGCGTGCTCTTAATCTTGGATGAGGTGCAAACCAGCTTTGGAAGAACAGGCAAGCTGTTTGGCTGCGAGCACTGGGGCGTCACTCCCGACGTGATGTGTTTGGCTAAGCCGTTTGCTGGTGGCTTGCCCATCGGCATCACAGTAGCCAAAGAACACGTTATGTCCGCCTTTAAGGTTGGCGAGCACTCCAGCACCTTCAGCGGGAGCCCTCTGGTCTGTGCTGCAGCGTGCGCCGCGATTGACGCGTTGGTGAAGGAGAAACTTGTGGGTAGAGCCGCAAATCTGGGCGGATACTTCAAGGATAAGCTGGAGGAGTTGCAGGCTAAGTATAAAATCGTGAAGGAGGTTCGCGGTTTAGGCTTGATGCTGGGTATGGAACTCCGTTACGACGTTCGCAACATAATACTCAAAACCATGGACCAGGGTGTGCTCATCTTGGACGCGGGCAGAAACGTGCTGCGTTTCCTGCCGCCCTTGGTAATTGAGAAAGAGCAAATCGACAAAACTATATCTGTACTTGACGAAGTAATAGGGGAGGAAGAAAAATGAGCGAACAAGCAGTGCAGCTGCTAACTAACTTGCTGGGCATCTACAGCCCCTCAGGAAAAGAGGAGTCAATCGCTGACTTTCTTATCGAAAAAATGAAACAGCTAGGTTTCCGCGTGAGAAAAGACGGCATCGGAAACGTCATCGGCGAAATCGGAAAAGGCGAACCCACCATTCTTTTGTGCGGTCACATGGACACCGTTGCTGGATACGTACCGTTGCGGCTTGAAAAAGACAAGATATACTCCCGCGGCGCAGTGGACGCCAAAGGACCGCTGGCAGCCATGGTCACAGCCGCAGCCACAGTCGCCCAAGACCCCGCGTTCAACGCGAGAATCCTCGTTGCCAGCGTTGTCGAAGAAGAAGCCACCAGCCGAGGCGTCAAACACCTGATAAAAGACGGCATCTCAGCCGACTACGCCATATTCGGGGAACCCAGCGGCGTCGGAAACATAACCATAGGCTACAAAGGCAACCTGCACCTTAGGATAAACTGCAAAACCGAGACTGGCCATTCGTCTACGCCGTGGCTTTATGAAAACGCCCTTGACAAAGCGTTTGAACTCTGGCAGAGATTCCAAAACTCCCTTCCGCCCGTGGAAAAGCAAAAAAGTCCCTTCTACGCGGTAACTGCGTGCCTAACCAAAATGACTGGAGGAACAGCAAACTCTGTAATTCCTTTCGAAAGCGAAATACATGTCGACCTCAGGGTGCCTCCGCCACTCACTGCAAACAAAGTTTTCAACGACACCAAAAAAGTAATCGAAAAGTACGAGGCGGACAACCCAAAAGTCCAGGTGAAAGTGGCAATCGAAGATTCTAACGAACCCTTCGAAGTAAACAAAAGCTCACCCCTCGTGAAAGCCCTGTCCGCTTCCATCAGAAAAGTGCTGAAAAAGCCCGCCACGCTCTTGAGAAAGACGGGAACAGGCGACATGAACATCCTCGGCAGAGCTATGAACGCGCCCATAGTCACCTACGGCCCCGGCGACTCGCACTTGGACCACACGAAAGACGAGCACATCATCATAAGCGAGTACTTAGCGGGCATCGAGGTTTACAAGGCGACGCTTCTGAAGCTGGCGGAACTGCACAAGAACCAGAAGAACGGTCAGGGCAATGCGAATTAAACAGCGCTTCTAGCCCGAAAAACCGTTTTTTCCAGTAAGGTGACAACCAGATGCCTGACTTAATGGACCAATATAAGTGTCCTACGGGTCGCCGCGGCAGAGTTGTTGCCGCATTGATGAACAAGGGACATGAAGCGTTGACGTTATGGGGATTAACGCACGTGAATATCGAGCCCGACTACGTGATTTTGGATGTGGGTTGTGGGGGCGGCACAGCCGTCAGCAGGTTAGCTCAGCGGGCGTTTCAAGGAAAAGTTTTCGGCATCGATTACTCTGCGGACATGGTTGAGTACTCCCGGAAAGTTAACAAGAAACTCATTGCCAAAAACCGCGTGGAAATATTTGAAGGCTCAGCAGACAAGACGGGTTTTCCAGATAACTTCTTTGACCTCGTAATAGCCATTGAAACCTACTATTTCTGGGCCAGTCTTCTTGACGCCCTACGAGAAATTAAACGTGTGCTAAAGCTTGGTGGACGACTGCTTATGGTGAGTGAGATGGTGAAGGACGGCGTGTACGAGGTGGAACATGCAGAAATGATTGAGAAAACGCAGGTCCGCCTTATCCCGCTGGAAGAGATCAGGAGCATCATGCAATCGGCTGGTTTCGCGGATGTTCAAGTCTTCACCAAAGCCGAATCTCCATGGAACGCGATTCTCGCCCAAAATAGTAAGCTAAGCCAGCCTCAGGTGTCATATGGACTACAGTTTTGAAGTGCCAAAAACAGGCATGCTATATTTGGTCTAGTTTGAATTCCTTGTGGATGGCGCGGACTGCGGCTTCTCCGTTTTTCTCTTTGACTACGAAGGAGATGTTAAGTTCTGAGGAGCCTTGCGCTATCATGCGAATGTTTATTTCTTTCTGGGCCATGGCGGTGAATATTCTTGAGGCGACGCCTAGGGTGCCTTTCATGTTTGCGCCCATGGCGGCTATGACGCAGACATCGTCCTCACTGGTGATCTCGCTGACTAAGCCTCCGCCTAAAAGCGCTATTTCCAGCGTGCTTAGCGCCCTGCCCAGAAGGTTCCTGCGGATTACGAGCGAGATGTTTGCTTCGGACACTGCGGTGGAAACCATCATAACGTTGATGTTGTTTTTGCCCAGCACGTCGAATATTTTGGAGTAGCTTCCAGGAGCGCCAACCATGGCTGCTCCTTTAATGTTTATCATGGCTACGTCTTTGATCAAGGCAACAGCCTTAACGACCTCTGCTGACTTGGTTTCTTGTCCATCTGATATGAGAGTTCCAGTGTTTTCAGGGTTGAAGACGTTTCTTATCCGCACTGGAATGCGCGCCTCAATTACAGGTTCCAACGCGCTAGGGTGCATTGCTTTGGCTCCGAAAATGGCCATTTCCGCGGCTTCCCCATAAGACAGTTCAGGCAGCATCTTCGCTGGGGGAACAATTTTTGGGTCTGCAGTCATTATTCCATCCACGTCGCTCCATATCCACACTTCGTCCGCGGCTAATGCGACGCTTAGGATGGTGGCTGTGTAATCTGAGCCTCCGCGCCCTAGGGTTGTGACGACGCCGTCTTGGGTTGCGGCTATATACCCTGTAACAACTGGGGTGACTTGTTTTTCAAGTAGCGGCTCAAGTCTCATTTTTACTTGATGTGTGGTGACGTTCATCAGCGGGCTGGCTTCTCCGAAGTTCGCGTCTGTCACTATGCCTGTTTCTTTTCCCGTGAAGTATCCTGTTTGAAGCTTAAGGTCTCGCAGGGCGCCCCAAACTACAGGCGCGGACAATCGTTCTCCGAAAGACAGCACGTAGTCTTTTGATTTAGGCGTAAGTTCACCAACGTAGCATATGCCCGTGAGAACTTTCTCAAGCTCATCAACCGTTTTTTCGATTACCTGCGCCACTTCTTTACGTATGCGCGTATCCTCTATTGCTTTCGCAACCACCGCCGTGTGCTTGTCAAGCAGTTTTTTCGTGAACTCTTGGATTTGCTTTTCACTTTTCTTTTTTGCCCGTTCCGCTTCTTCTACGAGCTGGTTGGTAACGCCTGACAAAGCTGAAACGACCACGACCACGCGGTAGTCTTTTTTGACGCTGTCCGCTATTATGTTGGCTACACGGCGGATGTTCTCGCCTGTAGCGACGGATGTTCCGCCGAACTTCATCACTATTTTCTTCACCTTTTTTCACACCCCAAGTGTTAAGTAAGCATTTTGCTTGATAGCTTATGTCTTATGTCTAGCAAGTCTCTTAAAACTGCACTGGCAGTCTCCATGCCGCCCGCGCCCCTGCCGACGAGGGTTTGTTCACCCGCGAATTCGGTAAAGAAAGTTACCGCATTTAGGACTCCACTGACACATAAGGGATTAGTTTTCGGTATCTCCGTCGGCTTTACGGTTGACCCGTCACCGTCTATTGAACCTATGAGCTTGATGGTGTTGCCCCTCTTTGAAGCTTCATCAAGCGCCTGCAAAGATACGTCACGGATTCCCGTCCTATCTACGTCTTTTAAAGTTATTTTCTTGTTCAATATCCAGTTCGCCAGAATGACTACTTTGCAGGCGGTATCAAGCCCATCAATATCCATGGACGGCTCTCTCTCCGCGTAACCAAGCTTTTGTGCGTTTGTTAGCGCTTCTTGGAAGGTCACGCGGTTTTGCGACATTTCAGTCAGTATATAGTTGGTTGTACCGTTTAGTATCCCTCGTATGGCCAAGATTTTGTCTCCTGCAAGGCAGCGTTTGGCAAACTCAAGCATGGGCGTTCCACCGCCGACTGTTCCGCTGAACCGCAGGTAAACATTGTTATAATCAGCTAGTTCTGTGAGGGCTGGCATAGCTAAGGCTAAGGGTCCTTTGTTTGTTGTCACAACGTGTTTCCCTGTTTTGAACGCCTTAGTAATATGTGATAAAGCTGGTTCACCGTCTTTGATGTTGACAGGCGTGACTTCAACAACCACTTCTGCTTCAACCGACTCAATAACATCTAGCGCTGACATTTCTGGATGCCCGAACTCAGGGTCTGATGATATTGGACGAGTTCTTTTGAGCGCTTCTAGCTTTTCAGGGCTTAGACCTCTGGGGTTTATAACCGCGCCGTCTATATCGGCAATGGCAACGATTTTTGGGTTAAACCAGTAATCCTTAACCTTTTCTGCATATCTGCGAGCAAGTACAGTAGTTACGCTCTTCCCAACTACGCCAAAGCCAACCAAGATAATTCTCATGTTGCTTTCACCGCGCCAAGATTGTTACTTGTTTCTTTAAGCCTAAAACCTCTTCTATTGCTGCTAGTTCCGCGTCAACTTCCACTGGCTTCTCACTCATCTTAACCGCCGTATCAGGGTCCTTAAGCCCGTGCCCCGTGGTAACGCAAACGATACGCTCATCCCTGTCTATCGTTCCATTGTCAACCAGCTTTATCAAACCCGCAATTGAAGACGCGCTCGCAGGCTCAACAAACAAACCTTCAACCCTCGCCAGCATCTTCTGAGCACTTAAAATCTCCTCGTCCGTCACCGTTTCCGCCGTTCCATGCGACTCCTTTATGGCAGTCATGGCTTTCTTCCAGCTAACAGGCGCGCCGATTCTGATGGCGGTCGCCACGGTTTCAGGCGCCGCGACAGGCACAATAGTGTCGCTTCCGTTCTTTATCGCCTGCACTATCGGAGCCGCACCAGCCGCCTGTATGCCCGTCATCTTCGGAAGCGCCTTCACAACGCCCAGCTCGTGAAACTCGGTGAAGCCTTTCCATATGGCGCTTATGTTCCCCGCGTTGCCAACGGGCACCACAATCCTATCAGGCGCCTCTTGATTCAGCTGGTCACAGATTTCGAAGCCGAGTGACTTCTGTCCTTCAATCCTGAACGGGTTAATAGAGTTAAGAAGGTAAATGGTTCGGTGCTTCTCCGAAAGCTTCAGCACGATATCCAAGGATTCATCAAAGTTGCCGCGCACCTGAATGACTTTCGCGCCGTAAATCATGGCTTGCGACAGCTTCCCATACGCGATTTTACCTGACGGAATTAGCACGGCGCACTGTAAACCAGCCTTGGCGGCGTACGCAGCCAAAGAAGCAGAAGTGTTGCCCGTGGAAGCACAGATAACGGATTTTACGCCGAGCTCCACGGCTTTCGTGACGCCAACGGTCATGCCCCTGTCCTTGAACGAGCCCGTGGGGTTTTCACCCTCGTTTTTCACGTAAAGCTGCCGTATTCCCAGATGCTTCGCCAAACGCTGGCATAAGTGAAGCCCCGTGCCGCCTTCGTTTAAAGAAACTATTTTTGAAGAATCGCTTATGGGCATGAAGTTTCGGTAGCGCCACACTGAAAGAGGTGCATTTCGCCACTCGTTGTCTCTAAGCGCTTCAGCTAGTTCACCTTGGTCGTATTTTATTTCAAGCAGGTCTTCGCATTTCCTGCAGAAATACACAATCTCATCTATGCCGTATTCGCTTCCGCAGTTGATGCATTTTTGATACGCCATCATTCCAACTCCATTAGATCCTGTAACATTGGGTAAGCTGCGCAATCAGCAAACAGTATCCGACCGTGAGTATTAATATTATTGCTGCTCCCTTGCGGGTTCGGTTCTAAACAAGCTATAAGCTTAACAGGTCTCCTCAGTGCGTATCAGCCTACCAGATTGGACAGGACTTCGTAAGCCTTGAGGCTGTCCTTTTTCTCCACCACGATTATTGTTTCGGTCCAGCAAGAGATGAACTCGATCATGTTTACGTTCTGCTCCGCCAACAGTGTGGTTAAGAAGGCGACTACTCCCGGCGTTGCTTCCAGTTCTTCTGGCGAATGCATGACAATCATGGTGCAATTGTCATGTTTGACTAACGCGTTGAACCTTTTAGGTAGGTCGCCTCGATCCAGCAGGTAAACGTACTTGTCAAGTAAATCCACTTTCATGCCGGTTTTCGTGTTTATCTCTTTGGTTGTTATTGTCACGGCTTTTCTGTCGTAAACTGCTATTGCGCTTCGTTTTAGGACTTGTAGGACTTTTTCTTCTCTTTTTTGCTTGTGCTTTTGCAGTTCTTCTGAAAATCTGCGTAGGGCGGCTTTTACAGCGCTTGTGTTGCTTATTTTTAGTTCTTCTTGAATCTGGCGGGACAGTTCGCTGAGGTTGACTATGCCTTTTTCCAAGGCTTCCAGCAGGTACGGCTTGTTTTGCAGGTGGCTTCTCACGTTTTGAGCTATTGTCATGTTGCATCAATGTATCAAATGGAACATTTAAAGCTTATTATGTGACAAAAAAGTCGCAACGTTTAAAAACGCCGTCCCCGAGGTAAGGGGAATAATTCAACTTAAAAAACGGGGGAGCAAAAAACGACAGAGAAAATCGTGCTAGCCTACTCCGGCGGACTAGACACATCCGTGATGATTAAGTGGCTGCAAGAAAAATACGCGGCAGAGGTGATAACCGTAACCGTCAACGTTGGTCAACCAGAAAACTTGGCGGAAGCAGCAGAAAAAGCCAACAACCTCGGCGTCTTTAAGCACTATTCAATTGACGCGAAAGACGAGTTCGCCAAAGACTACCTTTTTCCAGCCATAAAAGCAAACGCCCTCTACGAAGGCAAATACCCCATAAGCACCACGCTGTCCCGCCCGCTCATCGTCAAAAAAATGGTGGAAATCGCCGAGAAAGAAGACGCCACAGCCTTAGCCCACGGCTGCACAGGCAAAGGCAACGACCAAGTCCGCTTCGACATCTCAATCGGCGCTTTAGCACCAGACCT
>Ga0307426_1000669_pt1 | contig 23333 bp, 26 predicted proteins | sample SalMarWE160340MG_FD_202165 | JGI IMG/M metagenome (GOLD analysis project Ga0307426, IMG submission 202165) | Salt marsh sediment microbial communities from the Plum Island Ecosystem LTER, Massachusetts, United States - WE1603-40 | ecosystem: Environmental > Aquatic > Marine > Intertidal zone >...
TGCACTCCTTTATCTATCTCCGTAGGGTCCAATTCGTACTCGATAGGAAACTTAAATCTCAACACTTTTTTTCACCTCCTTTCATCTTCGCGTTTTTCACAGTTCTCCTAAAAGCAGAATCTAGCAAATCTTAGCCCGCGCCCATATTGCAGCGAATTCATGGAAAAAATGGGATTTGACACAACGAAACCAGCTAAACGCTGCCACACTATGAATAGTCTGGGACTCTTAAAAGACTTAGTGCGCTAAGTCACTTGTTACATTTCATGGACTTTCCAACATCGCCATAAGTAGCTCTAAGTTACAACTTTGTTACAGATTCGTAGTCGTCAAAAAAAACAGGTTTGTCTCACCTATAAGAGGGATTTCATGCTAAATGGAAATGTCGATTTCAGCGCGCGCATTGAAAAAGTCAGCTTTTGCACTCGGCGAAAATCTTGTCTTTCACGTTTATTTTGATTATTCCACTATGCTTTATGAAGCGCGCGAGAAGAGTCATTGATGGGTCTTATGTCTGTCCTTGGTTTCTTTTGTCACTCTGATCTTTCCTAAACCACCGTTGTGTGCGCTCAACACAAATTGCAGCGTGCTTTCCTTGAAATATTCTCTAAATTGATTTCCACACTTAGTACATTTGTACATTTTAACTCTGAATCGCCCAAAGGTCCATTCTTTATCGGACCCTAGCGTGTGCGCTGTGCAATTCGGACATTTTGGCATAACTGATCACCTTCCAGAGTTATGGTAAGATTGCTATTTATCGTTTTCATGATGCCTGCGACAGTAACCTTTAAGCATTTTTTGCACGCGCGCTTTTATATCCCCAGTTCAAGGATGACAAGTGTTAAGAAAAGGGGGCTTCATAATATTTACGATTGGAGGTGAAAACGTGCCTACATTCTCTGTGAACATGAAGCACACTGCTGAGTCATGTCCTATGTTTAACGCTGAGGTGAAGAAGAGGTTCAAGGAAACGCTCGGTAAAAAAGAAGAAGCATGGGATAGAGCAAAGAAACATGGTGTACAAGTGTTGAGTGCTTGGACTACAATGCTGGAACATGCCATTTTCTACATCGTGGAAGCCCCTTCTCAAGAGGCTGTTGAAGACTACTTTAAGGACATAGGCTTTGCTTTCTGGAACACCATTGAAATTCGACAAGTGAGACCCGTAGAAGACATTATTAAAGCCGTTGTTGAAAAATCTTGATTTGTTACAAGCGCGAGCGCTATACGCAACGCACACCACCTTTTCACTTGTATTTTATTTTAAATAATAGGATAATAAGCGCTTGGATAAAACCAAAAAAATTGGCGATTATTATGGGCGAATTTTCCATCAAAATTCCATAAACAAGCCACAAAAATATGCTGCTGGAAAATATTATTATCATTCCAAGAGAAATGTCTTTGGTAGATTTAGTCTGTAAAACCTTCAGTAATTGGGGAAAAAGCGAAATCCCTCCCAGTGCAGCTGCCGCCAATCCAATTATGGTTATGTAATCCATTTCATCTTTCACTCGCTATCCAGTATTTGGCCCATTATTGAATAACCGGGAACGCCCAATATACTTACTGCTAATAAGGTTACGCATATTCCAGAAAATGGCGCGCGTTTTGATAGTGTTTTGGAGGGCACATCATAAGTGTATTCCCTCAAGAAGCTCCTAATCAGGAAGTAACCAAGTATTATCATCGGGAGAACAATAATTATTATTAAGACTATTGGAAGCCATGGCATAAAAGTCACCTGATTACAAACTGCTAATCTAAATAATTGTCTAAATATAACTTGCGTTCTGCTCGAATTTCCAAAAGCATAATAGCAAACCAAAAGAACTAGTTAACGTAGCACTGAGCGATTCTAAATGAATGAAAAACATCCAGAAAATGCTGCAATTGAGAAAATAGTTGAAACCCAAGAAGAAAGCGAACAAGACGACGAAATCACCTTAAGGCTTTTTGCGGATGGAGAAATTGTGTCCTGGGCTAAGACCTTACTGTACAGTTTTTTGGAAGAAATACATACCGCACGTAAGGAAAAGCGTAAAGGGTATGGCAGAAAACGGCTGGTATACATAGAGAAAAATGCTAAGGCACATGGCGCTACCACAATGAATACTGTTGGCATTGACCCTTGCAATGATGAAGCAATTGGTTTCTTTAGAAGTATGGGCTACGGACTTCAACCAATTGAGAATGATGCAACAGGGTTTTTAGAAGGAACAAAGCGACTCTAGAAAACACCTATTACCTCATATTTGTTTTGGGAAACTAAAACTTTCGTTTTTTTGAAGAGAACTAATGCTTGATTAATAATTCCTCAAAGACAGAATAGGTTCTATCGTTGTTCTTTCTGCAATAACAACCTCTTGGCAGTTTCTTTAGAAATCTTCTCAAGACCTTCAGCTAACTCCGCACTGTTGACCTCATCTAAAGGATACCATTTCCCATCCTTGTCAACGAATACAAGCTCCAACTTCCTATCGCCCATTTTTTCACCTCCTTCTCTCAAAAGTCCATTAGTTTGTTATCTGTAATTTCTTGCATAAGCTATTTTCGCTCGCCTACATAAGTCTAGGCAACATGCGATTCGAGTTTAGCGCGCACGAAATTTAGCTATGGTTTAGGAGTTGCAAAAATGACCCAAAGTTTTCGTCCAAAAGCTCAAGCGCTAATGTAGCTGTCCGCTTTGAATGAGCCTCACCTATGGAATACAATACCCGTGTGGTTCATCAGCTTGTATAAGCGTACTTTTGCAAAGTCAGTTATTACAAAGAGGGACAGTGCATATCCCCAAACAAGAAGAGCCAGTTCCCACCCCATTGCAGGAAGCAAAATTCCGTACACCGTGATCAATGTGGCAACCAGTTGAGTAGCAATGACCGCGAAAAGAAGAGGCTTTGCTGGCTTCACAGACCAAAACGGACCTCTTGTTCTCGCAACAAAGACGGTTAAATGCCCCGCCACTGAAAGCTTAAGGTAAATGAAAGATTGGAGCACAAGTGGGTTTAACTTCAGAACCATTAATCCAATGTAGAGAATGCCGAAGGTCGAGAATACCCCGATTATTCCAAGAAACGTCGCTATTCCCAACAATATTCGCATGTCCCATTTCTCAGGTTTATCCGAGTATTTCACGCTGTCATATGCTATAGTCATAATCGGCAAGTCATTTAGAAGAGCCAACAAAACAAGCATCAAAGCAGTAACAGGATAAAACTGGAAAATGACGATTGCAGCAGTCATGAAAAGCAGCACCCTTATCGTTTCGGCGATGCGGTACGTTCCATAATTCGTCATGCGCTGAAAAATCTTGCGACTCTCCTTAATCGCATCGATAATAACAGAAAGACCAGGCTTGGTCAGAACTAAATCCGCTGCGGACTTTGCAGCGTCGGTGGCACCCTCAACAGCAATACCAGCGTTAGCTTTCTTCAAAGCAGGCGCATCATTAACCCCATCTCCCGTCATTCCCACAACATGCCCTTTTTCTTGGAGAAGTTCAACAATGCGGTATTTATGTTCAGGGAAGACTTCCGCAAACCCCTCGGCCTCTTCAACCACACGTTGAGCCTGGCTGTCAGGCTTATCCAAAAAAGTAGCGGGCAACACAATATCGTTTCCAAGGTTTACCTGGCTCGAAATTTCTTTGGCAATAGCTATGTGGTCACCAGTGACCATTTTCACGCTAACGCCCATCGATTGAGCCGTCTTTATTGTTTGGGCTGAATCTTCCCTTGGCGGATCAAACAAAGCAATTAAACCCGCAAATTGCCACTTGTTCTCCCTGTTAGTTCGAGCCACTCCCAGCGCCCGGTACCCTTTCTTAGCAAATTCATCAACATCTTCTGTCAATTTGTCGTTGATTGATTTCTTGTCTTCGATCAAAGCCAGAATCGCCTGAGGAGCTCCTTTAGTCACCTTAAACTGGCTTCCATCTTCTCCTTGCACTGTTCCCTCTGTTCTTTTTACGACCGCATCGAAAGGTCTAAAACTGGTTACTTTAATGTGATCAATTTTATCAGAAATAGCGGATGTGCTCTTGGTTTTCGTTAAGATTGCTTTGTCGATGGGATCTTGATCTTCTTCTCTTGAAGCGAGCGCGCTGAACAGTAGTACGTCATTTTCTGTGAATTCGGCGTAGGGTTTTGTTCGGCCCATAGTGAGCGCGTTTTTGGTGATAGTGCCAGTTTTGTCTGAGCACAGCACATCCATGCTTGCCATTTCTTCAATTGCGACCAATTTACTTACTATGGCTTCCTTTTTTGCTAGGGCTATGGCGCCTATGGCCATGGTGACTGACAGAACCGCGGGAAGTGCTGCAGGTATACCTGCAACAGTCAAGATCAATGCGAACTGGATGATGTCAAGGACGTTTTGGCCGCGAAAAATCGAGACCAGAAAGATTACTATTACGAGTCCTATCGCTAGGAAAATCAGGTAATCGCCTATTTTGCTGATGGCTTTTTGGAAGTGGCTCGGGGTTTTGGCTTCTTCTACAAGCGTTGTGGTTTTACCAAAAAAGGTTCTTGTTCCCGTGTTAACCACGAGCGCGTTCATTTCGCCTTGTTTGACTATGGAACTTGCGTATCCAACGTCGGACAAGTGCTTCTCGACAGGCAGCGATTCGCCAGTTAGTGCGGATTCGTCGGTTAAGAGATAGTCTCCATCGATCAGTTTTACGTCGGCGGGGATGATGTCTCCCAAGCGCAATCGGGCAATGTCGCCTGGCACAAGTTTTCCAGCCGGCATTTCCTGCCATTTGCCGTCTCGCAGAACTCGAGCTTTTATGGCTAGTCTCTGTTTTAGCAGTTCTATGGCGTTTCCTGCCTTGTGTTCCTGCCAGAACCCTACTATTGCGTTTACCATTAGCAGGGTTAGAATTATTCCAAAATCTGGCCACCGTTGGATAACCGCAGACATTATCACTGCTGCCTCAATCATCCATGGAATTGGACCCCAAAAATAGCCAAGAAACTTTTTCAGCGGGTTAGCTTTTTTCTCCTGAATTTCATTAGGACCGTATTGCTGAAGTCGTTTTTCCGCTTCTGAGGAAGAAAGACCTTTCTGATTCGCTGATAGCTTCTTTAGTAATTCATCAATATCGGCTTCTTTTGCCTCATCGGCAGTTAAAGAGTTTTGGTCCATACTTTAGTCCATCTCTCACAAATATAGACACCATAATTCTTCCACGCTATGTCAGAGATAGGCGTCCGTGGCGTACTTTCGCATCATTCGATGCGTATTGAAGTAATACGCGACTTTGCCTATAGAGTTTTTCATCAAGTCTATCCAAGTATCCCGTTGCTGGTAGAATTTTGGGATAATGAGATATTCGAGTTTGTTGTAGAGATCAGATAGTTCTCTTTTCCTTGCCTCTTGTTCATTAAACCTTTGATCAGGGGACGGACCTATCGCCCAACCCGTGAGACCTTCAACGCAGCCCTCAATCCACCACCCATCTAAAACGCTGAAGTTGACTACACCATTGTGAGCCGCCTTCATCCCGCTCGTGCCCGAAGCCTCGTACGGAGGCAGGGGCGTATTCAACCAAACATCAACGCCCGAAGTCAATTTTCCAGCCATCTCCATGTTGTAATTTTCGAGATAGACGATTTCGATTTCGCCTTTTAACCGGTCTTTAAACTCGTAAATGTCTTTTATGAGGCTTTTTCCCATCTCGTCCTTTGGATGTGCCTTTCCAGCGAAAATAAGTTGAATCTTGTCCTGGCTCTTAACTTCTTTAAGTTTTTCCAGGTCTGAAAAGATCATTGTTGCTCGTTTGTACTCGGTGGCTCTTCTCGCAAAGCCTAATGTTAAAACGTCGATATCCATCTGGAGCCCCGAACTAGTGTGGACAAAGTCGAGTAAATCTTGCTTCGCTTTCACATGGGCTTCCCATAACTCCTCATCGGGAATGGTGTCAACTCTTACTAGAAGCTCAGGTTCATTGGCCCATCGGCGAATATACTTGTCGAATAGTTTCCTAAAGTGTGAGCATGCCCAGGTGTTTATCCTTACGCCGTTTATTCCTGCTTGGAACATTTTTCTAATAATTTGCTTTGAAAAGATGGCAGGACCTGCTGTGCACATGATCTTTGTCTTCTTCAACAAAACAGCTCTTCACACATCTAGAACATTGCATTTTCCAAGTTAAGGTTAACGGCGCGTAGTTCAGGCTTTCCCTGAAAATTACGCTCGCTCCAACCAGGTTTCTAAATGACCTCTTGTGATGGCGGCGGTCACGATAACAAAATAGGACACACCAAACCTATATACATAGTTAACCAGAACTGAAATTGACGGAGAAATGTGGATTGTCTATGTCGATATTCACAAAACTGAAACTAATCCAAGGATACAAGTTTAAAGCTGAATTTGACTCGGAAGGTATAGCAGACCTCATCGTTGACGAACCGAAACCCATTGGAGGAAACTCTGGACCAAACCCCACTAGACTCCTGTCCGCCGCCGTAGGTCACTGCCTCAACTCGAGCCTTCTATTATGCTTATCTAAAGCAAGAATCAACGTCAGAAACCTTGAAACCACAGTCAAAGCTACCCAAGAAAGGAACGAAGAGGGACTCCTTAGAATAAGAAAACTGGAAGTGGAGATGCAGTTAGACGTAGATGAAGAAGACAGAATCCGAGTCACCAGATGCCTAGAGATCTTTGAAAACTATTGCACGGTCACCCAGAGCGTGAGAAAAGGCATAGAAGTAACCGTAAACGTGAAATAGACAAAATTGTGCAAACCCACGCGCGCGGCAGGGTCAATGATACTTGACTTATTCGCCCAATAATAATATGTGCTCAGAGACCCGGCACCAATTGAGTTACAAAGAAAAGCTGATTAGAAACCCCCTCCGTATAGTTCTTAAAAGGAAGTGCGTCGCATATGGAGGTACCTGAACAAGCCGTACTTGGCAACAATAGGATGCTAGCTACAATTGGAAAGCATGGTGAGCTTCGATATTTGTTCTGGCCTACAATAGATTACCCTCAACATGTGCGGGGCTCTTTACCTGGATTGTTCTATTCATCTAAAGGAGAAAACCGTTTTGATTGGCTCACTGATACAGCATGGGCGAAGAAACAAGAATACCTACCCGAAACCAACATCGTCCGCACCGTTTTTAGGCACCAGAATCCGGACTTGAACGTAATATTGACAGATGCGGTCTTGCCTGATTCTGATGCATTAATACGGCAATTTGTAATCCAGAACGTCAGTGATGACGAAGTCTTTCTGAGGCTATTCTACTATAATGATCTGGCAATAGCGGAATCGCCGATTGATGATGCCGCTTGCTACTTAGCAGACGATGATGCCATCCTTCACTACAAGCGCGATTTCTGCTTTGCATACACAGGAACATTGCTTTCCTCGGGTCATCAGTGCGGAGTGCATGGTGAAGACTCTGACTCGTTTAGAGATGTGTATAACTCTAAACTGTCAGGGGGTTCCCTCACGTTATATGATGGGTCAAGAGACGTTAACTCCTGCCTAAGCTGGGACATCCCAAATTTGAGGACAAATGAATCAAAGACGTTGGCGGTCATAATTGCGATGGCCTCCACGGAGAAAGATGTGTTGGAAATCCTTGGAAAATGCAAGAACGAGTCACTGGAAAAGCAAATCGGCGGAACGGAAGAATTTTGGAAAAATTGGATTAACAATTTTAAGACGGATAATAATGTTCGCCTGATTCAATAACGTATTCCCTGAGTAACATCTTGAATTTTTTTGAGATGCTCAGACCTGAGTTGTGGGCGTCGATAGCATGTTTTAAATAATAACGAGGTTAAGGACTATCTATCAGCTGTGTAGGAATCTAAAAATGGAGTACGAAACATTTTTCCTTATTGCTGCTGCATTGCTGTCTTTTTCTGACTTTGCGTTTTTATCCATGTCTAAATTGCATAAAGACCGCAAAATAAGATACGACTTCTTTTTTGTAATTCTTGCGTTTGCGCTAATTGTGATATGTTACGCGTTGTTTCTGCAAGCGTTTTTAGGGAACAATTTTTCTTTGATTGAAGTTTACTCTCACAGTTCGTCAGGCTTGCCGCTGATGTCGAAGGTGTATGCCAGTTGGGGTGGCGCCAGAGGTTCAATGCTGTTCTTAACTTTTCTTCTTGGCATGTTTTACCTTGCAATTCGTTTTTTAACTTGGAAAAAACCTGACAGATTTAACATTACAGCAAGTCAAGTGTTCAGCATTGTTGTAGTAGTTTTTCTGGCAATATGTTTGGTTAAGAATCCGTTTGAACGGTTCGTGGTACCCCCTGTAGAGGGTAAAGGACTTAACCCGCAGTTACAGACGTTTTGGATGGCTATTCACCCGCCCATAGTGTTTGCTGCCTACGCTTTCGTTCTTCTGTCCTATACATTGACTCTTGCAAGCATGAAAGCCAGCAGAGAGTTAAGCAACATCAAAATTTTCCGAACTTCCACGTACATGTCTTGGTTGCTCCTCACTATTGGCATTGCTTTAGGAGGTATTTGGGCTTACGAAGTTTTAGGCTGGGGCGGATATTGGGCTTGGGACCCAGTGGAAACCGCGTCTCTGCTGCCTTGGCTTTTTCTCACAGCGTATTTTCTCTTCAATTCACTATTCCGAAAAAGAAGTTTCACTCAAGAATTCATGATTCTGATCACCTTTGCGAGCCTAGTGTTCTTAAGTGCCTTAACGAGAGGGGGTTTCACTCAGTCAGTTCATTCATACTCGATTTCGCCAGTAGCTCCTATAATGATAGCTTTCTCCGTAGCTATGATATCTTACTTCTTCTATCTCAGAAGGGTGCGAAGGCAGCCTCTCTTCAAGTTAGACGTGAAAAGAACTGCAGCTTCGCGATCTGCCTTCATAGGTTTTTGTGCTTTGATGTTCATAGCCATAGTTTGTTTCGCAGGCCTGGCTTTTCCAAATTTTTCTTATAACCTTTGGGCTTTTCCTTTTGTGATGGTGGTTGTTGCAGCGTTAATCGGCTGCAGCTTCACCGAGAAAACACCTTTCGTCAGGCTTTTGCTGATAGTGATCGGCACCTTAGCCGCAGGTCTCTTCATGGTTCTAATTCAATTTCCAGCAATCAATATTCTTGCAGTTCTAAGCCTTCCGTTGCTAAGTGTGGCCTTCTTAACCGTTTTCTATAAGCTCATTCAAGTGACACGTAAGAAATCAATCAAACTCTTCGGGCAAATCCTGATGTACGTAGGAATAATTGTGCTGCTCATAGGCGTTTTTGTAAGTGCAGGCGCCAAGAGTACGGAAACAATAACGAATGCGGAAATAGACACTCCATTCGAAAGCTTGAACGCAAAACTGGAAATTGCCAATTTCACAATCAGTAACAGCCAATCAACCGTTCATAATGAACAGTTAGACGCCGTTGTCCCAGAACACTCCTCAATAAGCGGCGACATAACAATTCAATGTTTTGGAAAAACGTATCAGAGAAGCCTGCACGCCAGCTTTTACCCTAACTACGGGTTGGTCATACGGCCTTTGATTTTGACAACTGAAACTGGAGACGTTTACGTACACTTTGATTACTCAGATCAAATGTATGAGTCGCTTACACAAGCGTTAACAGGAAATATTGTTATACCCGAGAGTGTAGCCGTGACTTTGCAAATCAGCCCGGTGATCTATTTGGTATGGACTGGAATTTCCTTGATGGTCGTTAGCATAATGATACAAGCTGTCATTGACTTAAAACAAAAAGGCGAAGATATTAGATTAACTGAATAGCGTTAACCCCACACGATGTGCAATACGTAATACAGGAACCCCAAGCCTAAAGCGACTACCCAAAAAGCCAGTATGGTCCGCATTAGCTTTTTCCTTTTTACGCAATATTTAGTTTCTGACTGCACATAAGCCCATGTACCAACCAGCCAAATCCCAAGGAACTCAGCTACCGCACCGACAATACCATGAAACAGACCTACAAAAGCGACAGAATCTAAAACAGGTATCTCTTCTCTCAAAAGGTAAATGAGTGACGGCCCCATATGCGAGAGCAGTAACACTCCATTAATCAGCACGGCTACAAGCATGACGTTTCCGTGCCAAACAAACATTTTTTTCCTTTTGAGCAACAAGCTTAACCCGATTAATAGTAAAATCGCTATCTGGATCACAAGATTAGCAAATGCCATCCATTCATGGACTTCGTCGTAAGTAACGATGCTATCCACAACCGTTTGTTACCTTTCAACGGATTAGCCTATAAAGACTTTGTAAGCTTCAAACAGTTAATTGCAAGCTTGTTGTAGCCATGCAACAGCAACAAACAATTTTATATATAAAATAAAACAAAAGGGAAAAGTAAGGTCTGATTTTGTTTGTCGGAATCCAGCGAGAGACACAGTGAAACGAAACATCCTGATTTGAAAAGTGCAGATACTGTTAGCAAGCTATGGTTTTATTTCGCGATGCTCTGGTTCCCCATTTTCACGGTCTTCGGATTGATAATGGCAATTAAATTTTTCGTTCCAACATTTCTTGTTGATTCAGCGTGGCTAACTTTCGGCAGAATACGACCCGCACACGTTAACGGATTGCTCTTCGGTTTCTTGTCTTCGGGCTTAATAGGCATAATGTACTACATCGTTCCTAGGCTAAGCAAAACTTCGTTGTATAAACCGAATATCGGGAAGTTCGCCGCGGTACTATGGAACGTAGGAGTCATCGCTGGAGTGTTGCTGATTTTGAACGGTAATACCCAAGCTAGAGAATACGCCGAAATGCCGTGGATTATCGACATCGCGATAATCATCACCCTAATCCTGATAGGGGTCAACGTACTCGGCACAATAATGAACAGGAAAGAACACAAGCTGTACGTGAGTTTATGGTTTTACGCGGCTATATTTCTCTGGTTCCCAATAGTCTACATCATCGGAAACGTTGTTTGGCGCCCGCCCACTGGGGCATTGTTCGGATTGACCGATGCAGTGGTTAACTGGTTTTATGGACACAACGTTTTGGGACTGTGGTTTACGCCGTTTGGTTTTGGTCTATGGTATTACTTCATACCCAAGTTAACGAAACGGGCTTTGTATAGCGTAACTCTTTCGTTAATCAGCTTCTTCGCTTTAGCTTTCTTCTACACGGGCGTAGGAGGACACCACATACTGCAAGCCCCCATTCCAGAATGGCTCAAAACCATAGCGGTCTCAACCAGCGCCCTAATGATGTTCTCAGTTCTGACCTTCGGAACAAACATCGGCATGACCGTTCGAGGAGCATGGAGCAACATTTTTAGCAACGTGCCCTTAAGGTTCATACTTTTTGGTTTTATCAACTACATTTTCGTCTCCATCCAAGGCACCTTTCAGGCTTTCCGCGACATGAACCTGTATCTTCACTTTTCACAATGGCCTGTGATGCACTCGCACTTGGCGCTGTACGCGGCGTTTGGCATCTCAATAATGGGCTGCATGTATTGGCTGGTGCCCCGTATCACTGGAAAGAAATTGTACAGCAAAAAACTTATGGACGTGACTTGGTGGGTGACCTTCATGGGCTTCGTAGTTTTCATGGCTGGAATGATGCTTGCAGGATTAGTTGCCAACGCTTCTTGGTACGCTCACTTGACGATAGCCCAAACATTGCCCGATCTTCAACCCTACTTCATTCTCAGAGCAATAGGCGGAGGAATCGTTGTGGTTTCAGCCTTTCTTTTCGCCATCAACATTATAATGACCTTCCTGTCAAAGCCGCTTGTTCATCATAAAAACTTGGAAACTTACGGAGGTGCCGAGCAGAAATGAGTGAGCTGGAAAAGAAGTTAGAAGAGGAACTGGAGAAACTTGAAAAGGCAATCAAAAAGGAAATCAAGATTATCGAGAAGAGGGCGCATCATTATAACTTATTCCCGTTAGCTGCAGGCGGTCTAGCTGTCTTCCTTCTAATGGTCAGTATGGTTGTTGCCGCGCCTTACATGTTTCTGCTGGACGTACCTCCGAGCAATAGAGCCCACGAGTACACCGAACTTGAAGCAGAAGGCAGAAGCCTGTACATGAGCCTAGGCTGTTTCTACTGTCACTCCCAGCAAGTGAGACTGTATGACTGGGGCATCGGAAACGCATCGCTAGAAGGAGATTTTGTTTTTGACAGCCCACATGCTCTTGGCACGGAGAGAACAGGACCCGACCTAGCCCAGATTGGAGGAATGAGGCCTTCCATTTGGCATAAATTGCACCATGATGACCCACGCAGCGTAAGCCCAGGGTCCATAATGCCGAATTTTGGGTTTCTGAGCGATGAAGAAATAGAAGCGCTGATAGCCTATCTTCAAAATCAAGGTCAAGATGATTTGCAAGTAGACACCTCAATCACTGGCGGAAAGTCGTATCATCCAGATGTCCCCCCAGAATATGTGAATGCATCCAATCCCTTCGCGCCTTTAATGATGCAAGTAGCGATGAGTTACGACGCTGAAAACGATGTTTATTCTGGGGATGCCTCGCTTGGTGAGCGGTGGGCAGTCATATTCGACACTGGAAAAGCTAATTTTACCCAACGCTGCCTATCCTGCCATGGATGCTCGGGTAACGCTGAAGGACCATACGCGAGGCATGTTGTAACGCAACCAGCAAACCTGCATGAGCGCATCTCAACGTATCCAGGAGACTTTTACCATATCTGGCGCGTGACCGAAGGCGTACCAGGCACTGCAATGCCTGCGTGGGGCTTATCATTGAACGATACCCAAATAGGATTAGTGGCAATTTACGAAATGAGCTTCGTTCTCGGTTCTGTGAGAACAATTTCAGGCGACGTGTCAGATGCTGAGGGCGATGCTTTCGCTATGAACGTCCTAAACGCGCCAGGGATAAGCGGAACCATGCAGGATTTTGATAACGGTAAGGCGATTTACACTTTGTATTGCGCTCAATGCCACGGCGACAGCGGTCAAGGCGATGGCCCTGCGTCTATTAAAACCCCTGGAGGTTACATTACGCCTGAACCAGCGAACTTCACAGAGTCTGGGGGAGATTTTCCGAATTATGGACGATGGGTGTGGAAGGTCAAAGAAGGCGTTGAAACCACTAACATGCCACCGTGGAAGTGGGTTCTAACAGACGAAGAAATCTACCAAGTAATCTTTTATGAGCAGAGTTTCAGCACTGCTGAAGATTACAACGCTAAATGGGCGCCTCAATATAGTGATGCTTTCGGCAGAAACCTGATGCAAACCGTCACAACTGGCAGCATATCCTCAAGCGTTGCTGGAGTAACAAGCATCTTTGCGGGTATAATGCTTTGGAACTTACAGTATCGAAAGCTCTTGAGAATTCTGGAAAGAGCAAAGATGACGAGGCTAATGCAGATATCAGCAGTGAGGAGGCGATTTTGTTGGATATAGATATACTCATTTACATGATAGGCTCTATCCTGATGGCGTGCATATCCATAGGCTTCGTTGTATGGGGCTTTAAATCAGGACAGTTTAAGGAAAATGAACATGTGAAACGTCAACCTTTGGAGGAGGATGAGGAAGATGATGTTTGATCGCATGGTTTTAACCGCTTACATCGTGGGAGTGGACCCTGTTTACGCATACATAACGTTGGCTATTGTCGCCGCAGGTTCAATTCTTATGTATCTTATGGTTAGAAGCTCGGACGAGTTTACGGTCGAAGAAACGGAGAAAAGCTCGGATGACTTCGCAGGCGTAATAAGAGACTCTCATGGACCGGTTACCACGTGGCTTTGGGTAGCCTACATAGTGATGGTAATCTGGGCAATCGCGTATTTAATCCAGCACAGCGCAGAGTTCGCAACATTTCCTTAGTTATTTTCATATTCCCTATTGTTTTGCTTCAAAAAAGCAGCTATTGCGAAGCAGAATATCTGTTTAGTTTTTGTAAAACAAGGCACCTTTATGATAATTAATTAATAAGCATTCGAGGGTATAATAGGAAACGTTTTGTTGAGTACCATCGGTTGATAATTCCAAGCAAATTTGCTTGAGTGGGAGAAGAAGTTGGCGGTGAAAGATCCAAATAAAAAATCAAAAAATCGCTACAAGTTAAGTCTTCTTGCTTTCACTCTAATCACTGGCGCAGCTCTGCTTCAAACAAGAGACTACCCTACCATGGCAGTAACAGGTTGGAATACAATAGTTTTCAACTTCTTAGCAGCCATAATGTTCCTAATTCCATGCGCACTCATGGCAGCAGAACTCGCCACTGGATGGCCAGGCGAAGGCGGCGTTTACACATGGGTTAAGGAAGCCTTCGGAGAACACTGGGGCTTCACTGCCAGCTGGTTGCAGTGGTTCCAAATGACCATCGCCTTTGTCACAATATTAGCATTCATTGCCGGAGTATTAGCATACATCTTTAATCCAGCCTTAGCGGATAACAAACTCTTCATTTTCCTGATCATCATAGTCGTCTGGTGGGGCGTAACTTTTGTAGACTTCCGCGGATTAAAAACCTCCAGTTGGATCAGCTCACTATTTCTCATCTTTGGCGTTTTTTTACCCATGACAACATTGATAGTGGGAGGAGCAATGTACATCGCCAGTGGCGCTCCAATCAGCTTAACGGTGCATCCGACGTGGAACGACCTAATTCCAAATTTAACAAATTTTAGAAGCTTGGTGTTGCTGGTGACTTTCACGTTCACGTACACAGGTATTGAAGTAACTTCAGCACACGCTGAGGACATGAAGAATGTACATCGGGACTATCCACTAGGCGTATTCATAATTGGTGCCATAGCCGCAGTAAGTTCCATAATCGGCTCACTCATCGTTGGGTTAATCCTCCCCGTTCAAAACCTTGTGCTAACAGCTGGTCTGATGCAAACATATGAAACCATATTCAGCTGGTTCGGGTTCAGTTGGATGTTACCTGTAATTGCCATTCTAATCGCAATAGGCTCGATCGGTAAGATAACAACATGGGTGCTTGGCCCTGTGCGTGGCCTAGGCAGAGCTGCTCGCGAAGGTTTACTGCCGCCTATTTTGCAGAAACACAACAAGGCTGGCGTGCCAGTAAGCATGCTGATTCTTCAAGCAGTGTTTGTCTCAATATGGGGCGTAATCTTCGTGCTGTTGCCCGGAGGAGTAAACAGCGCCTTCTGGATGCTACTAGCTTTAACCACAACCGTTTACATAGTGATGTACGTGCTCATGTATCTAGCCGCTATAAAGCTACGTTATTCTCAGCCACAGGTGAAAAGAGCGTTCAACGTTCCAGGTGGAAAAGTGGGCATGTGGGCTATCAGCGGATGGGGAATAGCGTCTATGGCTATCATTTTTGTTTTGGCTTTGTTGCCCCCTACGCAGGCAAGTGTAGAGTCGATTAGTCTTGTGGCATTCGAAGCATTAATGGTTGTTGGAACAGTAGGAGTTGTTTTAGTTCCACAGGTGATATACTGGAAGCGCAAGCCAAGTTGGATTACTAAGAAGTCGAAAGTAAAATAGTGTGCTATAATAAAGATACAACGTAATTCCGCGAGCGCGCGCTACTCCACTGTTCGAAGAATCCATCAAACAGGAAGCGGCAGAGCAATGGTTTTTCCCACATATTTAGTCTAAGAAATACGCGCCTGCGCGCTATAGTCATCAGCAGAGAAAACACCGACGTATTAGGGCCATCGCTAATGTTATCGAAAGAAGAGGACATGTTAATTACAAGAAATTCTTGGCCGAGATGCAATATCACGGCCTGAGAAAGTGTGTGGCTGAAGAATACCTAGACGTTTTAAAGGATCTTGGTTGGATAAAGTGTGAAAACGAAGAAATCATTTGGAAAGGTAAGCTGAGTGATGAATCGGCAGCGAAGAGCAATGAAAAAGGTAGACGGGCATGGCTACCAAAGGTCTTTCGATAAGATGAGAAATTTCAAACTCAGAAAATCGTATAAAAGGAAAACAACAATGGATTCTATTTCCCTCAAAAAAGGGCGGGTCTGTCTTTTTATTCGTTATTTGTGTATGGATGTTAAAAAATTTCGCTTAAAACAAGACTAAAGGGGCGAACCATGCCCTCTTATACCTAAAATCATGAGATTAGTCTAAGAGAAGTGCCAAACGATGTCGTTGGAAGCCCAAATGCTTTAAAGAAGAAAAACAAGAAAGCAATTTGAATGTTCGGAGGGCAGATAGCGAGTTTGTATAGCGATAAAATACTTCCAATTCATTTAGTTGTTGAGGCGCTTGAAAAGAATATTATTGATATTCCCTTGGGTCAGCCCGAGTTTGCAGATAAAAGGTATCGATCTATACCGCTTTTCCTCTGAAAACACGCGATATACATCCGTTTATTGAATTGGTTTTATAAGTAAGCTCGTGCAATATGAGCAGTGCCGTTCAATGTCTAAGGAGAGATGACATGAACGCTACCAACACGACAAAGAACAAGAAAAGGAGTGATGGAAAAATGGCGGAAAAATCAGATGTGATTTTCGTTGGAAACAAACCTCCGATGAGCTATGTGCTGGCTATCATAACAGCTTTTTCGCAGGCCAACCTTAAAGAGATAACGCTGAAGGCTAGAGGACAGGCAATTACCACAGCTGTTGACGTGGCTGAAATAACTCGAAGCCGTTTCCTGAAAGACTTGAAAGTGACCAAGATAGCCATAGGAACAGCCGAGATGCCCCCAAGGGAAGGCGAAAACAGGTCTAGAATGGTTTCAACGATAGAGATAACACTTACAAAAGCGTAAACCATGACGGCACAACAAGAAAAACCTGAATTCAACTCTCCACTTATCTTTTTATCGCTCTTAAGCAACTCTTATTGAAGTTTTCCTATTAGAAAAAGACGTTCTTACTTTTCATCTGTTTATTTTCTAGTTCTCTTTTTCTTTCAGGTAATCTTCAACTTTCTTCACGATTTCAACAAACGCCTTAGCTGCAGGCGAGTCTTCATGCTCAATCACAAACGGTGAGCCTTTGTCTGAATCCACGCCTATTTTTGGGTCTATCGGGATGCTTCCGAGAAATGGAACACCAGTTTCTTCCGCCATCTTCTTTCCACCGCCAGACCGAAATATGTCAATTTTGGTTCCGCAAGTTGGGCAGACATAGCCGCTCATGTTTTCAACGATACCTATCACGGGCATTCCCACCCTTCGCGCGAACGTGATTGCTTTTTCGACGACGGCTCGAGAAAGCTCCGAAGGCATGGTGACGATAATCACGCCGTCAATGTTGGGCAAAAGCTGCGCTATACTCAACGGTTCGTCACCAGTTCCAGGCGGCAAATCAATAAAGAGCGTGTCTAATTCACCCCAGACCACATCTGACAAAAACTGCCGTATAGCCGTCATTTTAAGCGGACCACGCCAAATAGTGGGAGTTTTCTCTTCAGGCAAAAAGAAATCTATCGAAACAACCTTCATCCCCAACGCGCCTATAACTGGAAACGCGCCTGGCGGTCCCACCTTCACCTGCTGCCCCGTTAAGCCTAATAGCCTAGGCACGCTGGGACCATGTATGTCCGCATCTAAAATCCCCACATGTTTCCCATGCAGGGCAAAAGCCGCGGCAAGGTTCACCGTCACGGTGCTTTTACCTACACCACCTTTGCCGCTTATCACGGCGACCGTGTGCTTAACATGCTTCATTCGAAGCTTGAGAAGTTCTTGTTGTTCCCTCATTCGCTTCCTAAAAATTTCAGCTGGATTCGAATTTTCTGTGCTTGCGCTCATAAAAACACCCTTGTATGCTGAGATTTTGATGTTAAAGAGTACTAAATATTTTGTGGTAAAAAATTTGCAACGCCAACGCTGCAGTCAGCGCCATTTCAACTGCCACATTTTTAACCTACGCTGCTTTCTCTCTAATAACAGCAGTTTGCAGCCTTGAACTTCAATGGTGATGTCTCTGATTACCCTTAAAAAAATACAAGACGCCCGAAAAGCAATAGCGCCCTTCATCAAGTGCACTCCACTCGTACAATCGCAGTTCCTAACCACTTATTGCGGGTGCCCACTGTTCTTGAAGCTGGAAAACCTGCAGATTACCAACTCCTTCAAACCCAGAGGAGTTTTCAACAAGCTCCTGCATTTGAACGCGGACGAAAAAGACAGAGGCATAATCACTGCGTCAGCAGGCAATCATGGTCAAGCAGTGGCGTTTGCCGCGCAAAAACTGAACTATTACGCAAGAGTGGTTGTGCCCAGAAACACGCCGAAAGTCAAGATTGACGGCATACGGAAGTACGGCGCCGATTTAGTCTTGTTCGGCGAGAACTATGATGAGGCGGAACGTAAAGCTGAAGAGCTGGCGCGTAAAGACGGTTGTGCTTACATTTCGCCCTACAACGACGAGTATATCGTCGCGGGGCACGGCACCATTGGCTTAGAAATCATCGAAGCGCTTCCCAACGTTGATGTAGTTATGGTGCCTCTTGGCGGAGGAGGCTTAATCTCTGGTATAAGCATCGCCGTAAAAAGTGCAATGCCAGGTGTAGAGGTGATTGGTGTGCAGTCAAAATCGTCGCCGGTTATGTACGAGTCTCTGAAGGCGGGAAAAATAGTGCAGGTTCAAAAGGCAAAGACAAAGTCCGTGGCTGAAGGTCTTTCTGGCAACGTTGGGCCAATAACGTTCGAGATTGTGCAAAAGCGCGTTGACCGCGTCGTGTTGGTGGAGGAGGAAACGTTGCGGCACGCGGTTTTTCTGCTTTGGAACTACGATAAGCAGGTTGTTGAAGGTTCTGGCGCCGCGGCTGTTGCGCCTGTGATAGAGAATAAGCCTTTGTTCATAGGTAAAACGGTTGTTTCTGTTGTTTCTGGCGGTAACATAGACAGCTACTTGTTCCAGAGCATATTAGCTTCTGGACATTAGCAGATTTCCATGATTTTGAGGCTGTGGAGATGTTATTTCTGATATGTATTTTGAATTCATAAGTGTTTTAATGTTTTAGAGTGAAGTATTTGTTTGCAAGGTGAAGTCGCATGAGTGAACAAATCTTTAAAGCTTGCAAGGAATTGATTGATGACGCAAAGTTGGGTTGCGCTGACCTCGTTTTTAAAGACATATGTCTAGAAGTTTTGTCCAGAGCACGCAATGTCCTTTCAGAAAAACAGTTTAACCAGCTCGTCGTGTATGCCGCGGAGAAAATGAAAGAGAAAATTCCGTTTGAAGTTCAAACAGTGCCGGTTCAGGCTTAAACTCTAAAAAAACCTTTACTTTTATACAATGCGATGCTTTGCGGGGCTCGGAAGTCAACGCTGACTTCGCCTTGTTTTGTTTTTCTGATTTTAGGAACAAGCCATAACTTTTGTTTTTTAGCCCGTTTCTGTGCTTAGCGCTTAAACTCGGTGAGCCAATCAAGTGTTTCCACAGCGGCTCCCGTGTTTCGAAATGGCAAATTTTATATTCTCCTCTGTAGTGCATAGGTACACCGTGTAAGAAGCGATTTTTGCACGCAAAACAGTAAGAAGGAGTTGAAAATAGTCGATGTCCGATAGAGAGATGCACAAGGCAGTTTGCTCTGAATGCGGTCAGGAATGTGAAGTTCCATTCAAGCCCGACCCGAACAGGCCTGTTTACTGCCGAGAATGCTGGTCAAAGAAAAGACCGCCACGAAGACGATATTAAGATTTTAACGCTAACCGTTAATTAATGTCTCATTTATTCTTTATTTTTTCCATCAACCTCATATTTCGCTTTTAAAGAGTGGCGATGCTGGATTCCAGCAGACAAAAACTAAATATCAAGGAAATGTTCTTAGCATTCAGAAAGCCGCGTGTGGGCCGGTAGTTCAGCTGGTATGAACGCCTGACTTGCACTCAGGAGGTCGGGGGTTCAAGTCCCCCCCGGTCCATCTATCTTGTTATTATTATACCAACTGCTATGTAGGCTATTCCAGCTCCAATAAGAATTAATCCAAAAGCTAATCCTGCTGGTGATCTTCTCTCTTCTTCCATTACTTTTATGTTCCAAATAGATGATATGTATTTTCTGAAAAGACGTTTTGTTGTTCCCCATGCATTATAGAGGATAACTCCAGCTACTAGAGCTCCAAACAAAATAAATGCTCCTCCTTGCAGAAACAGCATGTCACTAAGCAAAAGTGTTGTTGATCTGTTTCTCCAATAGGGAAATATTTTTTGCAAAGCTGAAGAAAAATCATTCAGAAAGATGAACTCTAGAATCATTGGAGCAAGCAGTAATATGATAAAAACAAGTAGCAAAATTATGTTTCCAGTTTTTCTCAGGGTTTTCACCCTGATCTAATATTAATTGATTCCAAATAATTAAAACTATCATTGAGTTACTCAGATAAATATCAATAAAAAAGGGAGTTTTGCGGGTGATGTCTCCACTGCGGTTGGGGTTCAAGTCCATCCACGGTCGGATTAGTACTGGGAGGCGTTTCCAAAATAACACACAGCGACGAGATCTATGCCAATTATTTCATAAGCGTATCATAACATGCGTATGCACGTTAATCGAAGAGATTACCTCGTTCAACGCTTTTTTCAAGAACTACTTTTTTTGATTTTTCTAATCGATAAGAACCCTTGCAATCTGATACGCGCTTTAATTTTCCAAGATACAAGGAATATCGGTCATAGTATCCGTCAGCTTGCCTCAGCAATTTTGATTATGCCTTGCCCCTATTTTCTTCGGCGTTCTCCCTTCAATGAAATCAGCAACGGATTCAGGAATACTGAACTCTTCGCTTATCATCGTGTCAAAGGCAAACTTGCGGAGGTACTTGGGCGCGACGAAGCCGAACTTGCTGTAGTAGTGGCTGGCAGTACGGTCGTCCAGCTTATCATGGTTCTGCTGGATTAGCTTCAGCATGTGCGTGGTAGCGCGCGCTCCCTGTCACTCCAATACTATTAATAATCGATCGAAATGGTCAATAATTCCGGAGATACATTAAAAGCTCAAGTTGGCGCAAAAGAATGAGGCTTGGTCTTCACTTATCAATTCAAGGATCGATTGACCGAGTCGTCGATAGAGCCGCGGAGCGAGGCTGCAACACTCTGCAGATGTTCTCTCGAAATCCACGCGGATGGGACTCAAAGAAGTTAGAATCACACGCGGTAGAGAGTTTCAGGAACAAGCTGAGAGAAAGTAGAATTTGGCCTGTCTTTATCCACACGCCTTATCTGTTGAACCTTGCATCGCCAAAAGATGATGTCTTTGTTAAATCTGTTAAAGTGTTGAAAGATGAGTTACACAGAGCTTCAGAATTAGGCGTGCCGTATGTTGTTACACATTTGGGCAGTCATCTTGGATATGGAAAGATGGAAGGCTTCAAACGAATAGTTAAAGCCGTGACCAATTCGCTATCATCAGTTGAAAACGATGCCATTCTGCTATTGGAGAACACCGCTGGCACAAAGAACAGCATGGGATCTGCCTTCGAAGATATTGCACAAATCTTGTCTAAAATCAAGACCAGGGAACGTATTGGCGTGTGCTTTGATACCTCTCATGCTTTTGCAGCAGGCTATGACTTGGTCTCGCAAGGAGCTGTACAATACACACTCCAACGCTTCGACGAAGTAGTTGGTTCGGATGCAATGAAACTTGTCCACCTCAACGATTCTAAAGGAGCTTTGGGCTCAAAAGTGGATAGGCATGAGCACATCGGAATGGGAAGGATTGGAGAACGTGGGTTCAGAAGCATTCTCCAAAGTAGATTAGGACAGCTTCCTCTTATCCTTGAGACTCCAATAGATGATCGAAGAAATGACATGGAAAACTTGGAAAAGGTTAGAGAACTTGCCCCTCATCCGTAATTCAAAGAATAACGAAGGCTCTTGACGGGGTAAAATAGTGATTAGCGTGCGCCAAGACATTCAAAACTCTGGAAAAATACGGTAGGGCGGAGATGATGACCGCTATGATGGCTATAATTCAAAAGCTTTTTGCGTTTATTGAATCAATGTGGATTTAGGTTACTGAAACGAAGTTGTTTCCTTTAATGTAGAATCGCCAGGATTTATTCTTCCATTTCCCAGCATAATCTACGCCAACGCGTGTTGTTTCCATTATATCCTCTTGTGAGACAGGGGGCGCGTCTTTGATATATAGCGGTGGAGCGTTAGGTCCATTTTGTTTTGTGACTTTGATATGGCCATTGCCATGCATAGCTTGCTTGGGCCATTCGTCAGGTTTACCGCTTTTGCCTTTGTGATGCTTCGGCGTTTTGTCATAATGTCCAGGCCTGTGACGGGTTCGAGCGCTCTGATAAGAACGGCTTCTGGTTTTCCCGGCACGTTGCCCGCGGTTACGTTGAAACAGTAGTAGAGTCCGTAGATAAAATAGACGTAGGTGTGTCCTTTTTGCCCGAACATGACTTCATTCCTGACGGTGCGACGTTCGCCTGAGCTGTGTGCAGCTTGGTCTTCGGGTCCTCGGTATGCTTCAGTTTCAACTATGCGGCCTGAAGTCGCGCCTTGACTGGACTCATGTACAAGAATTTTTCCCAGAAGGTCTTTTGAAACTGCTATCGTGTCTCGTTGATAGAACGGTCTTTGCAGAATCATGTTTTTGGATTAGGAGTTATCGAACAAATAAGTTTACCTAATATTGTTTACATCATGCGCGCTTTAATTGGTCAGAGATATTCTAATCCTTAAAAAGGGGGTGTGCGGGTGCAAACAGTCATCTGATGACTGATATTTGCTCTTGATTCTGGCTTCATAAGCGTATTCTTTAGGAAATAAGAACTAAATGGATATGGCGAAAGTTGAAGATTGGCTTGAAGGAATTCCTTCACCGCAAACCAGAAAATCGTATAAAAATGGATTAAAGAAATTTGAGGAGTACTACGGCAAAGGCATTGAAACCTTAATCGGTTCCGATGAAGCTGGCAAAACCGTTGAAAAGTTCTATGTGTGGTTGAAAGACAAAGGGCATCCGCAAAACACATGCAGAAATTTGACTAACGCACCGATTCAGTTTTTGAAGTATTTCGGCACACTCGTCAAATACCGAAAGAATCTGGGAATCTATAAAACGACCCTAACGACCAGAGACCATTTGCTGACTGTTGATGAAGTTCGACAAATGTGGCAAATAGCAAGCCTTGCGGAAAAGATTATGATAAAAACGTGGATGCTCGGTCTAAGAATTGGTGATGCTTCCAAGATACAATGGCAACAATTCAACTTCAAAACAGGCAAAGAACCTAAAGAGGTCTTAATCAATACTCGAAAAGAAAGCATAATAGCGCATGTTTTTGTAGATTCTGAATTTCATAATTTGCTTGAAAAATACATTCCAACTCTTGACCAGAAGAACAAATATCTCTTACAATCCGAGAAAGGTGAAAATGTAAAAGAAAAGCAGTTGCTTAGACGATTGCAGAGTTTGCAGAAGAAAGCAGGAATACAAG
>Ga0307426_1000672_pt1 | contig 23284 bp, 25 predicted proteins | sample SalMarWE160340MG_FD_202165 | JGI IMG/M metagenome (GOLD analysis project Ga0307426, IMG submission 202165) | Salt marsh sediment microbial communities from the Plum Island Ecosystem LTER, Massachusetts, United States - WE1603-40 | ecosystem: Environmental > Aquatic > Marine > Intertidal zone >...
GAATGAGCGAAAAGGAAAGCGGGACAGCGGCCATGAGCGCTGAAGAAAAAAAAGAAAAAAAGGAAAATCAGTCACAGGAGACTGAGGAAGAGAAGGTCGGTGAAGAAGTTTCTCGGGAGGAGACCGAGGAACAGAAAGCTGAGAAAGAGGAGGGTCCCACCCAAGAAGAAACACCCGATACCCCGAAAGAGCTGGAGGAAAAAAAGGAAAATTCACAGGTCGAAGTCGCAGGGGGAGAGAAGACTGAAGAAGATACCACCAGCGAGAAAGTGCCTGCGGAGGTTGAAAGCACCGAAGAAAACAAAGAAGATGCCGGTGATGTTGAACAGGTAGAAGAGGTGGTCCTGGATGAAACTGATGCCGGCGAAGAAAAGCCCCCGGAACCCGATACACCGACGCCCGAAGAGGAAACAGCAAAGGAGAACGATGTACGTGAAGAGAAGACCGAGGGCGCCGAGCAAGCCCCGAAAAAAGAGCATAAAAAAATGGGCACGCTTGCTCTTCTGCGGAAGAAATGGGTGCTTCTGTCAGCAGGAGGCCTTTTCCTTGCCATGGGCATCAGCTTCGTGTTCTTTGGCGGGGACAGTGGGAAAACCCTGAACGTTGTTTCGCTTCTTGGCGGACCGGGGAATGAAGATCAATCTGACGTGCAAACCGTCCTGCAGCCCTTTTTTATCCCTTTGCCTGAAGATTCCGAAAACGCGGCGATCAGACTTGTCATTTCTGTCAAATGGGGTCCTGAAACCCTGACAAGGTATAAGAGAAGAGCGGTAATGGTCCGAAATGAGGTGTACCGCTACCTGTTACAGGCGGCAGGATCAAAGAAGGACATGGTGGAACAGAAATCAGCCTTGGCGTCGGAACTGAAACAGGTCTTCCAACATGCGCTTGCAGTAAAAAATGTCGAGGTTCGAGTGGCCGAAGCCTCAGTCATCTGACTCATGACTGGCAAGGAGGAATACCATGGACGAATATTCATCGCTTGCAGGTACGTCAATCATAACACCGCCTCACGGGAAGGTGTCAGGGCTCACCGGGAAAAGAAAAATCGGCGATAGAAAAAAGCAGAAAAAGAACGGGAACGAAAAACGGAAAAAGGAAGAGGAGGATATCATCATTCACGGGCGAATCCAGGAATCAATGGGAAAAAAGGACAATGAAACTGAAGGCAGGCTCGTGGTGAAAGACGGGGAACCGAAACAGGAAGAGGCAGTATTAGAATATGGGAAGCGGCTCCCGGGAAAGAAACGGAAAAGCAAAATTGATCTGATGATCTGATTGTGCGGGTGTTTATGCAGGAACAATATTGGGCCATTGCACAAATGGCCATAGACATATTCATGCTGGTCCTCCTGGTGGTTCTGTTGAAGAATGTGAACCGCAAACGGGAAACCGCGACCGGTCCCGATCCTGCGTTTTTACAGCCAGGGACTCTTCTGAAAGAAATGAGGCAGATCAGCGAGACGTTGGAAAAGAACCTGGAAGAAAAAAGGAACCTGACCAGAAATGTCATCACGGACCTGGAGACACTCCTTTCCGACGCTGAAAGCGCTACCCTTCGGCTCGAAGGGCTCATGAGTACATGGCAGAGGTCACGGCCATCCGAGAAGAACTCTCTTACCGATACCGCGCGTCTGAAGAGATCAGCGAAGACCCTTCTGGAACAAGGCATTGCCAGAAAAGAAATTGCCAAGCTTCTTGATATCCCCCTGGGAGAACTTGAGCTCATGCTGAAATTGCAGGGGCCGATTCCACGTAAGGAATGATGAAAGGCGTCCCCACCAACAGCCTCCCCGCCGGTCGTTCCCTCCACGGCAAGGTATACCTTCAAGTTTCGCCGAAAGAGATTCATTTCAAAGCAGGCCAGACCTTCCAGGGGAAAGTAATCCACCAGAGGGCAAATGGTTCTATCCTTGTGACCACGGGCGGCAAAACTTTTGAAGCGCGCACATCGATTCAACTGGCAGAAGGAAAATCCTATTCATTCCTGGTCAAAACAGGCCCTCCCAGAATTGAACTCAAGGTCATGAGAAGCGAGGATGTCAATTTTATTTCAGCAGGCAATCGGTGGATATCAGGGCAGAAAGACCGCGTCCTATTCGGGGGGTTGCTTCGCGAGCTCGCTTCATTCCATTCGCCAAGAAATCTGAAACAACTTCTCCCCCTTCTTCTTTATCAAGGACCAACACAGGAAGACGCCGTATGGTTTTCCCGAAACCTCCTCAGCAGTGGTATTTTCTGGGAAAACAAAGTGTTCCGCCATCTTCTCCTGGACTGGGCCAATGAACCGGTTGTAGCGCTAAGCGAAAATGATCTCAAAGGGATGCTTCTCTCCCTGAAAAAGGAAATAAAACGGTCCGCATTGCCTGCCTGGGACATCCAAACGCAGATAGGCCGTATTGATCGCCTGCTTTCGTTGCTGGAAAACCACCAGGCATTGAACCTTGAAGCACTCAAAGATGGCTGTGGCTGGTACTGGTTTATCCCGGGAGGAGACCAGAGGGGGCTTCTGCACGGCGAACTGTTTGGCAAGAAAGAGGAGAAAAGCGATCTCCATCATCTTCACATGGACCTTTGTTTCAGCCAATTGGGGGAGATTCACGTGGACTGTGTGCTGCGGAAAGAGAACGTTGCGCTGTCCCTGCAGGTGACAAACGATTCTATCGGCCGCTTGCTGGAAGAAAATATCGCCCTCCTGAAGAAGGGAATAGAAGAAAAGGGATTGACGGTGACACGGGTTGCCTGTGAAACGGTAACAGAGGGGAGCGTGACTCATCCTTTTGCTGAAGAAAAGAGAACGAATGGATTGATGGATCTGGTGGTTTGAATGCATCGCTGTTGCTCATGGGGTACTGCGGAGAGCATTCTTGGAGAAAAAAGAAACGTTGAAAAGGGACAGAGGAAAAGTGAGAAAAAGGGCGGTTGCGTTGAAATATGATGCCGCGAAAGACAATGCCCCGAGGATTTCTGCGAAGGGAAGCGGCGCGGTCGCGGAAAAGATTATCGCGCTTGCAAGGAAAAGAGGGATTCCCCTGAAAGAGGACCCGGACCTGGTTCTTTCACTAATGCAACTGGACTGGTATGAAGAGATCCCTGCAGCCCTGTATCAGGTTGTCGCAGAGGTGCTGGCCTTTGCGTATCGCATGAACCAAAAATATGGTGGTGAGTCATGAGTCTGGAGTGGTGAGTGTGGAGTCTTGAGTCAGGGCAGGGGGGCAGGGGTCAGGAGTCTAAATAGCTTAATAGGCTGAAGGCTGAAGGTTGAAGGATAAAGGTGAAAGGCGAAAAGGGAAGGAGATCGTTTCATTGAAACGGGCAAACCGGCTCAACGGGCCAACGGACTCAACCTCCAACTGGGAGGGTCGGTAAATTTTTCCGAGATGCAGGAAACACGTGCATGGCTGACGCGGGCTGGTGCCGAGATGCGCAGAGCAGGTGTTTCCATGTTAATTAAAACAACTGTAAAAACATATAGTTACCCTGTTACATCGCAAAACTGGTTTCTTTTTTCCATGTGGTACGCTTATTGCTATTAGAGGGAATAGAGAGAGCGGATTTAAAGAATTTGACGGAAGCAGGGCCTGAAAAGGAGAATTGAGCACATGATTGGCATGCTGGAAGCGGTTCGGGGGTGCGTGAAGGAGGAAGTGAGAGCGGATGTGATCGCGAACAACCTGGCAAATGCCGCGGTCATCGGGTTCAAGAGGGACAAGATTTCTTTTCAGAACATGCTTCAGGGAACCGCCCCTGGGAGCACCGGCACCCCACAGGGGTCCGGTGCCCCCAACCAGGACCCGAACCTCGTGCACGTTCAGACGGATTTTAGCGATGGCCCGCTCCGTCCAACCGGAAATTCCCTGGATCTGGCCATAGAAGGGAAAGGCTTTTTCAAGATCCAGACTCCGGAAGGAGTCCGCTACACCCGCAAGGGCAATTTTTCCAGTGATGAGGAGGGGTTGCTCATGACGCAGGATGGGAATCCGGTCCTCGGGAAGGGCGGCCCCATATCCGTTTCAGGGGAGAATGTGGTTATAGATAAAACGGGAAAGGTCCTGGTGGACGGCTCGGAAGTGGGGCAGCTTGATCTGACGGATTTTGCCCAGCCTGAACTCCTTGAAAAGGTCGGCGCAACACTTTTCCGTGCGGTGGAGGGTAGCGATGAGCTCCCCCTCCCGCAGGAGACCATTGTCAGGCAGGGCTATGCAGAAGATTCAAATGTAAACGTCCCTGAAGAAATGGTGACCATGATCCATTCTCTCAGGGCATTCGAGAGTTACCAGAAGGCCATACAAGTGATGGACGGGCTCAATAACAAGGCGATCAACGACGTCAGTAAGGTAGGATAAACTGGCGAAATACAGTTGGCGAGATAGGAAACAATATGAAGTCCTTACAAAAGATTGCCCTTATGATTCCATTAAGAACGCGAAAGAACGGGAGGTACTCATCATGATCAGGAGTTTGTGGACGGCTGCTTCAGGGATGGCAGCTCAAAAACTCAATATGGACGTGATCGCCAATAATTTGGCCAACGTAAACACCAGTGGCTTCAAGAAGAGCAGAGCTGATTTTGAGGACCTGCTGTATCAGAATCTCCGCGCCCCGGGTGCCGCAACAGCTTCGGGTGGTCAGATACCCACGGGAATCCAGATAGGCATGGGCACCAAGCCAGCATCTGTACAGAAGATTTTCTCCCAGGGTGACTATGTGCAGACAAAGAACAATCTGGACCTGGCCATTGAAGGAAAGGGCTTTTTCAAGGTTTTGAGTAACGGCGAAGAGGTCTATATCCGTTCGGGCAGCTTCAAGGTGGACAGCGAAGGGTACGTCTGCACTCCTGACGGAGACCGTTTGCAGCCCGAATTCGCAATTCCAGCTGATGCGGTCAATTTCACTGTAGACTCAGGGGGCAACATGGTTGCCATGGATGCCGGGGGAAATGAGCTCGCAACCGCGCAATTGACCCTCTACAGCTTCTCCAATCCTGCTGGGCTCCTGAGCATGGGAGGGAACCGCTTTCAGACCAGCCTTTCGTCGGGCGACCCGGTGGAGGGAAATCCGGGGGTGGACGGCATGGGCACCGTCTCCCAAGGGTACCTTGAGATGTCGAACGTGGATGTGGTGGAAGAGATGGTGAACATGATCACGAGTCAGCGGGCCTATGAAGTCAGCTCCAAGGCCATCAAGGCCGCTGACGAGATGTTGCAAATGGCCGACAATATTATTAGATAAAGTAAAGTATTAGGTGTTTAGACCGTAGGCATTAAGAAAAAACCAACAACCTTCAGCCTACAGCCGAAGCACCCTGAACAGTCATGGTTGGGAGAGAAAAGATGTCCGGTAAAAAGATAGGATGCCTCTGCTTTTTCTTGACAGCCGCACTGGTGTTTCTGGCCTTTGGGCAGGTCACCCATGCAGGTGAATTGCGTATCTTGATCAAGGAAAAGGCCACGGTCACCGGTGACACCATCAGGCTCGGGGATATTGCCACATTTACCCCGAAGGGGGACGTGCGCGTTTCCCGATTTCGTGCTCGAAAAGTGGCCGCCGCCCCTGCTCCGGGAAGAAATGTTGATCTGAACAGCCGGTTTTTGATCTACCGGCTCGCGTCCCTCATGGGTGGCGATCAGCAGGTGCGGGTGAAGGTGCCTCAGAATCTCCTGGTGCACAGGGATGGACAAGTGATCAGCGAAAAAAAAATGACCGACATTTTTAAACAGTATGTTTTCTCTCATTCTCCGTGGGACAGGAAAGAGATGGAACTGGAAAGGGTGCGGGTGCCCGGACAGGCCACGTTGCCGTGTGGACATCTTTCATGGGACGTGCGGGAAAAGGCCGGGGGAGATTTCGTGGGTGATATCTCGCTGGTGATTTTTTTCTCCGTTGATGGCAGGCTGTACAAGAAAGTCCCTGTTTCCGGGCGGATCCTGGTCAATCGGAGGGTTATTAAGACGGCGAGAAAAATCCGAAAGGGAGAAACGATTGACGCGAAAGACCTTGTTGAAGTGACTGAAAAATCAATGCGGTCATGCGGGACAGAAATGCAGCGTCTTGAACAGGTAGTCGGGAAACGTGCTGCCAGGGCCCTTCAAATGGGCCAGGTGGTCAAGCGGGAAATGGTGGAAATTCCGCCTGCGGTGAGAAAGGGTGACCGGGTCATCATAAAAGCCGAAAACAGTAGCGTAGCGGTGAGCGCTTTAGGCAAGGTGATGGAAGACGGGCGCTCCGGCGAACAAATCAGGGTCATCAATATCAGCAGCGGAAAAGAGATCTTTGCAAAAGTCATCGGTCCCGGGCAGGTCCGGGTCGCTTTTTAGGAGAAGCTGGCATGAAGAAATCTATCAAGATTGGAATGATTGTTCTTTTGGCCATGGCACTATCGGCCTGTGCGGGCGGAAAGGCCATGAAGCAGACCGGGACTATGGCGCCGGGAGTGCACCCCGGAAACGGAATATCCGCGAAGGCACGCCCCGTGAGTGAATACCAGACAGCCACGGAGGCGAGCCTCTTTCGAGAGAGCAGCTATGAAGGTTATTTTCAGGATCTCCGGGCGCACAAGGTGGGAGACCTGGTGACCATCAATATCGTGGAGACATCCAAGGCCACCAAGAAAGCAGACACGAAGACGGCGCGAACCTCTTCCATTGATGCGGGGATTAATAACCTCCTGGGCTATGAATCCAAGATGAAATCGTGGGGTGTTCCCAAGGCCTTTGACAATACTGCCATGTTCAAGGCATCCATGGGAAACAAATTCGACGGTTCCGGTTCCACGAGCCGTGATGAAAGCATGACCGCTTCCGTTACAGCCCGGGTGGTGCAGGTCCTTCCGAACGGAAACCTCTACATCGAAGGCACACGCAAGATCAGGGTGAACAATGAGACCCAGCATATTATCCTGTCGGGGATTATCCGGCCCAGCGATATTTCACCCGACAATACGGTCCTTTCCAGCTATATTGCTGATGCGAGGATCGATTACACGGGCAGCGGCCCGGTAAGTGACAAGCAGCGTCCCGGATGGCTGGCAAGAATCCTGGATGTGGTCTGGCCTTTTTAGGAGGGAGAATAATGAGAAAGCGAAACTGCCCTTTCATAGCCCTGAGCGTTTTCACCCTTTTTGTTGTACTATTTTTTGCGGGATCCGCCCGGTCAGCGCGAATCAAGGATATCGCATCATTCAAAGGTGTTCGCAGCAACCAGCTGATCGGGTATGGCCTCGTGGTGGGGCTCAACGGCACCGGGGATGGTTCTGGAACGGATTTCACGGTCCAGTCTCTGGTCAACATGCTGGAACATCTTGGGGTTCACTCCCTTCCTGACGACGTGAAAGTGAGCAATGTGGCGGCAGTGATGGTAACCGCGGATCTGCCCCCCTTCGGGAGGGAGGGAAGTAAACTTGACGTCCTTATTTCATCAGTGGGGGACGCAAAGAGTCTGCAGGGGGGCACCCTGCTTTTGACCCCACTGCGTGGAGTGGACAACAGGATCTATGCGCTGGCCCAGGGACCCCTTATCGTTGGGGGCTTTGCCAGTTCAGGGGCAGCCGGGGGAGGAGTCCAGAAAAACCATCCGACGGTCGCCCGTATCCCGGGTGGCGCAAACATAGAACGGGAAATCCCCTTTCATTTTGCGAAAATGCAGGATCTGGTCATTTCACTTAACGAAGCTGATTTCACGACGGCCATGCGGGTCACCGATGCCATCAACGGAACACTGGGACAGAAATTGGCCTTTTCCACGGACGCGGGCACTATCAGGGTCCACGTCCCGGACAAAATGAGAAAAAATATGGTGGGCATGATGGCCTCCCTGGAACAGATCAATATTAACCCGGATTCAAAGGCCAGGATCATCATGGATGAGCGGACAGGCACGGTGGTTATGGGGCAGGATGTACGCATTTCATCTGTTGCCATAGCGCACGGCAACCTGAGCGTGACCATCAAGGAAAACACCAACGTGAGTCAACCCGCGCCTTTCAGCCAGGGCCAGACGGTGGTAACCCCCGAAAGCAAAGTAAATGTGGCAGAAGAAGAGAAGCGTTTGATTGTTATGCCGGCGGGAACAAGCCTGGGCGAAGTGGTCAAGGCCCTCAATGCAATCGGGGTTTCCCCGAGAGACCTGATTGCCGTGTTCCAGGCGATTAAGGCGGCGGGGGCATTGCAAGCGGACTTGGAAATCATATAAGAGTCATGAGTCATGAGTCGGGAGTCTGGAGTAAGGAGTCAAGAGTCGTGAGCCACAACATAAACATAAACACGAAAAATTATCTCCCTGAGCAGGCTGACGGAGGCCAGCGCGACCGAAAGCTCAAAAAGGCCTGCAAGGACTTTGAATCCCTGCTGACGTACCAGCTTTTGAGGAGCATGCGGAAGACCATCGATAAATGTGATCTCATGCATGGAGGCCAGGGTGAAGAAATCTACCAGTCTCTCTTTGACATGGAGATATCAAAGAATATGGCCGATTTGGGCCCCAACAGCCTGGCAAAACTCCTTTATGATCAACTGAAAGGACATGTGAGTCCGTCCCAGGGTCAGGAGGCCGGCGGGACAAAAGCCGCAGGGGATTCACCGTCTCCGGAAAGGACGAAAGACCCGGTAAAATAGGCGGGAAGGTTTCAGTTATGGGACGATATTGTCGATAAAACCCATAGGAACCGTTCACCGCGAAGGGACGAGACCGCGTCGGGAGGGAAAAAGGTGGAAGCAACTGAAATTGGAATTCAGAATACTTATCACAGGCAGGTGAGCCTCCTGGAAGATCTGCGGGATTGCCTGGAAATGGAGCGTGAGAGCCTTATCCAGGTGGATGTGGATCAGCTCTGGGAACTGATGGAGAAAAAGAACACCCTGGTTGTGGGTATCGAAAAGCTCGGGAATGAGTTCAAGTGTCTCCTGAATCAGTGTTTCGAATGTTCACCGGAGAACCCTCGTACCACTGCGCTGAAAAAATGGCCCTGGTTCAGCGAACTCAGCAAACAGACAGCCCTGCTGAAGGAGGATATCCAGACCCGGCTGAAAGAAAACCTGTCATTCATTCAGGATACCCTTGGTTTTTTTGATGAACTGGTGGGCATTATCGCAAAAGGCGGGGCCCAGGAGCAGGGATACGAACACCTGAGAAAACCACAGGAAGCAAACGGACCCAGAATCTACCACAGAGAGGTGTAAGTTATGAGTGGTATTACTCTTCTCCTCAATACAGCAAAAGGGGCCCTTATGGCCCAGCAACTTGCCATGGATGTGGTGAGTCACAATGTGGCCAACGTGAACACCCCTGATTATTCACGCCAGGTGGCAAATCTCCAGGCCATGAGACCTGCGGCGTATGAGGGAATGACCATTGGGAGAGGTGTTGATGTAACTTCCGTGCAGAGAAACTCAGATGCGTTTATTGAAAACACGCTGCAGCAACGTCAGTCTGACCTTTCAGCCACTTCGGAAGAAGAACTCTACTTAAAGGTTCTTGAGGGCATTTTTAATGAAAATTCCGGGAGAAGCCTGACCGGCCAGATGGCCGATTTCTGGAATGCATGGAATGATGTGGCCAACAATCCCTCGGGTGACGCGGAAAGGAGCGCGCTCTTTGAACGGGGCGCCCTCCTCTGCCAGGCCTTTCGTGATATTTCAGCGGATATTGATCAGGTCCACCGGGAGTTGAACCTCTCGCTCGATGCCGGTGTCGGGACTATCAATGAGATAACCGGGAAGATTGCGGACTTGAACGAGCAGATCGTCGCCATGAGTGTAACAGGAGATGCCAATGACCTGCTTGATCAACGGCAACACCTGGTTAACCAGCTCTCCGAATACCTGGATATCTCCTACTATGTGAATCCGGACAATACCATGACCGTGACCACGGGAAAGGGGAACGTGCTGGTAAGCAAGGCGGAGAGCTATTCCCTGAGTTTCGACGGCAACGCAGTTAACTGGGAGAGTTCCGGCGGGGGGGACGTGGATATCACGGATACAATCGCCGGGGGAAAGATGGGAGGCTGGCTGGAAATGCGGGACACCATCCTCCCGGAATACAATGATAAATTGAATCTCCTCTCCAGCTCGCTTATCTGGGAGGTCAACAATATTCATGCTCAGGGCGTGGGTTTGGAGGGAATGACCGATGTGACAGGTTCCTATGGCGCGGCGAATCCCGGTGCAGCCCTCCAGAGTTCCGGGCTGGACTTCCAGGACCGGATCACAAACGGCGGTTTTACATTCTGGGTATATGATCCGGCGGGCAATGTGGTTGACCTGGGAGGATCGAATGGCTCATTGCAGGTCACCGTGGATCCAACAACGACCACTGTGAACAGCCTCCAAAGCACCCTCAACGGTGTTGCCGGGGGGAACATTACTGCAAGCGTAACGACAGATGGAAAACTGGAGATTCATGGCGCTTCCGGGTATTCTTTCGCCTTCTCCAATGATACGAGTGGCGCCCTGTCCGCGCTCGGCCTCAACACTTTTTTTGATGGCGGAGACGCAGTCAGCATGTCCATGAATTCCGCTCTGGCGGCGAACAAGAATCTCATCGCCGCAGGCCATGTGGGTGCGGCAGGTGAAATGGCGGCGGGCGATAACAGCAATGCCCTGGATATGGCCGGACTTCAATACCAGGACGCCGCAGGATTAAATGATACCCTGGACAATTACCTGGCAAGCCTGGAAGGCTCCATAGGGATCAAGAGTCAGAGTATCACCAGGACCAGGGAATATAACGACGTGATTTTGAGCAAGCTGAAAGAGACGAGAAACAATATTTCGGCGGTATCTCTTGATGAGGAGATGACAGACCTGATCAAATTTCAGCATGCATATGCCGCGGCTGCAAAGCTTATCAGCACCGCAGACGAAATGTATCAGACACTGCTGGAAGTGAAATAAATGGAGTTAAGTGTCTGGAGTCATGACTAAACTTGGGGGGTATTATGCGAGTCACCAACCAGAGCACCTATGAGGCGATCAAATACCATCTGGCGCAAAGAGCGGAGGATTTGGTCAAGGCCAACGAGATCGTTGCGAGTGGAAAACGGATCAATAACCTTTCAGATGATCCCACCGGTTTGGTTCAGGTTCTGAGCCTGCGGGAATCACTCGCGAATATCGATCAATTGGGCCGGAATGTTTCGACGGCAAGGAATTGGCTTGACGGAGGGGAAACCGCGCTGAGCAGCGTGAAGGACCTGATTACGGACATGAAGACGCTTGCTGTCCAGATGGCCAATGGGACGGTGGGGGCAAGCGAGCGGGCCGCGGCGGCAGCACAGGTTGAAGGGGCCCTTGAGCAGATCGTGTCCCTGGGAAACAGCCAGGTCAACGGGCAATATATCTTTGCGGGTACGAAAACAGACACCAAGCCCTTTGAGATCGTGCGTGATGGAAGCGGGAATCCAACCGGCGTGACCTATTCCGGAAATGACACGCCCTTCACCATCAAGATCGGAAAGAATACCACGCTCGAAGCGGGGCATGACGGAGAGGCAGTGTTCGGGAACGGAAGCCCAGGGGGTATCTTCCAGGCCCTCATTGATTTCAAGAATTTCCTTGAAGCAAATAATGTTGCCGGTATTGAGCAGGCAATGGATGATCTGGATACCGATCTGGATCACATGATCAGCACCACCTCGGCAATCGGGACAAAAGGGGTCCGGCTGGACGTCAAAGAAAAGATCCTGGAGGACCTCAAACTGACATACACGGAAAGAAGGTCCCAGCTTGAAGACGCGGACATCCTGGCGGCCATATCAGATGTGCAATCAAGGGAAACGGCTTATCAGGCGGCCCTTGCTTCATCCGCCAAGGTCATGAGCATGAGCCTTGTCGATTATTTATAGAGTGAATGCTATCAACGCGGAGACGCAGAGGACGCAGAGAAAAACTTTTGAAAATTATAAGTATTGTCAATAAGTTATATGAGCCACCAGGGTAAAGAAGTCCTCTGCGATCTCCGCGTCTCTGCGGTGTAAATCATCAGTCTTGCCATGGAGGGCATCTATGCTTGTACTGACCAGGAAGGTCGACGAATGTATCAATATCGGCGATGATATCGTCATAAAGGTCATCGGTGTTGAAGGGATGCAGGTAAAGCTGGGGATAGATGCCCCGCAGAACGTGCGTGTACTACGCCAGGAAGTATATGAGAAGATAAAAGACGAAAATATCCGGTCATCGAGAGGACAGGCCTCGGCGTTTGTGGGGGCCGCAAGCCTTTTCAACCTAGAAGACCGAGCAAAGAAGTAGTGGCAGCAAAAGAAAAAGCAGTCTCTGCGCACTTAGCGTCTCTGCGGTGAAAAACGAGAGGATGAATGCCTTGAAACTGGAAACGAGAGATTTTGGCCAGGTTGAAATTGATGAGGAAAGGGTAATCACCATGCCAACCGGCATGCCGGGGTTCCCGGAAACGCATCGGTTTGTCATCCTGGACCGGGAAGAGACCCGGCCGTTCCTCTGGTACCAGTGCGTGGACGATCCCGGCCTGGCCTTTGTGATCATCAATCCGAATCTGTTCGAACCGGATTATGCGGTGGACCTGAAAGCGGTTCTGAGAGAGATGTCGTGGAATAGTGGCAGGGAAGAAGACCTGGCAATATATGCCATTGTGAACGCCTCCGAAGGAATCCCGGAGAAAATTACCGCCAATCTCATCGGCCCGCTGGTCATCAATAGCAAGAAAAAAGAGGCCACCCAGATGGTGATCACCGGGAGCCCCTATTCCCACAAACAGCCTGTTCTTTAGCCTCCCACCATTTTTTCCCGTTTGCAACGTGGACGTTGCTTCTACAGCACGTTTTACCATTGATCCCTGTAGGAGCGCGACCTCCCGGTCGCGACCATGCGTAGGCTGTGTTGGGGAGACGGGGATATCTTGAACGAAGCTTGTCCCTTATTTCGAGAGCGATACCAATGTTTTTTGCAAGACATCAACATCAACGGGCTTTTCCAGAAAAGCCGTGACTGCATGAAATTTCAATTCAGGATCATCCTTTATTCTCGGATATCCTGAAATGACGATGATTGGTATTGTTTTGAATTTTTTCCTGATCTTCGATATCAACTCTATCCCATGCATCTCGGGCATTTTGATGTCTGTAACCACAACGTCCATGGAATGCTTTTGCAACAGACCCAGGGCATCGGGTCCGGATGCTGCGAAAAAGAGTTTCCATGGATTTTTTCTGAGTGCCCGGCTATAGGAATTCAGGATATTCGTATTGTCATCAATAAAGAGAATATTTTTTTCGGTCATCAACCAGTCCTCCAACTTTCCCCATCATACTTGCTTGTCGAACAGCATCCCCATCATATCTTCCAGCTTGGCCGCCAGGTCAAGCAATTCCTGGGGCGGAATCTGCCTGATCAATTTCCCGGTATCCTTGTCCACCACGCGCACCACGGTTTGCCCTGTATCCTCGTGCACGGAGAATTGAAGCCCAACACGGTGGAGTGCTTTCATATCATTGTTCAAGGCCTTCATAACAGCCTCGGAAATGGGTGTATTGGATACCGGCAGTTGTCCCGGGGCTTTCTCTGTTCGGGTAGACCGGGTATTCCGTGCCCCATTTCCCGTAAATACGTTTGCCGGAAGCGGGCTCGGAAGTCTTGCCGTATTAACCGCTTCTATTCCCATTTTATGTCACCTCTTGAAGGTTGTTTAGATTGTAGGCTGTTAGACTGTTAGTAAAACCCTTTCCTCACGGTTACAGGTTGAGTCCGTTGGCCCGTTGAGCCGGTTTGCCTGTTTCAATAAAGCGAACTCCTTCCGTTCTAGCCTTTAGCCTTTCACCTTTCAATCTCACCAAAAATCGCATCCTAGGGCCTATTTCCCTGTTTTTCAGGGTCGACTATTTAGACTCCTGACTCCTGACTCCTGACTCACATAACTCATGAATCATTTCCATAGGCCTTCAGGCACTGCCGTCTTTTCTTTGATGAAACGATTTTTGCAAAAAGCCGTTCCTTGCCTTCTTCCAGGGACTTCCGTGTCCGGTCAACGGCCTCTTTCAGGTCAACCAGCATTTGAAGGTCATCAGGGTTTGTGAAAGTGCCATGCTCAACCAGACGCCGAAATGACGCATCGTGTGCCCGGGCCAGGGCATCAATTCCCACCAGATCTCCTTTTTGCAGCAGTACTACGAGACCTTCACTCGTCTTCCTGAACACTTCTATGTCTTTTTCAAGCTCATGATGCGACATGGATTCCACCATATTGTTTGCCAGAATATGAAACCATTCCATTTTCCCCCGGCAGATCTGGCGTATCCGTATCAGGCAATTGTTGGGCCGCCTGTTCCCACGTATCCAGCAGGCCTTCAAGGAGCCACTTCACCTCTCTGAGCGCAAGGGCATTGCTTCTGCGGTTTGCTTCTGTCAATCGCCGAATCATGTATTCGTAAAGGCTCGAAAGATTGCGGACGATCTCGCCACCTGTCTTCCGGTCAAGGGCATTGTCCAGTTCCCCGATAATGGCGATGGCACGAGAGATATATTCACCTTTCTTCGCGATATTGTATGCCTCCATGACCTTTTCAGCAAATTCAACAAAGCGGATGGCACCTTCATACAGGTCCAGAAGCATCCTGATTCTGTTGGTGCTCGTCTCTACATATACCTTGTTGTACGTATTGAGCGCTGGCTGCATTCCTTTTATCCTCTCCGGTTTCTATATGTGTGGCTGCTAGTTGCCCGCGATCTGTTTGTTGAGATTGGTAAGCGCGGTTATCTGCTGTGTCAGGTAATCACTCGTTTGTTGGTATCCGCTCAGAAGCAGTTCAAGGCGGTTGAATTGTGCCCAGAGTATTTCCTCCCGCTTGGAGATCCTTGTCTCCATGGCGTCCTGCTTGTCGTTTAAATCATCAATACTGCTCTGCAGGCCGTCTTCCTTGGTTGCTATCATGCCGTCCACCGGATCCATTGCCATGTCGAGATAATCAGCGAGGGCGGTGACAATGCCTTGGCTGGTTTCCGTGTCGGATGTGAAAATGGTCATTACATCAGAAATGTTGGTTGCAAGGGCATCGGTTACGTCGGTATCGTCCATCTGCATTTTGCCGTATCGGTCTATTGATATGCCGATACCGAAAAGAGTGGAAGCACCGTTTTCCGTTCCACCAACCTGTCGCCCAAGAATGCTTCCAAGGTTCCGGGTGATGGATCTGAGCGTGGAATCGCCAATGAGTGCTCCGGATGACCCCTCTTCACCTCCATAAGCCTGTTTGCTTGAAATGTTGTCAACCAGTTTGTTGTAGGCATCCACAAAGGCGCTTATCTTTTCCTTGATGGTATCGGTGTCGCGCGTTATGTCCACACCCACTGTTTCGGTGTTGTCCGCCTTATGCAGGTCGAGGGTGACGCCGCTGATCAAATCGGAAATGGTGTTTGAAGAACGCTCCACGTCGATGCCGTCTACGGTGAGTTGGCCGTTGGCCGCGGCACGGGTTGTTACCATTTCCCCACCATCATACAGGCTGTCAAGCTGGCCGGAACCACCGTTCGTGATATTCACACTGATGATGTTATCCGCCCCGCTCTCTTGCGAGGTCATGGTCAGATAGGTATGACCCAGCCCGTCATCAATAACGCTTGCGGTGACTCCCGCGTCAGCGCTGTTAATGGCTGCGGCAATACCGGAAAGGGTTTCATGGTCAGAGTTAATGGTGACATCCACTGCGTCACCGGTTCCCACCTGGATGGAGATGGTTCCCGTGCCCACCACGTCGGTGGAGGCGGTAAATGCTGCGCTCCGGATCGTGTGGGCCTGTGCCAGGGTGCTGACAATAATGGAATGATTTCCCAGCGCAGCCGACCCTGAACTGGTAACCGTGAGGATACCTTCATTCGAGGAGACGCTCGATGAAGCGGCAAAATTGCTGGGATAGCGCAGGTCATTCACCGCGGACTGAAACTCGCTGAGGGCGCTCTTGACCTCTCCATATGCCGAGAGTTTCACCTGGAAGGCATCTTCCCGCTGCTGAAGCAATGTAATGGGCTGACGCTCAATATCCATCAGCTTTTCAATGATTCCCTGGGTATCAAGCCCGCTTGCCAGGCCCCCGACTGCCAATCCCATTTCCGGATCCTCTCAATTCATTTTGGAAGGGAGGCCATGATCGGCCTCCCCTCTTTGTTAAAGGTTACTTGAGGAGCGCAAGTGCTGTCTGCGGAATGGCGTTTGCCTGGGAAAGCATGGCAACACCAGCCTGCTGCAGGATCTGCGTCCTGGTCAGGTTTGCCGTTTCCGCCGCAAAGTCCGCATCCATAATCCGGGACCGGGCCGCAGCGACGTTTTCCGAGATGCTCATCAGGTTGTTGACAGTTGATTCCAGCCTGCTCTGAATGGCACCAAGCTTGCCACGGAAAGTGTCAATTGTCGAGAGTGCGGAATCAATGGCGGTCATGGCGGAATTCGCATGACTCATAGTAGTAACGCTTAGGCCATTAACACTCAGTCCGCTTGCAGTCATTGAGCCTGACACAGTGAGGGAAATTGTATCCCCCGCATTTGCACCAACCTGGAAGGTGATGCCGCTCAACCCGCCTGTCAGGACATGCGTTCCGTTAAACTCGGTAGTGGTGGCGATCCTGCCTATCTCATCTCGCAATTGCGTAAATTCGTCGTTCAGTGAGCTTCTTTCAGCCGTGCCGTAGGTTCCGTTGGCCGACTGGACTGCCAGCTCACGCATCCGCTGGAGGAGGTTTGTGCTCTCCTGCAGGGCCCCTTCAGCCGTCTGGGCCATGGAGATGCCGTCATTGGCGTTTCGCACCGCCTGGTTCATACCGCGGATCTGGCCGGTCATCTTGTCGGAGAGAGCGAGACCCGCGGCATCGTCTTTCGCGCTGTTGATCCGGAGACCGGTGGACAGACGTGCCATAGAGATTTGTAAAGACCTGTTTGTGCCCACCAGGGCCCTTTGAGCGGTTAATGAAGCAATATTGGTATTAACGGTAAGTGACATTTTTCCCTCCTTGAAATGTTTTTCCGGGCGTCAATGCCCTTTTTAAGAGTTCTTGGTTACGTTCTTTTCCTTTCCCATTGGGCCAAGCTATGTAAATTCAAAACTCAACATTTCGAATTCACAATTAAGTACTCCCCCCTTTCCGGCCCTTGATTTCTTGCTGTTTGCACTCATTTCATCGGCAGGGCCGAAAGGAAGCTTTAATAAAATTTGAACCGCGCTGGAGGCAGGAGTCGGGAGTCAGAATCCAGGAGGGGAAAATAGGTTCTTTCGAATTGTCATTTCGGCCGTAAAGCCGGGATCCAGAAACCTGCTGCCACAAGGTCCCTTATCTGAAAATGGGGTTGATACTGCGAGGGCATGGATGTGTATAGGGTAATTGAATGATGGTGAGCCAGTTTCAAAATATTCAATTTTGTTCGAGGTCAAGAAAGGCGAAAATTTTGACCACAGGAATATGTTGGATATTTCGAGGATTGAAATTTCTGTCTGCCGCAGAGATCGGGCAAAAGACGACGTTTTGAAACTGGCTCTGGTGTTCAGGTTTGGAGCATGGCCCTGGCCGCGCCATTGTCCGGGTCGCGTTCAAGAACATAGTTGAACGCCATTTGAGCTGCCTCATCTGCGCGCATGTCCTTGTAAAGTTTTCCCAGCTTCAACATGGTTCCAAGGTCATCAGGGACTTTCTGCAAATAGTCGCTGTACACCTCGGCAGCAGTCTCTCTGTCTCCGGTCAATCGCAGTATATCTGCGTACTGGGGTGCATAGGTAGATGAAAGTTGTGCCAAGCATTCCAGTGCCGTGACTGCATTTTCCGTGTCCCGATTATCAATGCAGATGACAGCAATGCGCTGCAGTGCGTCTTCCACCAGGGCTGGATCGGTTTCATCTGAAAGCAGTTTATTGTATTCTTCAAACGCTTGGGTCATATTTCCATGAAGTTCCGCCAGGTAACCCCGGGTGAGGTACAGAAGTTTTCTAGCTTCAGAGCTGGTGATATGGGTAAGTCCTTCGGCTAAACGTTCCAGTTCGTCAGTATCCTTTTTTTGGAACAGCCCTGCCGCCTTACCTCTTACGCCTGAAAGGTTGATTTTTTTCCGCATGAGGCGCATGTGTCCTGTTTCTTTCTCCTCTATGATACTCCTAAATTCGTCCTCAAGCTCCTTCAGCACGGCGCCATGCGATATCCTGGCGCCTTTTTCGGCTTCGGGATTCCGTTGAGTCCAGATCAGGTATCTCCCAGGCTGATGGTCTCTTCTCCATTGGGCTGTCAAGAGATTTATATCAGGGGAATCCTTTTCTTCCTCTAGACGGGCTCGAAGCCTCTGCTGTGCCTTCTCCACAAGTTTGATTAGCAGGTCCGTGCTGTCGCGGAAGGATTCATAATACTGTTTCCCGGCTTTTTCTATCTCATCATTGTCCCATTCATTCTCGCTATTCACATGAACAACCCTGAGAAAACTCTTGATCCCGAATCCTTTCACCAGTGGGACAAAGTGCTTATATGTTGTGTTGAGTATCCGTTCTATCTTATCCATCCTTTCTTTATACTTGAAGTTGGCGTTTTTTCCGTCACGGCCAAAAAGTCCCTCATTGTATTCAAGGGCCTCCTGGGCCAGCTTTCTGATTTTTCTGAGTTTTCCATTGCCCGTTGCGAGTTCATCCAGCACATCCTTATAGTAAGTGACGCGTATGTCTCGATTATCAATCGGTAACCTGTCTTGAATAATTTCCTCGGGTCTCTCTGTTGCTTTTTCAACGCGGATTTCGTCAAGGGGCTGATAGACAATAGGGGGTATTTTTGCGGCACCGGACGCCGTGTTGATGATTTTACATCCTCTTCTTTGTGCTTGTGTGGCCTGGCCGGCAATGATTTCCATGGCACTCGCATAGTCAGGCCTTGTTTCACATATCCGCCCCCCGTTTGTTTTCACCTGTATGCCCGATAGGCCCAACTCGGGACCTAGGTCGTGCTCATTACTCCCCTTAGCATGAGAATAACCTGCCCGGCTGTAACAGAGGTCAACCCCCGCAAGCAGAACCATTGAAAATCCCATGGTAACTGCTGCGGCGAGGGCCGCGTTTGTAACCGTAGGACCTGTTGATGGGAGTGTTTCTAAACTGAGTGGACTTTCCCATGGAAAACGCGGACCCATAAAAAGGCTTCTGCCTCGCCACTGCGCCAGCAATGGCGGTGAAACATGAAAGGCATGAATGAATAATGTTTTTTTCCAGAAATAAAATAATTCCTTGCTGATATCAAAGCTGACGGGATTCGGATCAATTGAAAATACGATATGGGGTGTCAGGCCGTAATTCAGTAAACGTTTACAGATACGCGATACGGCTAGGATTACCAAATCATTTTTGTGGGTTTTGAGCCAGGGGAGAGCCTCATCCAGCGAAGGACCTCCTCCCAGGAGAAAGGCTGTTTTACCAGCAAACGCATCCTTGAGACATATACTGGAATGTCGGTTTTCCGCAAGGTTTTCCAGTTGTCGAATGGTAAATCCCGCTGTGCCAAGACTTGCCTTTGTCGCCCAAACCAACTGGGTCAGTTCCTGGGAGACTCTCCAGTGAAATTCGGGGTACTCGACCATATTAGCATCAATTGCCCCAACTGACTGCAGTAAGACAACTTTTCCAATGTAGATGTAGTTTGTCAGCTCAAGTTGTTCAGCCGCTGCTTGCCAATTATCACAGGCAACTAATGCTAATCTGTTTTTGTGTTTGGCCAGGGGGATAGTATCCTTGATGCGGTCAATTACATGAGGAAGTTCCACAAAAAGGAAACGCGAGCCGGCAGATATTCCATGTTGCAATATATAGCAAGGCAGTAAACCAGAATCTGTCCCAATGATGATATGCAGGGTGTCTTCCTGGAAAAGTTCATCCCCAAAGATCTGCCGATAGAGGGCATCGGATCCAACCTTATTAAACGCGGTACGATTCACCTCGTAGAGGTAGCGCTCACCGAATTCATTTGTCACAAATGGACCGAGTTTCACTCCCCTGTCTCTCATGCTTTATTTTCCCTCCTCAGAATATTCGAAAACAAAAGAACTAAATTGAGTAGTGCTTCTACTTCGCTCCTCCGTAGGAGTCAACGAACCACCGAGGCAGTTCATATTCCAGTAAATCGGCCGCGTGAAAATAATCCTTCCGGGATTGGGCGTCGAGCAATTCTCCGAGAATACTGTTTATCCCTTCGCGGTTGGGCAAGGCCGGATCCAGTACAAGAGAAGCCAGTAAATCAATAACCTTAATGAAATTCTCGCTCGCCAGCCCCTCCATACCGAGGCGAAACGCGTCTGCTGTCGCTTTCAGCATCCGGGTATAGGGAATATCCTTGTCTATCATCATTTAATCTCCAGGTAGGACGTGCCCTCTATACGTGCCCCTTCCCTGCTCCCATTGATGACGTGTATGTGCGGATATCGGGCAATATATTTTTCAAGATCCCTGAGGTACCATCTCAGGTTCGCGGAAGTGGCAACCCTCTTTCCATGACCATTGAGGACCCAATGATGAGTTATTCCTTCCTGTTTTTCCCGGGATACCGGGCTTCCTGCAACATGCGTTTTTCCATCCGGGAATGAAAAGTCTGCTCCCAGCAGAATTACTTTCGAGGCGCCAATTTTGACGGCCAGATCCAGTGCTGAATGAAGGACACTCCCGGACGAGAAAAGAATCCCTTTTGGATTGGCCTGAGAGACCGATTTGTACACGTCACTATGAGAATAGGCTGTTAATCGCCTGCCAGGCCAAAGGTGGAGCACATCGCCATGTACGATGGGAAAATAAACCAGCTGGATAGAGGCCCCTAACGCATGATCGATACCCTCAAAAAAAGGGAGTACTCCTTCACGGTGGGCATCGATTGTCACCACGACATCAGGAATGATACCGGCTGTCACCAGGGGTTTGAGTGCCGCATCTACCGCGATCAATATTTGGTTGCCTTTCTTTTCCATGAGCCATGGATAATGGGAAACAAGGGTCGGGCCTGCGGCCGCCACCACGATGGTTTCTCCGCTCCGTGTACCAAAGAGCTCCGCCACATCTCCGTCTGACTGGATGTAGCTCATGTTTTCTCTTATACGATGAGCTGTTTCTCCATTCTTTGCCTGGTGCGCGGATTGAATGAACGGGGTAGCGAGTTCCAGAAAGACCAGGTCCCTGAGCCGGGCTGCTGAATTACAAGCAAGCTGCAGGCAGGAGGGAATGGCGGCAAACGGGTAGTTGACGTCCTTCTCGTTTTCAGCCAATGAAAGCTCGACTCTCGAGTCTGATAGCCACTCAGCGTGATCAAAATACCTGAAACTCTGCACTGCAACATCAGGATTCATTATCACGACGACCATCTTTTCCATTTCCTGGCGCCGGAGCAAAACACAGGAAACCTGGCCGGTTCCTATCCCATAAATCCATGCACAACGGCTCCCTCCCGGAACCAATGATGCCTGTAGTTCTGCCTCAGAAACCTGATCGTACGCACTGCTCAAATGAATCCCGTTTATGACAAGGGTAGATTGAGGTGTGTGGAGGGAAAAGAAGAATTCTCTGGGTTCACCAGCCTTGATGAGGGAATCGAACAGTGCGGGCCAGCGTTGCTGGATGATCGCTCCATTTGTAGAAATGCAAGATGAATGGGCTGCGTTCTTCATGAGTGATTTTCTGCTGTCTTCTATTCTCTTTCGGGAATGAAAAGACCAAGTTCAACTTCATGGTTATTTATTAATACTCCAGGATCAAGCAAGAGCTGTGCCAGCCAAGTGTGATGGCAAAGAGGTTCATTCTTGCCAGTCAGATCGCTGTCTCTGAGGGTGGCATATCTCTTGCTATACAAGGGCATTGAATAAAGAAGTAAATGAACAATTTGAAAGTGAATGCCGGGGAGCACCTGCCCCAAGGAGTAAAACAAATCAGAAAAAACCTGATGTTCCCGAATCAGTAGGGTCCAGAGAAATCCAGACAGCGGGAACGGGAGGCACACGTGGAACAAGGGATTGATTGGCGGGAACAAACCATCCTGCTTACAGGGGGAACGGGCTCTTTTGGAAAACATTTCTGCAAGGTGATGCGGGAGAGATACCGTCCCAGGGTGATCAGGATTTACAGCCGTGATGAACTGAAACAGTTTGAAATGCGTCAAAAATTTGGCGAAGAGGGCCTGAGATATTTCATTGGAGATGTGCGGGATAGGGATCGTCTCCGGCGGGCCATGGAAAGAGTTGACATTGTCATTCATGCAGCCGCGTTGAAGCAAGTCCCCGCCTGCGAGTATAATCCTATCGAGGCAGTGAAAACCAACATAAATGGGGCCCAGAATGTCATAGAGGCTGCCATAGATGCCGGTGTCAGCAAAGTTGTTGCACTCAGCACGGACAAGGCAGTGAACCCGGTTAATCTCTATGGGGCCACCAAGCTCTGCGCGGAGAAGCTCTTCGTACAGGGGAACGCCTATTCTGGAGGCCGGGAACCACGTTTTTCCTGCGTCAGATACGGAAATGTCATCGGCAGCCGGGGCAGTGTCATTCCCCTCTTCAACGAACAGAAAAAAAACGGGAAAATAACAATAACTGATGGGCGAATGACAAGGTTCTGGATTACCCTTGATCAGGCCGTGGATCTGGTCGTTTCTGCCCTCATCCACATGCAGGGAGGGGAAATATTTGTGCCGAGGATCCCAAGTATGAAAATTGTGGATCTGGCCAAGGCCGTCGCCCCGGAGTGTGCCATACTAGAGATTGGGATTAGGCCCGGGGAAAAGCTGCATGAGGTCCTGGTGACTGAAGAAGAGGGGAGAAATACCGTGAGTTATAACGGTATTTACGTGATCATGCCCCAGCTTTCGTGGTGGAAAAGAGAGAACTACGGAACAGGGAAGAAATTGCCCGATGGGTTTCACTACGGCAGTAAGGAAAACGATAACTGGTTGGATGTTGAGGATTTAAGGAGAATTGTGAGTGGCGGCGGGCCAGGGTCTGCAGTTGAGAACAACTGAATTAAACAGCGGAAATCGGCACATCATCCCTTATGGGCATCAGTGGATCGATGAAACGGACATCCAGGCGGTGGTTGACGTCCTGCGGTCCAAATGGCTGACAACAGGTCCAATAGTTCCAAAATTCGAAAAGGCCTTTGCAGCTTATGTGGGGGCGAAGTACGCGGTAGCCGTGTCAAGCGGGACCGCGGCCCTCCACACAGCCATGTTCGCGCTCGGTATAAATCCTGGAGATGAGGTCATTGTTCCTCCTATCACCTTTGTTGCTACCGCAAACGCGGTTGCATTTCAAGGGGGGACACCAGTTTTTGCGGATG
>Ga0307426_1000674_pt1 | contig 23189 bp, 19 predicted proteins | sample SalMarWE160340MG_FD_202165 | JGI IMG/M metagenome (GOLD analysis project Ga0307426, IMG submission 202165) | Salt marsh sediment microbial communities from the Plum Island Ecosystem LTER, Massachusetts, United States - WE1603-40 | ecosystem: Environmental > Aquatic > Marine > Intertidal zone >...
TCTCCCTGATCAATCTGTTCGACAGGGGGTTTGATGCACTTTTTTGCATTGAGTTGCGGTCAGGATACTATGAAGTGTTGCCTTCCGGGAGATGCTTTGATATGAAGCAGGGAACAGGTGTCATCCTGGTACTACCTGGCAATGAAAAAGGAGAAAGACCATGGCGTACCCATATTTATTTACACCCATTGATATCAATGGAATGGAACTCAAAAACCGCATTGTCATGACGGCGATGCACCTCGGATACACCCCGGAGGGCAAAGTGACCGATCGGTTGATTGATTTTTATGCCCTGCGGGCGAAAGGCGGTGTAGGGCTGATCATCGTGGGAGGGTGCGTTATTGATGAGTACGGGGGCATGTCCAGCATGATTAGTATCCACGATGAGCAGTATGTCCCGGGGCTCAAGAAGCTGGTAGACGCGGTGAAGGGGAACGGGGCAAAGATCGCTGCCCAGCTTTACCAGGCCGGCCGGTATACCCACTCTGCCATGATCGGGGGAAGAAAGCCTTTTTCCGCTTCTGCGGTCCGTTCCAGGCTGACCGGAGAAACTCCAAGGGCCTTGGACATTGAAGAAATTCCTGGAGTCCAGGATCGATTCGTCGAGGCAGCAGATCGAGCAAAAAGAGCAGGATTTGACGCGGTCGAGGTTCTGGGAAGCGCGGGGTATCTCATCAGCCAGTTCCTTTCTCCCGTGACGAACAAGCGCGAGGACCGGTACGGGGGGCTCCTTGAGAACCGCATGCGTTTTGGGGTGGAGGTCATGGAAAAGGTGAGAAATGCGGTAGGCCCTGACTATCCCATCATCGTACGGCTGGCAGGGAATGATTTCATGGAGGGGGGATGCACAAACGTGGAGGCGGGGATTTTTGCCGAAGCCCTTGAGAAGGCGGGGGTGGACCTTTTCAATATCACGGGTGGCTGGCATGAGACCCGGGTTCCCCAGTTGACCATGAACGTGCCTCGGGGAGCGTATGTCTACCTGGCACAGGGGATTAAGGCAAGGGTCAAGAAGCCCGTTCTTGCCAGTAACCGGATCAATGATCCTGAAATGGCGGAAGAGATCCTCCGCAGTGGAGAGGCTGACATGGTTACCATTGCAAGGGGACTGTTGACCGACCCCGGGCTTCCCCGGAAGGCCCAGGAAGGGAGCGGTCATCTCATTTATCACTGCATTGCCTGTAACCAGGGGTGTTTTGACGAAATCTTCAGCCTCAGACCCGCCACGTGCCTAGTTAATCCCATGGCAGGCAGGGAGGGAGAGGTATCCGTTGCACCCGCGAAAAAGGCAAAAAAGGTCCTTGTGATCGGTGGCGGTGTAGCCGGTATGAAGGCGGCCTGCGTTGGGGCGGAACGGGGGCACAACGTTTCTCTGGTGGAACAAACGGACCGTTTAGGCGGACAGATTCTCTTAAACAGGCTGGTACCTGGCAGGGAGGAAATGGCAACCACCGCCGGCGATCTTGCCCGAAACCTGGAAAATCTCGGTGTGAAAATCATGCTCAACAAAAGGGCTGACGCAGCGTTTGTGAAGGAGATGGAACCTGATGCGATCGTCGTTGCCACAGGGGCCCGTCCGGTGAGGCCGGAAATGTCCGGTGTTGAGATGGATCACGTTGTCCAGGCATGGGATGTGCTGGATGGAAAACGGGGTGTCGGACGGAGGGTAGTCGTTGTCGGAGGGAACGCGGTGGGCCTGGAAACCGCCTTGTACCTGGCCCGCATTGGTACGCTTTCTCCGGAGATACTGCATTTCCTGGTCACCAATCATGCGGAATCAATGGAGACGGTCTCGGAATTATTGAGCAGGGGAAGCAAGGAAGTGACGGTGATCGAGATGATACGAAAGGCGGGGAAGGATATCGGCCTTTCAACCAGGTGGACCATCATGGCTGAATTGCGGCGCCTCAGCGTTACCATTATGACCGGCACCACGGCCGTTGCCATAACAAAAGAGGGGCTGGAGATAGAAAAGGAGGACGGAAAAGGTTTCCTGCCCGCCGATTCTGTCGTGCTGGCCGTGGGGTCAAGTGCTGAAAACGCCCTGCTGAATGAGCTGGAAGGCCTCGCGCCGGAAATTTATGCTATTGGAGACGCCAAATCCCCCCGGAAGGCCATGGAGGCCATCCGCGAAGGATTTGAGGTGGGAATAACGATATAGGAAGAAAAGTATTGGCGGAACGAAAAGGGGCAAGGGGATCTTTTTGCAGACACGATATCTTTTCTTTGCTGGGAAGAAGCATGCCTCCGGCGCCTGGGCGTGCCGGCGAAATTGCACACACTTGACCATGCATTCCAATGGGTCAGGGAATTGATGAGGCCCCCGGACGCCTTACTCAGCAACTCTTCCCACCGCACACGTGATGCACCCATCGTGCTCGCAAAAAGATTGCGGTGACCCTTCACCACGCATATTCACAGCACCGTTTGCAAGCGCATCTGAGGTTGAGGGAGGGCCACAGGGATCTTATTGCTGGGTTAGCCGGCCTCCAGCTCGCATTTCGTGAAGTCTATTTCCTGCCCGCATCCTGGACAGATGTGTTTCTTTTCGAATTCGTCCGAAAAAATCTCTTTTTCCTTGCCGCAGTTCGGGCATTTGCAAACAAAGGATTTCAGGTTCCTAAAACTCTCAAATCCCGGGCAGTGCTGTGGCGTGGTCATGGCCATTTCCCTCCTTTTCTGAAAACATGGGGTTGCTGGAGCATTGGAAAGACGACAATGTCTGTGTAGGTTCTTCCCGTTTTGGGCGAACGAAACTCAATGCCTTCTCAACAGCTGTTTTTTTATTATACAATAATATTCAACCGAAAGACCATGAAAATATGAAAATCGGGAATAAAGAGCGGCCTTTCGCACCTCTTTCCGTGAGAATTGCGATCTCCCTTCTAACCGGCCGGATTCAGACGGTTCATTCATGGCAGTTCGATAATCATTGCCATGCCAAGGCCGCCTCCCCCGCAGAGGGTAGCCAGGCCAAACTGGACGCTGCGCCGTCTCATTTCGTAAAGCAGGGTGGTCAACATACGGCACCCGGTTGCTCCCACGGGGTGCCCAAGGGAGATGCCGCTGCCGTTCACGTTAATGACGGAACGGTTGAAACAGGCTCTCAATACATTTGGACCCATCTTCACCCAGCTTTTCGGGCAGACCGAAGCGCCCATGATGATAAGCGTTCTTTCCAGGGAAGAACATATAATCGATGACCCCGAAAGAGAGATGCGGATTTTCAGCTCTGCGGGCAGGCCCACCTTTCACGCAGAGATCAAGCTCCTCGATGAAGAGGGCCAGGAGGTGAAGCGGGGAGAGGCTGGAGAAGTAGTGGTGCGCTGTGCAAATATTATGCACGGCTATTTCAAGAACCCTGCGGCCACGGCCGAGACTATCCAGGACGGATGGCTCCACACGGGGGACATCGCAAAGCAGGATAAGGAGGGGTTCCTTTACATTGTGGACCGGAAAAAGGACATGATTGTGAGCGGGGGGTTCAACATCTTTCCCCGGGAGATCGAAGATACTCTCTTTGAGCACCCTGCGGTCAAAGGAGCTGCGGTCATCGGGATTCCCCACGAGAAGTGGGGAGAAGAGGTGAAGGCCATTGTGACCCTTCATGAGGGTCAAACCGCCACAGACAAGGAGTTGATCCTCTTTGTCAAGAAACGAAAAGGAAGCCTGATGGCGCCAAAGACCGTGGAGTTTTGGGAAGAGATACCACTGACAAATCTAGGAAAGGTGGACAAAAAGGCCATGCGGGCCAAGTTCTGGGAGGGCAAAGAACGGATGGTATCCTGACCGATCAAACCATTCAAGTCAATAGGGGCATCTATATGAATTAACTGAATTAAGAGATGCCCCGATTTTCTATCACATCCAATCAACATCCTACCAATAGAAGGCCAAGAACAGATATTCCAAGAGGACACCCGCAAACCTTCCCTTCTACATTTCTCTAAGGCTTTCGTGCTGAGTCTTTGAGGTTGCAAAGCCGATATGACTTGGATAAGATAAAATGGCATATTTTATGAAACCATCGTCTTTGCAGGTGCGAATGACGCCGCTGGCGTTACTCTACCGGTCGGGGGTGCCAATTAGCGGGCGCATTGGTTTGAGTTGGCTAACTTCTTCGCCGGTGTGTCCCTGAGGAACCAGGGAAGGCAGGAGAATGGAGAGAGAGGGCAGCAAAGAGGAGGAAGCAATGCCCGAAGAAGATCAAGGCTGGATCAGGACTCATTGCGCCCGGATGGACCACGGTGGGTGCTCGCTCCTGGTGCAGGTGAAAAATAATGGTATCGTAAAGATCAAGGGAGATCCCGATGGGTTTCTCAATCGAGGATATTGCTGTGTCAAGGGAAGAACGTCCGCGGAAAAGCTGTCGCATCCCAAAAGACTCCGCTATCCCCTCAGGAGGAAGGGAGATCGAGGGGAAGGCAAATGGGAAAGGATATCGTGGAGCGAGGCTATTGGCGAAATCAGCCACCGATTCAAGAAGATCAAGGAAGAGGAAGGGGCGAGATCGGTCGCCTTCTGTCAGGGGATGCCCAAGGGGCTTGAACATTTTGTCCTGATCAGACTCGCCAATATTTTCGGCTCTCCCAATGTGGTAGCCACGCAGGATGTCTGCCACGCCCCGCGGGAGATAAGCGGTATCCATACGTGCGGTTTTTACCCGGTCGTGGATTTCCATCAGAAAAGTGAACTGATAGTCCTCTGGGCGAGTAATGTGACCGAGACCAATGAAGAAGGGGAGATCGGGGCCCTGGCCATGGACCAGGTGAAAAAGGGGACCGACCTCATGGTCGTGGATTCAAGGAAAACTCCGCTTGCCCGGAAGGCGGAATACTGGCTCCAGCCCTGTCCGGGGAGTGATCATGCCCTGGCCCTGGGAATGCTGCATGTCATTTTTGAAGAGAAGCTGTACGATGCCGGGTTCGTGGAAGAGTGGACTTCCGGCTTTGGCGAACTGGCCCAACATGTCAAGCAGTATACCCCTGAACGGATAGCTGAGGTCACCTGGGTTCCCGCCTCCCTGATCAGGAAGGCGGCGCAGCGTTATGCTGCTGCACACCCCGCGGCCATCCAATGGGGAAACCCCCTGGAACAGACTACGAACAACTTCCATACGGCCAGGGCACTTGTTTCGCTGATGGCCGTATGCGGTAATTTGGACATTGCCGGTGGAAATGTCAGCGCAAATGAGCCCCCCCTTTTGGGGCTTGGGAAGTTCGTGCGGGCAGATCTCATCCCCGACAAACGCAAAGAGATGATCCATGCACATCATCACACGATCCCGAGGCTCATGACTGTTCCACCGGCCTATTTCAGGAAGGCGGTGCTGGAAGGAGTGCCCTACCCGATCAAGGGTGCGTACATGCAGTGCACCAACCCCCTTATTACCTATGCGGACAGCCAAAAGACGTATGAAACACTCAGGAAACTGGACTTTCTGGCGGTATCGGATATCTTTATGACTCCGACCGCCGCCCTGGCGGACGTGGTCCTTCCAGCCGCGACCCAGTTTGAATTCAACGACATCGGCCACTATGGCCTGGGTCATGGATATATTCTGGCGCGGCCGAAAGTGGTTGACCCCACCGGGGAGTGCTGGCCTGACATAAAGATCCTCAATGAGCTGGGGAAGGAGATGACTCCTCCCGAATACTGGCACGAGGACCATGAGAAGTTTCTGGAAGACGTGTTGGCTCCGTCGGGGATAACCTACAATCAATTTGTTGAGAAGGGGTATCTGAAAGGTGAAGATCGGTACAGGAAATACCTTGAAAAGGGATTCAGGACCCCCACGGGGAAGGTAGAATTGGCGCTGAGCACGGCCGAAAAATTCGGACTGCCTCCGTTGCCGGTGGCTGAGTTCTTGCATGAAAAAGATGAAGAATTCCCGCTGGTCCTGACCAGTGCCAAGAGCCCCTTGTATCTCCATTCCTCGTATCGCTGGGTAGATGGGCTCCGAAAGCGGGAGCACGGTCCGGTGGCGCAAATACACCCGGATACGGCAGCCGAATACGGTATCAGCGAAGGAGACAGGGTGGAGATCGAAACGGAAAACGGCAGCATTACCCAGGAGGCACATATTACTGAAGAGATTCATCCCCGGATGATCTGCGCCGCTTACGGGTGGTGGTTTCCTGAAGAGGAGGAACAGGGACTCTTTGGGTGGAAAACAGCCAATTTCAATATGCTGACTACCACCAAGGTCTTGGGAAAGGAATTTGGAACGCCCGATCTCAAGGGCATCTCCTGCAGGATTCGCTCGGTACCATCCGGCTGCGATGAATAAGAGGGAAAAAGAATATGGAATCATTGTTTGGATCATACAGACGCACACGATTAACCTGTATACTCATTTTTCTGGGGGCCATGCTTTTTATGGCCTCCACCATTGCTGTTGCCGAACGTCCTTTCCCGAAGCCGCGGGGCCTGGTGAATGATTTCGCAGGGGTAATCCCGCCGGACTACGAACAAAAGATCAACGCCTTGTGTCGCGAAGTTCTCCAGAAGACGGGAGCGGCTATCGTGGTGGTGACCATGACGGACATTGGCGGGGCCGAATATAATGATTATGCCAATCGACTTTACAGCGCCTGGGGCATTGGGAAAAAAGGCGAGGACAAAGGAGTCCTGATTTTTATTACCGTCAAAGAGAGAAAGATGCGTATTGAGACGGGCTATGGGGTAGAGGGAATCCTTCCCGACGGGCTTGTGGGAGAGATCCGTGACCAATACATGATTCCCTATCTTCGAAAAAACAGGTTTGGGGAGGGCATCCTGAACGGTACCCTGGCGGTTGCTCAGGTGATCGCAAAGGACGCGGGTATCCGATTGACGGGTACAAGTGCTGTTCCCCGTCGAGTAAAAAAGAGGAGGTCCGGTTTTTCGTTCCTGCCGCTCCTTCTATTTATTGTTATATTCATTTTTTTGCCGAAACGCCGGGGCGGGTCCTGGCTCTTTTTTCTTCCTTTTCTTCTCGGCGGCGGCCGGGGATACGGGGGCGGCGGCGGTATGGGAGACAGCTTCGGAGGCTTTGGTGGAGGCTTCGGGGGCTTTGGCGGCGGAATGAGCGGCGGCGGCGGTGCCGGGGGAGGATTTTAGAATGGCAAAGACACCAAAGGATCCAAAAGAGATTTTCGAGGAATTTACAGCTGATTACAAAGAGATTTATGGAGATGACCTGGTGAGTATTGTCCTCTATGGGAGTGGTGCCACAACCGACTACAGGCCCGGCAAGTCTAATCTCAATTTCATAATTGTGCTCACTGATAACGGCATCGAAAACCTGGATAAGGCCTTCCCTCTGGTAAAAAAATGGAGGAAAAAGAAGGTCGGCGTCCCGCTGTTTTTGACCGAGGACTATATCAATAGCTCCCTTGACGTCTATCCCATCGAGTACCTGGGATTCCAAAGACGGCACATGGTTGTTTACGGGAAGAATATACTCGAAGAACTGCATTTTGATCGTGAATGCCTGCGGCTCCAGTGTGAACGGGAAATCAAGGGAAAGCTCCTGCTCCTCAGGCACGCGTACCTGGAAAGCGAGGGACGGGGGAGCGGGTTGAAACAGGTGGCAATTCGTTCCATACCCGCGTTTTTGGCCATATTCGAGGGATTGCTGCATCTGAAAGATGAAACAGTACCGGTAACAAAACGGGAAGTGATCAGGGCGGGCTGTGAGGCCTTTAGTCTGGAGTCGAAAGTATTTGACAGGATTCTCGCCATCAGGGAGGGGGAATTCAAGCCCGACAAGCGCGCATTGAAGGAACTTTTTAAGCAGTACCTCAATACCGTACGAAGCCTCGCGCTGCTTGTTGACCGCATGGAAAAATAAGTGAATAAAGCAGTTACAATAAAAGGAGGAACATATGAGCAAGACACTTAAAACGGTCCTTATAGTACTGGGCATTCTCGTCGTTATTGTCCTGATTCCGCTGCTCTATTTGAAAGGGACCTATAATAGCCTGGTAACTATGGACGAAGGGGTCAAGGCGGCCTGGGCACAGGTGGAAAATCAACTGCAGCGCCGATATGACCTCATCCCTAATTATGTGGAAACCGTCAAGGGATACGCAAAGCATGAAAAGGAAGTCTTTGTCAAGGTAACCGAGGCGCGATCAAGGGTCGCGGGAGCGGCCAAAATCGGGGACAAGATACAGGCCAACAATCAGCTCTCTTCCGCATTGGGGAGGTTGCTGGTAGTGGTGGAGCGATACCCGGAACTCAAGGCCAATACCAATTTTATCCGGTTGCAGGACGAACTGGCAGGGACGGAAAACCGGATCGCGGTTGAACGGCGGCGATATAACGAGACGGTTCGAATTTATAATACCAGGATCAGGTCCTTTCCCACCAACATCATAGCCGGGGTGTTCGGTTTTGAGAAAGCGGCTTTTTTCCAGGTGCCAAAGGAGCGGCAGGAAGCACCCAAGGTGAAGTTTACTGAATGAAAGGAAATTCGAGCCATGATTCGAGCGAAACTCTGGTTCACGTGTGCGGCCATGCACGATCCGGTGACTCCTGTTATTGTGAAACCGGCCGTCATCGGCTGGGAGGCCAAGAAAAGGGACGTTGACCTCACCATCGAGCGGGCATTCAAGGGTGAAGAGCTGGTTTTGAGGATGAAGGGTTGGGTGACAACGGACGTGAAAGAGGTGATCCAGGTTGTGAAGAAATTTGGACTGCTCAAGGTCCTTGATGAACGCGACCTGGTGGTGGAGATAGAGTCAGAAGAAGCATATGGAAAACTGCAGGAGGATCTGGCCGTCCATTTTGGTGACCAGGTGTCCGTGGAAAGAATATGAATGGGGACTATGATCAAGAGCCGGTTTCCATCCCGGTGGAGGGCGTTCTTGATCTCCACACCTTTTCCCCCAGGGACGTTTCTTCGGTGGTCCAGGAATACCTGCGGACCTGCCGGGAGAAGGGCATCTTTGAAATCCGAATCATTCACGGGAAGGGAAAGGGTGTGCTGAGAAGACAGGTTCACGCTATCCTGGAACGGGATCCAAATGTGGCCGCATTTGGACTGGATTCAGGGACATCGGGCTGGGGAGCTACCGTGGTGCGGCTGACGCGGGGAGGCTGAGCGAGCCGAAACACGGTGCTTACGCAACGAGGACGTTGCTTCTTTAGTATGTTTTGTATTTGTCGGCCGTAAGAGCGACCTCCCGGTCGCGACTTTGCGGTGCCTAACTACCCATAAGTTCCTGAACTGTCCCGCAGGAATTTTAAAAAGAGTACAGGAAAGGAGGATGCCATGGAACGAAGCGGCATGTACAATGTTGCCATAGAAGAGACCTATAATGACGGACAGACAATCTTTAAGGAAGGAAGCTCGGGAGATTGGGTCTATATCATTATTTCCGGGAGCGTTGAGATCTCCAAGACGGTCGGCGATGAAAAATACATTATCGAGATCCTGAAAGAAGGTGAGGTTTTCGGAGAACTGGGATTTATCGGCGGGATCAAGAGGACTGCAACCGCAAAGGCCATGGGAGTAACAACGCTCGGGATTATTGACCGCGAATTTCTGGACAAGGAATTCAACAAGCTCTCCGCCCAGTTCAGGACTATCCTTGTGTCCATCACGTATCGATTCAAGAAAATGCTCGAACGGGCGTGCGAATACACCCCCAGGACCGAGGCAAGAATTCCCAGGGCCCTTACCCTCTCGTTTAAGGATCGTGATGCGTTTATCAGGGCCTATACCGGTAATATCAGCACGGGGGGGCTTTTCATCAAGACGGAAAATCCCCTGGGGCCGGGACGTCAGTTCCAGCTGAAACTCCAGCTGCCCGGTGTTGAGAAAGCCATGCAGATCAAGTGCGAGGTAGTCTGGTCCAGGAAACGGGAATCAAGTACTCCTGAGAAGCCGTCCGGGATGGGCGTAAAGTTCACGGAAATCGCGGAGAAGGATTACAAACTCATAAGAAGCTACCTGGAAAAACCGGCTGATTGATCGGCGGCTTCCTTAACCAGGTCAAGTGTTCGCTGGACACCTGCACTCGGGATGATGCCGCAGCCTTTTGCGGGATGAATGTGCCAGAAATCCTCCCTCTTTTGGATCTCGATCCAGAAATCCTGTTTAAACTCGCCTTCCAGCACGACAGATCGAATCATCCCCTTCTGCCGCAGTGCATCAAAGAGGTAGTCCTTAAATACCACCACGATATCTTCTCTGCATCCGGGCGGGATGAAGCGTTCGTGGTTGAAATGTGCCACCCGGTGTGTTTTCAACGTTCTATCCTCCTTCACGGGAACAGCAATGTGCTCGTCTTTAGTAAGACGGAGTTCAAAAAAGCGGTCCAGCCCGTGGTCTATCCACTTTCGTTCGTACTTGGTCGCAAACTGGGGCGGTATCTCTTTTGAAAAAACCGAGAAGCCAGTTTGTGTGGCCTGCGCACGCATCCACTCAAAATAGTCCTTGTGATCCGTGACGATTCTCACCCCACCCCCGGGAACAAGCCTGCTGTTCACGGATTTTAGAAAACCACGGGAAAACAGGCGGTACTTCAGGTGCCGCATTTTGGGCCAGGGGCAAGGAAAAAGGCTGTCTATACTGGTCACCGAACGGTCGGCGAACAACCTGCTAAATGCTTCGCGCGCATCCAGTTGAACCAGCTTTACATTCCCTATCCTGGCCAGGGCAATCTTTCGAAGCGTCCGGCGAATGGAACCCCAGGCCATTTCAAGGCCCACAATGCCCCAATCGGGATGTTCCCCGGCCTGCTTGACTAGAAAGTCACCAAGACCGAATCCAATTTCCACATGCAGTCGCGTGACGTTGGGGAAAAACCGTTGCCACGTTACGGGGCGTTCCGCCTCGTACCACCGGAGCAACGGGTCAAGGGAGAGATATGGGGGTTTTATTGGCATATTCAGTCCGTCATCCATGACCCCGGTCTCTGTGGACTTCGTCATGAAATCAAGCGGGATCACGAGACCATTGCCTCTTTTGTTATTTTCATGTATTATAAACTGCTATGCAGGTATTCAGGCTGAAGTATCCTCGAAAGGATGGTTCACTTTCAGCCATTTTTTTCAACCTGTCAACCTGAGTTATTAATATTATTGTATTATTTTAGGGTATGGCAAGCCCTAATCTGGATAAACCGAAAATTGATGAAGCAATAACGGGCAGCGGGAGGCGCTATGGCGACACCTGAAAAGCAGTTTAAGAAGGAATACAGGAATATCACGGTGAGGACCACGGACGGATCGACCATTCGCGGCAGGGTAAACCTGGGGTTACAGGAGAGGGTGTCCGACCTGTTTACCAAGTCCGATAAGCCGTTTATCGTGGTAACCGATGCAACGCACCGGGATGGTGCCGGGAAGGTGCTTGTCCTGAACAAGCTGAATATTGTGTGGGTGGAACCGGAAGATTAAATTATTTCCATCCATAAATGGCTATTTTGCCCGATATCTGCGTTATGCTCAAATTTTAACCCTCGAAATACCTTGAAGTATTCCTGTGGTTAAAATTTTCGCATGCCTAAATCTCAAACAAACTATCTCATTTATGGATGGAAATAAAATGATTTCCATTTCCGCGGGAGTTTGCGGAATAAAATCGCGATACCATGCAGCATACTGCACAACGCTAACCCGGGTTTCTCACCGATCTTCGTCGCGAGACGGTGGAGAGTTCCGTGAATACAAGGCGCGCGAATAAAAATGGCCACAGGCGTACTTACACAGTACGTTGAGGTCGTTTTTCTTCACGCAACGCATTAGGCATGGGGCTGTCCGACGTCACAGCAGATTATTGATGAGAAACCCGGGCTAATATTTTGAGAGGAGAAGAAAGGAACATGGCATCCAAGAGCAAAGAATCAAGGATTGAACAGAAAAGGTACTGGGAAACGAAACTGGAGCATCGATTGGGAGCACTGGCGGAAAAAGGTGCGGACCCCAGGAACGCGGCAAAGGACCCGGCGGTAAAAAAAATGCGTGCGTACCTCAGGGAAACGGAAGCGCGGTTGAAAACAATCACCTCTCTAGAAGTGAAGGCCGAGGAAATGGCCAAAAAGAAGGCCGAAAAGGCAGCCGCCCCCAAGGAGGAGAAGGGCAAGAAGGGGAAGGCGAAGCAGGAAACGCAGGAAATGAGTAAGCGCCAGCAGAAAAAGAAGAAAAAGAAAGAACCCAAGGCCTGATGCCAGGGAGAGAGGGGTTGTCTATGGATTGTGCTGTAGAAAGTGATGGGATGCATTACGAGGGAAACTGCATTCGCCCGCCGAGTGAGGCGTATAGTATCCTCTTACAGGTAACGGTGGGATGTTCCCATAACAAGTGCACGTTTTGCGGCACATACAAGGGGGAACGGTTCCGGATTAAGAATGACGAGATCATCCTGAGCGATATTCTTTTCGCGTCTAAATACATGAAAAGGCAGGACAGGATTTTCCTGATGGATGGGGATTCCCTTATTATTCCGCAGAAACGTCTCCTGTGGATCCTGGATCAGATACGGGATCACCTTCCTTGGGTCAGGAGAATCGGGGCTTACGCAAATGCCAAGAGCATAAAAATGAAGTCACCCGAGGAACTCAGTGTCTTGCGCGACAGGGGCTTGGGTATCCTTTACCTGGGCGTGGAAAGCGGCGATGACGAAACCCTGAAGAAGATCCGCAAGGGGACGAATGCTGAAAATCTTGTGAAGATGGGGCGAAAAGTGCGGGATGCGGGAATCAAACTCTCCGTAACCGTACTGCTCGGAATAGCGGGAAAAGAGCGATCGCTGGAACATGCGAGGGCCACAGGCAGACTGCTCAGCGCCATGGATCCCAACTACGTGGGGGCGCTTACGCTCATGCTCATCCCCGGGACCCCCCTTTACGAGGAGTATGAACAGGGAAAATTTGTCCTGCCCGACCAACGGGGATTTCTTATGGAACTCAGGGAGATGCTCGCGCATACAAACCTCAGCAGGGGGCTCTTCTTTTCCAACCACGCGTCCAACTACCTCCCGGTGAAGGCCCGTCTCCCCAAGGGGAAGCAGGAGGCCTTGGACCTCATTGACGGGGCCCTGAGCGGGAAGATTGATCTGCGGCCCGAGTGGATGCGTGCGTTGTAACCCTCGTGACGAAGACCGGTGAAAAACTCGGGTAAAGGGCCACGGTTAATCAAAGATGGCGTGGACAAATTCGGCTGCATCAAAGGGCCGCAGGTCATCCATCTTTTCCCCGATGCCGATGAACTTGATGGGCAGTTGCAGTTGATGGGAGATGCCTACGACAATACCTCCTTTGGCAGTGCCGTCCAGTTTGGTCAGGATGATGTGGGTGATACCAAGTTCCTTATGAAATATTTCTGCCTGGGAAATGGCGTTTTGACCGGTGGTGGCATCAAGCACGAGCCAGACCTGGTGAGGTGCTCCGGGTATTTTTTTGCCGGTCACCCGATGAATCTTTTTCAGCTCATCCATCAAATTGCGTTTGGTATGGAGGCGGCCGGCTGTATCAATAAGGACCACGTCCACGTTCCTGGACATGGCGGCACTCATGGCATCAAAGGCCACTGCTGATGGATCCGCCCCGGTCTTTTGTTTGATAACTTCCACACCGACTCTTTCCCCCCAGATGACCAACTGCTCAACCGCAGCGGCGCGGAACGTGTCCGCAGCGACAAGCATGACCTCTTTACCCTGTTCTTTGAAGAGGTGGGCAACCTTCGCAATGGTCGTGGTTTTTCCGACGCCGTTAACCCCGACGACCATGATGATCAGCGGTTGTCCCGGCGCCAGCAGGGGTGCCTCCTGTTCCGGAATTTCCAGGAAGGAGAGGATGTGTTCCCTTAGGGCGAGTTTCAATTTTTCGGGGTCCTGCAATTCCTTCCTGGCGACTTTTTCACGAACAGTTTCGATCAGTTCCTGGGTGGTGGCAACACCAATATCGGAGGTGAAAAGGATCTCTTCGACCTCATCCAGAAGTTCAGGGGTAATTTCCCGCTTTCCCAGGACGATCCGGTCAAGCCGACCGGTAAAGGAGTTCCTGGTCTTGGAAAGGCCGGAACGCAGCCGTTTAAAAAAGCCCTTTTCGAGGGCTTCTTGTTCTTTTTTCTCTTCTTCCTTCTTTTTAAACCATACCATCTGCGATGATTTTCCTCCTGTTGCGGTCTCTGTGTGAGGTATTCGTTTATTGGAGTGCTGCCCGGGTGGGCACATGCGCGGCACTTTCCGGGTAGCCCATGGGAACCTGGGGATTCCTGGGTTTTTCCCCGGTCAGGTCCACTGATACGACCTTGGAAACACCCTTCTGCTCCATGGTGACGCCGTAAAGACGGTCAGCGATTTCCATGGTGCGCCGGTTATGGGTGACCATGATGATCTGGGAATATTGCCGGATCTCCTTGAGAAGATCATTGAAGCGATCGATATTCGCCTCGTCCAGAGGCGCATCCACTTCATCAAGGAGGCAGAATGGACTCGGTTTGATCATGTAGATGGCAAAGAGAAGGGCCATGGCCACCAGGGCCTTTTCACCCCCTGAGAGAAGCCCCATATGGCTGAGCTTTTTCCCGGGAGGACGCACCTCCACGAGGATACCGCTTTCCAGGGGGTGCTCCTCGTCCGTGAGCTTCAGGGATGCCGTTCCCCCGTTGAAAAGGATTGGGAAAATTTCTTTCAGTTTTTTGTCCACGAGCTGAAAGGTTTCCTCAAATTTTTCAAGGGAAGTCTTGTTGATTTTCCGTATGGTTTTCCGCAGTGTCTCGATGGACGCGAGAAGATCTTCTTTCTGCTTTTGAATGAATTCAAATCGTTCTTTCAGGGCTTCATGTTCCTTGATAGCCGTCAGGTTGACCTCTCCCAGGCGGGCCCGCAATTCTCTTTGTTGATTGAGTTCTCTTTCCCGATCGGAGGCGGAAAAATCTTTCTGCAAGTATTCCTCGTAGATTTCAGAGAGGTTCAGATTGAATCGTTCCTGGACCTGTTTTATAAGGCTGTCCATCTTGAAGCGGATTTCAGATTCCTCCATCCTGGCGCGGGTGACCTCTTCCCTGAGTCCCTTGATTGCCTCACGCACTCTCCTGGCATCCTGTTCCACTTTCCGCATACGGGCCTGAACGTCCTGCCGCTCCCTTTCCGCCAGGTTCAACCCCTCCTGTGATGTCTTGAGTTCCTCCGAGAGGATGAGTCGTTCCTGCTGGAGAGATTGCCTTTTCACGTCACATGCCTCGCATGTTTCACGCCCGGAAGTTATGTCTCTCCTGATCTGTTCTATTCGTTCCCCTGCCTCTTCGGCATATTGGACGAGCCTCTCCTTTTCTCGAAGCAACCCCCGTTTTTCTTCCTCAAGGATACGGTAATCGGTTTTCAGACTATTCAGCTCTTCCCTGGTTGCCTCGAATGCCTTTTCATGTTCCCGGAGTTCAAGTTCGTTTTGGCGGATGCATCCTTCCTCCTCTTTCCGCCTGGCCTTGTATTGCGAAATGGCTTTCTCGATTTCTGACAGGCGTTCTTTCTGTTTTTTCTCTTCCGTATCTTTTGCCTTCAATTCCTGGGTGATTCTCTGAGAGAGCTTTTCCTGGTTGTCAAGTTCCTGGCTCAATCGGAAAATCATCTTGTCCAATTCGCTTATTTCATCCTGGCAGGACCATCTCTCCTCTTTCTGATCTTCCAGAGAACGCTTGTCGTGGAGGACCTTCTCACTCATCAGGGCCAGTTTTTCCTGCAGCCGGACGACTGCGGTTTCAAGCCGCTTTCCTTTTTCCCTGAGTTCGGTCAGCTCCCGCTTCCGGGAAAGGATCCCGATCCCGGAATGGGATAGTTTTCCACCGCTGATGACGCCCCGCTGGTCCACCATATCTCCTTCCAGGGTTACGAGGCATTGGTTCCTGCCGTTTCCGCGCCAGGCGGAGAGCGCTTCATCCAGAGTATCGACAACCATGGTATCTGACAGAAGGGCACTGACAAGAGAACGATAGCCTTCGGGGACCTCTATCAGGTCCCGGAGAAGAGGATAGGGTGTGTGATCAGGTGAACCGCCCTTGCCGTTCCCGTTCAGTTCTTTCAGAGGAACAAAGCTGCTCCTGCCCCTTGCCTTGGCTTTGAGGTAGTCAACGGCGTACTTTCCATCGTCCTGGGTCTCCACGATCACGTATTGGAGCTGGTCTGCCAGGACCGCCTCCACGGCGGTTTCGTACCGGGAATCCACCCGCAGCACGTCGGCGACGAGTCCGATGATCTTGCCCCGGCGGGAAATATCCAGATCTTTGGCCTTCATGATTGTGCGCACGCCCTGCTGAAACCCCTCGAAATTAGAGGTTATTGTCTGGAGGCTTGACAACCGGGTCTGACAAACGCTCAAATCCTTTTCTGCGAATTGGAGTTCGGATTGCAATTTTGCTTTGTCCTCCTCCAGTTCTTCGCACTGCCTTGCCTTTTCCTCAATGGCAGCAGTCAGTTCCTCCAGTCGATCATGAATGGCTTCACGCTCCGCCATTTTTCTCTGGGAGACCTCGAGCGTCTTTTCCATCTTGGCCTTCACGTCTTCCTGTTCTCGCTCAAGGCGTGATCGCCCGTCATTCACGCTGCCCAGCAGCTTGTTCAGGACCTGTGATTCATGGTTCAGGCCTGTTTCTTTATTCAGGTCGTTGGTAAGGATGCTTTTTGCCCTTTCGTATTCCTCTCTGATCTCCTTGAGCGCCTGCTGTTTCGATTCGCATCGTTGTTCAACGACACCAATATTTCCCTGGAGTTCACCGAAGTTTGTCTCCATGTTTGATAATCGCGCATCAATACCCTGCCGCTCTTCCTGGAGTTGCCGGAGGCGTTCCTCCATACGGTCCTTTTCAGTAAGCAGGCGCTGCTCCAGCTCTTCTTTCATCTTTATTTCCCCTGAAAGGGCATCAATCCGTGATTCCTTCTTATGTACCCGTTCAAGGAAGCGCTCGTAGCTGCTCCTGAGTTCTGAAAGGGCCCGGTCCTTTTCATCCAGTTCCAGGCCCAAGGATTCCAGTGTGGCCTCGCGGTTGGAGAGGTCAGTAGCATTTTCAAGTTCCCTCTGGAGGAGCGCCTCAGTGGATTTTTTTCTGTCCCCTGAGGTCTGCTTTAATTGATGAAAACCGTTCGCGCTTAAAACGAGCTCCAGTCGTCTGATTTCCTCGGAAATGGCCTTATACCGTCTGGCCTTTCCGGCCTGTCGTTTCAATGACCTCATCTGCCGTTGAATTTCCCCCAGGATATCCTCAACACGCTGGAGGTTTGATTCGGTCTGCTCCATTTTGCGCTGGGAGATTTCCACCTTTTTTCGGTACTTGGTAATCCCGGCGGCCTCCTCCAGCATAATCCGGGTTTCCTCCGGACGTTGTTCAAGAATGGTACCGATTCTCCCCTGGCCGATAATGGAATACGCCCTGTTGCCCAGGCCCGTATCCATGAAAAGCTCCTGGATATCTTTAAGACGGCAGAGGCCGTTATTAATACGGTATTCACTCTCTCCGGAACGGTAAAGCCGCCTGGCCACGGAGATCTCCGGGGACTGTGAGAACATACCCGGAAGGTGCCCGTTGCCGTTTTCGAAGAGAATAGAAACCTCCGCCATGCCCAGCGGCTTATAGCCGCCGGCTCCTCCGAAGATGACGTCTTCCATCTGGCGGCCCCGCAGCTGCTTGGGGCTCTGTTCTCCAAGACACCAGCGTATGGCGTCCACGATGTTGCTCTTGCCGCATCCATTGGGACCGACGATCGCGCTGATACCTTCAGGGAAATCTATTGCGAGCTTATCCATGAACGATTTAAAACCGATAATGGAAAGCTTCTTAATCTTCATGAAAAAACCTCTCGTTGAAAATGAGCCTTTAGCCTTTAGCCTTTTGTGTATACCAAATATCTTCCTTCTTGTAAAGGGAAAATACTAGATGGTGTGTTCAGTAAATCTCAAAATACCAATATATAGTGCTGAATCAACCTCAAGATATTGATTTTTCTCTTCCGAGGAAGTTTCAATGCCCTTCGCGCCGCTTTCTACAGTTCATCCGGATTTTGCGTACTTTTGAAATCTAGGATTACCAAAAAGCCCAAACAGGATATGCTCCTTTTTCTTCGTGACTTATCTATGGGGGAAACCGCAGAACTCAGCTTTGCGGAGTAACTGCGGGGTCCCGCCTATAGATCCCTATAGGCGGGACGTGGATAAGTCACTGAAAATACCAGCACGACAGAATCGGAATCGAAGAAAAAGGAGCATATCCTGTACCATCCAAAATTTTCTCAAAGTACGCTTTCGTCGGATGAACCCTTTTTTCCATTGACAGGGACCGGTTATTATGTATTTTCGTAGGAGGCTGCCCGAGAATGGCTTTGTAAAGAGATCGAGCGAAAATTTTGAGGGCAAGGCGACAAGTCAAAAACGGCCGTAGGCGGAGCAGTAGCCTACGTTGAGGACGTTTTTGCCTTGACAACGCAGCAGTCATCAGAATTTGCAGCCGATCGCAGTAGAAGTCTATTCTCGGACAGCCTCCTGGGATACAGGAGGAGATACGGCCTGCCCCAGTGATCCCGGTAAAGGGAGAAAGAGGAGACTATGCCAATTGTCGAGCGGCGTAAAGAGGTTTTTTTGATCTGCATGGTTTTACTGTTCGCGTGGATGCTGGTGCCCGCCTTGGCTGAAGAGGGTGAAAAGACCTATGCCATTTCCCTGACCAAGACAGCCGGCCTTGTGCAGGGGAAGGTTCGAAAGGTGCGAGACAAGAAAGTACTTGTAACTCCCTATGTGGTGGGCAAGGGTGAACATCTCTGGCAGATTCTCAGGAAGAAAAGACTGCTCAAAATGGGGAAGGTTGGGGAGGTGCTCTCTATGCTCAGGGAATTAAACCCTGCGCTCGGAAACCTGGACCTCATTCATCCCGGGCAGCGTGTTCTCATTCCCCTGCGGATTGTCCCGGTTGCAGGTGGTGGGAAAAGCCGGCCGTGGATCGAGAAAAAGATAAATCTTATTGACCTGAAAAACCTGAAAATCGAGAACTATACTGTCCAACCGGGTGATGCCCTGACGCGTGTCGTCGAGGGGCGCTATGGTGTCCCTGTGAAGAAGCTGTATGGTGAATACCTGTCATTGGTCAAAAAGCTCAATCCGAACATCAAGGATATCAATGTGATCCTGCCGGGACAGCGTATCAAGCTGCCCATTTATTCGCCGGAACTGGTGCGGAAACCCATTATCCCGGAACGGTTTCAAGAAAAAAAGGAGAAACCGCCGAAAGAGAAAACCAGCCCCCTTGCCAATGATCTGGCTCAGGTGTTTTCAGAACTGGGTATGGATTGGATACGGACGGGACAGCACTTTATTCCCTTGAGTACGGGGGGGCAGATCAACCTGAGGGCGGAGTCTTTTCCCGTGCTGAATGCCCCGAACGGGAACAGGGTAATTGTGGACCTCTCCAGCGATCTTCCCGTGAGGGTATCGGACATGATTCAATCGAACTGGGACACGTACAGGATAGTACATGTCACAAAAAAGGATAGCCTTCGTTCCGTCCTTGCGAAAATATTTCGGGCCTGTGCGTTCAAGGATAGTGACGGAACCAAGCACCCGCTGCAATTCGGGGGTGATATTCGTCTTCGCATTACGGGGGATTGGATCCTTCCGATGTCTGTGGACTCTTCTGAAAAAGGGCCGACCACGGCGGTGCTTACCCTGCGGGAACCCTACATGCCCGCAATACCCTGGATGATCCAGGATTACCTCGAGGAACTTGGAATCAAGGCCATTGATTATCCGGCGGGCGACAGCTTTCCCGAGGAGGGGGATTCAAAGCCGCATCTCATCAAGGCCCCCGAGGACCCCATAAGCCGAACAGAAATGATCTTGAAACGATTGGGACAGAAGTTTACCAGGTCCCTGGACATTCCCGTTTACCAGAGTGAAACGGCTGACGTGAAACTCGTCATAAAGGCGGATTTCTATTTGAAAGCAAAAGGTGCTAACTGTGTTATAGACTTCTCGGGCCTGGGGAAGGAGATGGAGGTGTTCCTGAAAGAACATGGATTCAAGGTCCTTTTGCTTCATGGCGTCAAAGACCCCCTGGTGAGTCTTTCCAGGACGCTGAGCTTCATCGGCATTCCTTTCGAGCAAGGTCCCCATTCCTTTCTAGCCTGTAAACGGGACCGTTCAAGGAATATTCAACTTACACTGCAGGGCGTCTCATTCAAGGATGCGAAAGCGCAGCCCATACTAGCTACAAAAGGCATGTTGCCGGACGAAGTTGTCACTTTTCTGTGGCAGAACGGCTATGAAGTCCTTGTTTTGCACTCGGGAGTTGGCCAAAACAAACAGTAAGTAGTTTATCTTTCCGAGGTATACGATGGATGTTATCGGCGCAATGAAAGAGAGAAGAAGCACGAGAGGGTTTCTCAAAAAGTCGGTAGAAAGAGAGACCCTTGAAAAGCTTCTGTCGCTCGCGACACAGGCTCCTTCCGCCATCAACCTCCAGCCGTGGGAGTTCACCGTGGTTTCGGGAAAGGAAAAAGAGCGGTTGAGCCGCCTCCTGGTCAAACGGATGAGGGAGCGGAATATCTCGTGCGGGCCGGGGGCGAAGAAACCGCTTCCTGACTATTTCCGGGAACGGGAGCGGGGATTGTTGAATGTGATGCTCCCGAATCTCCCGGAGTCCCTGCGGTTTCAGGATTTCGTGAACGAAGGGAGCTGTAATTTTTACGGGGCCCCGACGGCCATCATCATTACCTTGGATTCTGTTTTTTCAACCGCACGCCTCACCGATATCGGTATTGTCGTGGGTTACCTGGTTCTGGCTGCGCACACGCTGGGCCTCGGTACGTGCCCCATCGGGCTGATAACGGCCTTTGATGACGACATAAGAGATGTCCTGAGCATTCCTGAAGAAAAGGAAGTGGTGATCGGCGTCGGGGTGGGATACAAGGACCCGGATGCGCCCATCAACCGTTCCAGGTCTGAAAGAGTTCCCCTTCAAGACGTGGTAAAGTGGCGCGAATAAAAGAAGATATCGGGCAAAAGGGGCATTTTGAAACCGGCTCGGGCAGAATAGCCATTTGAGGAAGGGTTTTATCTGAAGAGGGCATCAAACAGCCCCTGAATAGAGATGACGCCTGTTGCCTGCATTTTTTCCGGGACCTTTGTCCCTTCCAGGTTGCTGGTGGACAGGATGCAGCGCGAGAACCCGAGCTTTTGCGCTTCCCGCATGCGGAGTTCGGGCTGGCTTACTCCGCGAATCTCCCCTGCAAGGCCCACTTCCCCAAACAGGACCACGTCCCTGGGGACCGGACGGTCCAGGAAACTGGACATCATGGCGGAGATGATCCCGAGGTCTGCCGCAGGCTCATCCACCTTCAGGCCGCCGGCCACATTTACAAAGATGTCCTGGTCCCCCAGTTCCATGCCCATGCGTTTCCCGAGCACCGCCACCAGGAGCGCGATGCGGTGGTGATCCACTCCCACGGCGGTCCTCCTGGGCATGCCGAGAGGACTCGATGTAACCAGAGCCTGGATTTCCACCAGGAGCGGCCTGGTGCCTTCCAGGCATGGAATTACAACAGATCCTGAGACCCCTTCGGGCCGCTCCTCCAAAAAGATGCGCGAGGGATTGCCCACCTCTTCGAGTCCCGTATCCTTCATCTCAAAAACACCGATTTCATTAGTGGACCCGAACCGGTTCTTGACGGACCGGAGAATGCGGAAGAGGTGCCCCCGGTCCCCCTCAAAATAGAGGACCGTGTCCACCAGGTGCTCCAGGACTTTCGGACCGGCAATGGAGCCGTCCTTTGTCACGTGTCCCACTAGGAAAACAGGCATCCCAGTGGTCTTTGCCACCCCCATAAGACGGGAAGCCACTTCCCGCACCTGGCTGACACTTCCCGGGGCGGATGCGATTGCCTCGGTGTACACGGTCTGGATGGAATCCACCGCAAGAATTCGGGGTTTCATTTTTTCCAGGGTATCCAGGACATCCTCCACGCAGGTCTCAGCCATTACGAAGAGGTCCTCCGATGTGGCCGAGAGCCGATCGGCCCGGAGCTTGATCTGCTGGGGTGATTCCTCCCCGGAGAGATAGAGCGCACGGAATCCCTGCCCCGCGAGTCGATCAAGGGCCTGGAGCACCAGGGTGGACTTGCCGATCCCGGGTTCCCCGCCGATGAGTACCAGGGATCCCGGTACCAGTCCACCGCCGAGGGTGCGGTCAAATTCTCCAAGCCCGGTCTTCAGCCTTGTCTCCCGGTCAAGGGATATGCCCGTGATTGCCGCCGGGGGCGCCACGCCCGCGCTTTTCCTCTCTTGCGGCCTGGTGGCGGAAAATTCCTCCACCAGGGTGTTCCATTCACCGCAGTCGGGACACCTGCCCAGCCACTTGGGCGCCTGGTACCCGCAATTCTGACACACAAAGATACTCTTTTTCTGCTTGGCCATTATTCCAGATGCTAAAAGCTATAGGTCATGGAGAGGGACAGGATCCGGTTATCCTGGTCCGCTGATTGCACATTGTCCAAGTTGTCTATGGATTCAAATCGGTATCCACCTTGAAGGAAAAGGTGAGCTGATCGATACCACGTGAGATCAAGGTCATACCGCTCCCGGTTTTCCTGGACCGGGTGCTGGGCTCCTCTCTCTTGATTATTGTAATCAAGTCCAAGTACAAGATCCGGGGCGAGGTAATGTTCCAGGCGCGCAAAAATTTCCCTGGCTTCACCGCCCATGTCATGCCCCATAACTCTTCCTTCATACCGGTATCCCGTTCTATAAACGTGATGGTTGTACCAGTATCCGGGGTGCTTCGCCACCACGTTCGTTGCGTATTCTAATATGAAGTCAGTTCTTCCGGTAAGCAGGATATCGCCGAGTTTCATCCCCACAACATACCCATTCCGGCTCGGAAATTTTCCTGCCTGGTCTTCCCCGTACAACTCCCCCCACAGGTCAAGGGATTTAAGCACGGGAATCCAGCGGTCCAGTGAGCAGAAGTGCAGCCTGGCATCAACGCCTGCTATCTGGTTTGTATCAAGCTCGCCGGCGATATTTCTGCCCGAAAGGACTCGTATCCAGTCCCGGCCGCTCAATTCGGATACCCCTTTTGGGGCTTCCGGGCCTTCTCCTCCCAGCATGATGGTCCTGGAAGCACCGATGTCCAAAAAGGGGAAGGGCTTCAGATTAATCCGAAGCCCCATGAGTTCGGCATCAGGAATATATCTGTTCCCTTCCAATTGGGTCCAG
>Ga0307426_1000675_pt1 | contig 23188 bp, 20 predicted proteins | sample SalMarWE160340MG_FD_202165 | JGI IMG/M metagenome (GOLD analysis project Ga0307426, IMG submission 202165) | Salt marsh sediment microbial communities from the Plum Island Ecosystem LTER, Massachusetts, United States - WE1603-40 | ecosystem: Environmental > Aquatic > Marine > Intertidal zone >...
TTCTCTCCCTCTTTCCACATTATATTTTATCTCCCGCGGATGATTTTTAAGTGCAAAGATACACTGCTTAATTCTACTTTCGATTTGTCTGTTTATCTCCAAAAATCGCTTGACATTTTCTTGGAAAAAACCTATAGTATTTATATAGCAAAAATAGGAGCGTTGAGATGTTACAAATCCATCAGAAGAGATGTATGAACAGGTTTGGAATCATCTTTCTTGTCTGTTTGTTTATAATGGTAATGGCTTTAAGGCATAATTAGGAGGTGCTTTTGAAAAAGTTTTATGTTTTTTTATTGGTCTTTCCCTTGTTTTTCATTCAGGTTGTTCCGTGCGGTGCTCCTTTGTATTTTACCGAAATAGGACCCACAAATGTCAATTACGCAACAGCGTATAGTAATGGATACAAGATCGTCCCGGTTCTCCAGACCTTTCCGGAAGATACACTTTTTGCGGTTTACAGTTATACTGCTGATACAGTTAATTTCGCATATTCTTACGATAGGGGACAGAATTGGAATACAAATTCGTTTAGTGCAACACTGTGGGGAAATTCGCATTGTCCATCTCTCGATGTATATAATTCGTTGCCTTATGTTGTTTCCGAGGGTGATTCGGGTGGTCAGGGTGAAATATTTTTGAAATGTCCCTTTGACTATAGGATTCCTCAGAGGGTAAGCTTTACTCCAGGGCATTCTACACTTCCAGCCGTTGTTATCGACGATAGTTTCAATACCCATATTGTCTGGCAGGATAATTCCAACGGAAGCTGGGAGGTTTATTATTGTTGTGCTCACTATGATACCAGTGTTAGTACAGTAGTAAATCTTAGTGACAACGTAGATATATCGGATATTTACCCATCGATTAGCATCTATAACGGAGATGAGATTCATGTAGTATGGGAGAGATACGACCCTTCGTGTTATTCCCCATATTCTATTGTTCATCGATACTTTAGCGGCGGGAACTGGTCTGTTGAGGACACTCTGGCAGGAAGCATATATATTCCACTTCACCATCCGAGCCTCGACTTCTGTCACGGTGAATGGGATATCTCGGGTGCGTGGGAAGATAGTTCCGCAGGGAATCTGGATGTGTATTTTTATCAGGGAAACCTAAGTGGATTTGAGCCAACTTCAGGACAATCCAGATATCCTGTTGTCTCAACAATGTGGACAGTATGGGCTTATGCATACTGGGAAGATAATAGTGACGGCTACGGTGATATTTACGGGATTATGTACTATAATCCGGGGAGGGAAAACTACTACAAATTCCGCGATGTGTATGGTGATGAGGATATGCATCATCCCAATGTAACAAATTGCTATGTTGTATGGACTCAGGGGAATACTGCACCATACAAGGTTATGTTTGCCTGCGAAGGATATCCTATCGGCATTACTGAGAATCAAGAGAGCAAAATTAACTCAATAAAACTGCAAGTTACACCTAATCCCTTTAGGAACAAAATCAATATTATGTGTTCAGGATTTAGCGAGAAACATAAGACTGGTTTAGAGATTTTTGATATTAGCGGACGCTTAATCAGTTCAGTTCCACTTACCACTAACAACTTATCACTAACCACTGATTTTAATCCTGGTGTATATTTCTTAAAAGTTGATAAGTGTGAACCGATGAAGGTAGTTAAGCTCAGGTAAAAACGAACAAAATGGGGGCAGGCGTTCGATTGTTCGATTTTGAAATAAAACTTTTCAAGAAGGAAAACGGAAGAGTTACAAGTTTAGACATAAGGAAGCTATTTAGTATCACAAAGAAAATAGCTACTAAATATCTAAAAAGTCTTATTAATAAAGGAGTTATCCAAAAAAGAGAGAATAGGGTCAGACTGGAATCTGAAATTTAGCAATAGATAGTCGATCCGTTTTTGTTTTTGTATAATCTAATTGGGGATTCAAATTGGATAAAGAGTGGAAAAACTTGAAAAAGGAGATGTGATGATGGCAAAAGAAAAATCTAAGTTCTCTTGTATATCTTCGTGTATGTTTCCGGGATTTTTGTTTGCTTTCTTGTTGTTAATATTTTATATTCCAAGCTATGCAACCTTTTCAATTGTAGCGATGGATCCTGAAACAGAGGAGTGGGGTGTTGCTGTTGCATCGAAGGTTCCGGATGTAGGTTATGTTGTTCCGTGGATAAAGCCCGGCATTGGGGCTGTCGCAACCCAGGCGTATTCTAATCCATATTTTGGCCCATGGGCTTTGGAGATATTATCCAAGGGAAACTCTGCAGATGAAGTGTTGGAATTGATTCTTAAGAAGGACTCTATTCCTGAAAGGAGACAGGTTGGAATTGTTGATAACGATGGGAAATCAGCAGCTCATACCGGGGACAATACCCTTGCGTGGGCAGGGCACAAAACTGCTCTGTTTGTCTCTGTACAGGGTAATATTTTGACAGGTCCGGAGGTTGTCGACAGTATGTTCACCGTTTTTCAGAGAACAGAGGGTCCTTTAGCAGAGAGATTGCTCCGAGCGCTCGAAGCAGGTGAAAATGCAGGTGGTGACAAAAGAGGAAAGCAATCCGCTGCTCTTTATGTTATGAGAAAAAAAGGAGGATATCAGGGTGTTGACGGCAGGCTGGTTGATTTGAAAGTGGTTGACAATCCTGAAGCTGTCGGTGAATTAAGACGTTTATTCGAAATGTGGAAATATCTTTTTATGGCACCAGCATATATTCGTCTTGCAGATGATGAAAAAGAGAAGGGAAATATTTTTCTTAAGAGGGCTTATTCACTTCTTTTAATGGCTCTTAATAGTGACCTGAAAGATCCTGAAGTTTATAATAACCTTGCCTGGGAATTTGCTTTAAGAAAGAAGTATCCTGAGGAGACTCTCCGGGCAGCAAAGAAAGCACATGCACTTGCGCCAGAGGAAGCCAATATTATGGATACCCTTGCTGAAGCCTATTATGCAGTAGGTGATTATGAAAAGGCTATTTACTACGAGAAAAAAGCATTGGAAAAAGAACCGAATAATGAGTTTTACAAGAAACAATTTAAAAAGTTTGAGGATGCTCTTAAGAACTAGAGATTAACTATATTTATTTTTCTATTGAATAAAACCGGGCTATCTCTTTTTGCAAGAAAATGGCTAAATATTTGATTTTGGTATGATACATTTTTTCGATAGAAGAGGGGGATTTGGGAATTTTGACAAGCATGTCATCGTCTTGGATGAAAAGCAAATAAGATTATGGGATTATAATTTTGGAAAGAAGCATGTTTCAAAGTATTTTCCAGCTTACTCAAGAACTAGTGGCTCAGACTTTCCAAATATTGCTTTCTTAGATTGATTTTTTATGTTTTTAAGAAGGTCAGTATTGTATTGGTTAGTCATGACCATGGAATTGACAGCTGATTCAATTTCAGAATGAAATATTTTGTGGGTTGGTTTGTATATGTTATGTAATCGCAAAATGAAATGAGGGTTTCATTTTTGTTTACATAATGTAAGGTATCTTAAAATTAACCAGTGAAGAAAGGAGGGTGTCATGCAAAAACTTTTTTGTAATGGTAATGTGAGTAAAGCTTTTTTTGTTTTTGTACTCGCATTAGCCACTATTATCCCCGTTTCTGCTTTTGGGGAGACTGGTAATTGTAATTCTGTGAACAAAACAATTACTGTTTACGGTAAAGCGGAGCTTTCTGTAAAACCGGATGTTGCATATTTTCCTATGGACATATCAACAACTGCACCAATTATAGATGATGCATACAGTGAAAATATGACAAAGGTTGAGAACACGATCAAAAAGCTTGAAAAATTGGGGATTCATCGTGAATGGATAAAGGTACTGGATGGTCAGTTATTTAAGGTGGAATCTTATGGCGCTGGTGAATCTGTAATATTCGGGGTTAGTAATATCGTCGTAGTAACTATGCCCAATATTGATAAGATGAAAGCAGAGAAGTTGAGAGAAAAGGTCTTCAATATTGCTCAGGCTGTTTCCAGAACTACCGTAACGCCTTATGCGGCATCATCATCACCAGGTGCAGGCAGAATTAGCGGTGAGTTATCCAAGAGCATCAGTTATTATGGTTATAATCCGGTTGCAGTTTATGGTATCACCAACTATGAAAAGATGGATGAAAAACTGTTAGCAGATGCGATTAAAAGTTCAAGGAAAGAAGCTGAGCGAACTGCAAAACTTTTGGATGTAAAACTTAAAGAAATGACGTACTTCTATCAATCTTATCCCTATGATAATAGTTGCTCAAATACCGGTAATCAGAGTGAAATTCTTCCCGAGGGTCCAAAGTCTTCAAATCCCAAGGTCGTTAAACTTTGCGCAACGGTGAACGTAATTTATTCGTTTGAGTAATTTTACAAACGCTCAAGGTATACATCCCTTGAGCGTTTATTTTGGACACAGATTTCTCTAAAAACTTTTCCCCAAATTTACCATTTTATAAACTTAGATGGTTCTTGAAATTTAGCACTTGAAAAAAGGTGCATTTTAGGCTATCTTTTAAAAAAGTTATTGGTTACGTATTAATCAATTTCATAGGAGGATTTCTTTAGATGATAACAACGCTTCTTTCTTGCCTTCTTTTTGCAGCCATAGGGAGTAATGTGGTTACAGGCAGGGTATATGATGCGTATTCCAAGGAGCCATTACCGTTTGTAAATATAGTTGTCAAGGGAACCGGTATTGGAACGGTGACGGACGATAAGGGATTCTATACGCTGCAGGTTGCAGATAGTATGCAGAACTTCAATCTTGTCTATTCGATGATGGGATATAAGAAAGCAGAAAAGAGGATCCGGTTCGATAAAAAAAACAGCATTATTGTCAATATCGCTATGCGTATGGAAGCATTGAAGATTCAGGGGATAATTGTTTCTGCCAAGAGGGAGAGGTTCAAGGAATCTGCTTCCATAACACCGACATCCATATCGCAAAAGGAATTAAAACTCTTGCCTTCTTTCATAGAGGGCGACCTGATGCGGACCATAGAGATGCTGCCTGGTATTACGAAGTCCAGTGATTTTTCCACGGATATCTCAGTCAGAGGAGGTGGACCGGACCAAAATCAGGTTCTCATAGATGATATCCCTGTTTTGAATCTTTCACACCTTTTTGGTCTTGTTTCCGCTTTTAATGTGAACGCTATAAGAAATGCAGAGTTATTTGTCAGTGGAATTCCGGTCAAACACGACGCATCTCTTTCGAGTGTGCTTGACATAAAGACAAAGGGAGTTGGACAGGAAATAAAGGGCCTGACCGGTGTGGTTTCTTTGAGCGCTCTGTCAAGTGGATTAACCATCGGAAGTCCAGTGCAATCACTAAATACCAATTTTCTTCTAACGGCAAGGAGAACATATGTAGATAAACTGCTTGCTCTTTTTCACACAGACCTACCCTACTATTTCTATGATGGATATATGCACACAGAAACACGGATTGGAGACTGGACCGCAATATTAAGCGGATATTTGGGTAGAGATTTTCTCGATGTGCGTGACGAGGATAATTCTTCAATAAAAATAGTCGGGTTTGATTGGGGAAATAAGGTTGGTGCATTGAATCTATTCCGTTCTTTTTCAGATGATGGATTGCTGCATTTCTCAACTGGATGGAGTAACCACGATTTCAAAATCAGAATTATGGACACACTGTTCATAACAGGTGGTACAATTAATGTGGGAACATTTGGAATAGATTATTCGAGAAAATACAAAGGTCACAAAATTACGATTGGAATTGAGGAGAGCTATAGACCATTCGAGTATGAGAGCAATCTTCAAATGGGCTATAATTACAAATACGACGATGTCTGGAGTAATCGAGGGATGGTTTATCTAGAAGACCAGTTTTCACCGTTGAAAAAGTTACTTCTAAGCACAGGTATTTCTTTAACTCACTACTACTCGGAGAGTGATAAAGTCGATGTATTTAATGAAGATTTCCTCAGCGCATACCGTGTTGCAACGAAATACTTCATTTTGGATGCTTTAGCTATTACTACGTCGTTTGGAAATTTCCATCAATATGTTGTTCCTGGTGGTGCGGCGGTTATCGGCGGAGCTTCTTTTCCTATACATTATTGGGTGCCACTGGGTGGGCAGTATAACCCCGAGGTTGCACATCATTTGAATCTTGGATGCGAAGGCTGGTTCACGGATAAATTTTATTTTACGGTTGAGACCTACTATAGAAATTACAATCATCTGTTACAGATGCGAGACATGGCAGACATAAATATTGAGAACGAAGTAGAGTATTATAAAACACTGCTGGAATCAGGATATGGAAAAGCTTATGGATTGGATCTTCTTTTGAAGAAAGAAAAAGGCGGATTTCGTGGATGGCTTTCATATACATTTCTTAAAACGGATGCTACTTTTGGTGATTATACATATCCAACTGAATGGGATAGAAGGCATAATTTTCACCTAATGCTCCTTGAAAGTTTGCCCAGAGGTTGGGATGCTGGAGTTCAATTGACATTTTCAACTGGAAATCCTTACACAAGTGACCTTGCGCGTTTTCGCTACAGAAGACCGAATCTACCATACGATGATAAGGACCCTTACTGGGTTGAGTTAGAAGGCAAGAAAAATCAAGTGAGATACCCACCGTATCTAAGGCTTGACATAAGTTCCAGTAAGGTTTTCTACTTTGGCAATAATGAACTGGACTTGAAAGTCAGCGTGTTTAATGTACTGAACAGAAGGAATGTGTTTTTCTATTACTATGATTATGACAAGGAGCCCCCCGTTAAGAAGCCTTTCTATATGTTGCCTATAATACCATCTATTGAACTTGTTTATAGATTCTAAGGAAGAGAATAATGAAAAAAGATTTTTTAGTTATTTCGCTTATGTGTGTTTTGTTCGCATCGTGCAGTGTGACCGAAGCACCTTTCGAGCATAAATATGTTATAAATCTCAATTTGAGACTGCAAATGCCCAAACAGAAGGCATATGTTGATTCTACTTACAGATTAGACCAATCTGTAAATGAAGAATTAACAGGCATATCAGGAGCAAACGTTTCTGTCGTTGATAAAGACAGCAATACATTCACATTCTCTGAATCTGATACAGCAGGCACATACATAAGCGATGATTCACTATGGGTAAAGCCCAATATGACCTACACTGTCAATATTGCTCTTAGGGAAGATACTATCTCACAAGAAGTAGTAGTTCCCGGTTCACTTCACATCTATACACCGGCGGATTTTGACACAATTTCGCTCGGCAACCCCCCAATGCTCATCTGGAATAACTGCTCGGGATGCTATAAAAGCAATTACTATATTAATGCATATCCTACCGGATTTGCTGATAGTATTATGTTTCCAATGGCTACATCAGATACCTCGCTGGGTATTTTCTATGCACAACAACTTTTCGAGGAAACGGATACTCTTTATACTATCTCTGTAATGGGAATGGACGAGCATTGCTATAACGCATCGAAAGGTTGGGGAAATTTTGACGAAATTGACGACGAAAGGGCAATAGGAGTAATAGGTGCATCGGTGATGGATACGATTGTTGTCTATGTTGAGGAATGAAGGGTATAAAAAAACCGAAGATTTTTTAAAAAAAACTTGACAAATGGAGAATTTTGGGTTATATTGTAATCAAACGAACGATTGACTAAAACAAACGATTGATAAATAAATTTGAAATGAAGGAGGAAACTTGAAAGGCAAAAAGGAGGAGAATGCAAAACAGAGGATTTTCAAGTCAGCACTATCTCTTTTTGCCAGAAAAGGTTTTGCTGCTACGAGCATAAGAAGAATTGCAAAGAAAGCCAATGTTAACATTTCAATGATAAATTATTACTTTGGAGGAAAGATAGGAATATTGAAGTATATTATTAACGATGCGTACGACAAGTATTATAGCGCAATGAGACTTGTATTGGAAGAAAAAACTGGGTCAGAAGACCTTGTGAAAAATATAATAGACAACATCATAAGATTTTTTAGAGAAAATACTGAAATTGCTATTGTTGCACTTGATGTGATACCGCTTGATATGCCAAGAATTGCAGATCTTAAGAGTAAGTGGATATCCGAAAATAGAAGAGTTATGGATCGGTTTTTCATAAGACTTGGTTTGAATACAAATGAAGATGTCGAGATGAGCGTCTTTCGTGGCGCTTTAACTTCAATCATCCTTTCACACTTCCAATCAAAGTATGTCAAGGAGAATATGGATCAGATTTCTGGCAAATTTAAATCGTCAACAGGAAATAAGGCAAAAAAGATGTATCCTCTGCATGAGGATTTATTTTATGACAGATATTCGAAAACTCTAAGCAAGTTGTATTTACACGGAGTTAAAAGTATTGGTAAAAAAGTTAAAACTTAAGGGAGGCAATAAAATGATAAGAATAGGCAGAAACATTTCTTCAATAGGACCTAGACTTCACTTCGAATCGCTTTCAGTCATGCTACAAATAAACAGAGCAAAGTAAGAATTCACAGGTGTGTCTGTTTTAGCGACAAATACTGGGTGTTTATTGGGTTGAAGCATTGTTGCTTCTGGACTAGGAATCGAATAAATGAATAAAACCTTTAAAGAGACAGTGACAGATATCATAAAAAGCGTTCCTCGAGGAAAAGTAGCAACATACGGGCGGATTGCAACTGCCGCCGGAAATCCGCGTGGAGCGCGTCAGGTTGCATACATACTCCATTCATGTTCCAGGAAGGAAAATCTTCCATGGCACCGTGTTGTAAATAGACAAGGTGGTATTTCATTGAAACCTAATCATGGATATGAATTACAGAAGAAACTACTTGAGGAAGAAGGGGTGGAGTTTAACGAAAATAGTTGTGTCGATCTAGCAAATTTCCTTTGGGTTCCGTAGAATTACAATTTAAAAACAGCCTGTCCCTTTAAGTTTCTATCACTTGACATTTTCTTTTCTTTATTATATAATGCAATACGATGTTGGATGAATCGAAATTGTGAAGGTGAAAATTAGGAAAGGAGATAAATTGTGGCGGACAAAAAAGCCATTCAGGAATCACACAATTATTACACAAATGTCCCATTTAAGAGTATACCTTTTAAGTTGAAAGGTTCCAGTTCCTTGAATTGGGGGATGAAAAACCGGTTATCGAATATTTTCGACCCTGGGACCGGGCGCACCGTGATGCTTGCTATCGATCACGGTTATTTTCTTGGACCAACGGCAGGTTTGGAAAGGATCGATGTAAGCATTGTACCATTACTACCTTATGCTGATACTCTTATGTGCACGCGTGGTATACTACGTTCGACAATTCCACCAACATTTGCAAAGGGTGTAGTCCTAAGATCAAGTGGTGGGCCAAGCATACTCAAAGAACTTTCCAATGAGGAGATTGCCGTTGATATCGAAGATGCTATACGACTGAATGTTGCTGCACTTGCTGTTCAGGTATTCATCGGGGGGGAATACGAAACGCAGTCGGTACACAATCTCACCAAACTTGTAGATATGGGTAACCGCTATGGTATTCCTGTGCTCGGTGTTACGGCAGTGGGAAAGCAGATGACGCGAGACGCAAAATATATGCGTTTGGCAAGCAGGATCTGTGCGGAATTGGGGGCATCTTATGTTAAGACATATTATGTAGCCGATGGTTTCGAAACCGTTACTGCATCCTGTCCTGTTCCAATCGTTATAGCAGGAGGTAAAAAACTCCCGGAACTCAATGCGCTGAAGATGGCTCATAATGCAATAGAGCAGGGCGCCTCCGGCGTTGATATGGGTCGCAATATTTTTCAAAGCGAAGCTCCCATACCAATGATTCAAGCAGTGCGTAAGGTTGTTCACGAAAATATGTCACCCGAAGATGCGTATGATGTATTTCAGGAACTAAAAAAAACAGGAATAGGTTTTGCAGAATAGCACGGGGTTTCATTTGTTAAAACAGAATGTACCAACAATTAGTGTTGGAATCTTATCGGCTGACTTGATGCATTTCGAATCCGAAGTAGCTTTGCTCGAAGGTTTAAACGTTAAAATGTTACACTTCGATGTTATGGACGGTTGCTTTGTACCATATTTGACGGTTGGACCACGATTCATAAAAGCGGTAAAAACTAATCTCTTAAAAGATATTCACCTAATGGTTCGAGAACCTGAAAAAAGCATAGAGCAATATGTGGATGCCGGAGGTGATATAATCACAATTCAGCTGGAATCCACAAAAGATACCCGACCGATTCTGCGTAAGCTTGGAGAAATGAAAAACGCAAATGATCCAAATAGGGGTATCATTAGAGGCGTAGCGCTCAATCCTGGCACACCGGTGAAACTGCTTGAAACGTTGCTCGATGACATCGAGGTGATTACGGTTCTTGCCGTAGACCTGAAAGTTAATGGCTTCCCTTTCTTTGACTCGATAGGAGACAAGTTCGAAGAAGTGAGAAATATGGTTAGCAGGACAGAAAAGAAAGTTCTTTTGTGTATCGATGGCGGCGTCAAGAGAAACAATATAGGTGAATTAGCCAAATTCGGTGCAGATATTCTTGTGAGTGGCAGTGCTGTATTTTCGGGGGATGGAGCAAAGGAAAACATTAAGTTTATGCTGAACGCAGTAAACACCCGTTCCACGTAGGAGATGCAATGAAAAACAGATGGTTCAAGGATAAAGAAAATGAGTACATAGAAAAATATGCGCAGAAATATGGGGAAGACCTGGCTCTCCGCATATACACAAGCAGGCTAATAGGAGAAGAGAAAGAGTTGGTGCTTCATGGAGGCGGAAACACATCGGTCAAAACAGCTTTTAGAAACATTTTAGGCAAAAAAATACCTGCAATCTTTGTTAAGGCATCCGGTTTAAATCTTCAAGATATTAAGCCGGAAGGACATATTGGACTCGACCTTGAATACTTTCTATTCCTAAGAACCTTATCGGATATTTCGGATGAATCCATGGTGAATGAAATACTCACACATCGGTATGATGCTTTTGCAGCTACACCTTCCATAGAAACACTGATGCATACATTTATTTCTCCAAAATACATTGATCACACTCATGCAAACTCCGTTTTAGCGCTAACCAATCAGGTCGATGGGCAGAAACTCGTATCCAAAGTATTAGGGAATACTGTTATTATATTAAATTATAAAAAACCTGGATTTAGACTGGCAAAAGAAGTGGCAGATGCATACGAAAGTTCACCTGCGAGTGAAGGTATGGTGTTGATGAAACACGGATTAATTACCTGGGGTGAAACGGCTCGCGAATCCTACGAAAGAACTATTAAACTCGCCACGAGGGCAGAAGAATATATTGCAAGAGAAGGCAAAAAGTCCCTGAAAGTTGATATTTCCACATCTCCTGCTGCAACAAAAGAACTGTATTTGAAGGTTGCACCCATACTTAAAGGATTACTGGCTATTCGAACGAAAAACGCTGATTCTCCATACAAGCGATTTATTATAAAGCCATTACTGACAGAAGAAATGATTAGGTTTGTCGATTCAGAGCAGGGAAAGGAAATTGCCCTGACACCTCCGCTTACCACTGACCACTTGATAAGAACCAAAAGCTTTCCAATGTGGATAGATGCCCCGAAATATGATAATGAAAAGAAATTAAGGAAACAAATTTCAGATGCAATAAGAAAATATGCAAAGAAATATGATGCCTATTTTGAACGTTATTCAAGAGAATCGAAGACTGAACTCAATCGTTTCGACTCAATGCCACGAGTAATCCTTATGCCAGGATTAGGAGCGATATGCACCGGCAGGAATGTTGCAGAAGCAGATGTAGTTAGGGATATAACCGCCCAAACTCTTTCAACAAAGACAAAGATTGCTTCAATGGGAAAGTATGAAGGATTGAACGAGGGACAACTGTTCGATATGGAGTATTTTTCTCTTCAGCTTGCGAAACTCGGTGGAGACCCGGAACTTCCATTAGAGCGTTCGGTTGCCATTGTCACAGGAGCAGCGGGTGCAATCGGGACCGGCATCTGCCAGCAACTTCTTGAAAATGGATGTCATGTTGCAGTCACGGATTTAGCGGGTGATAATCTTAATTCGCTTGTGAGCGAATTGGAACAGGTTTATGGAGGACGAGTGATTGGCGTTCCACTGGATGTAACGTTGAGGGATTCGGTTAAAGGAGGTTTTGAACAGGTTATTGAAACCTGGGGAGGGATAGATCTTGTGGTGCTGAACGCTGGTGTTGCCTATGTTTCATCGCTTGCGGATATGGATATTGATGCTTTCAGGAAGCTGGAGCAAGTGAACGTTGAAGGTACGCTTAACGTTCTCTCCGAGGCTGCGCGGATCTTCAAGGTTCAGGGAACAGGAGGGGATATCGTTCTCATATCGACGAAAAATGTTTTTGCACCCGGTGCAAAATTCGGTGCATACAGCGCAACAAAGGCAGCAGCACATCAGCTTGCCCGTATCGCGAGTCTCGAACTTGCAGAGATGGATGTGCGTGTTAATATGGTTTCTCCGGATGCAGTATTTTCCCACGGGAAAAGAAAATCCGGATTGTGGGCAGAGGTCGGACCGGATAGAATGCGTGCAAGAGGTCTGGATGAGCTGGGTCTTGAGGAATATTATCGAAATAGGAATTTACTTAAAGCTAAGGTAACCGCAACACATGTTGGTAAAGCAGTGCTCTATTTTGCAACACGCCAAACGCCAACAACAGGAGCAACAATACCCGTAGATGGTGGTCTTCCCGATTCAACACCAAGGTGAACAGAATAGAGATGCGTCTTAATATGTTCCGCCTTCAGCAGGGATTAGACACAAGAACTTCAGGCTTCCGATTCCAGTATTTTTAAAGCCGTGCATTGTATTTCCAGGGATGTAGGCAACGTTACCTTTAGTGATTTTGTATTCTACTTCACCTATAGTAACAATTCCCTCACCATCTACAATATAATTCAAGTGATACCAATTGTGTTTGTGATATGGTGTGTAGCCATTTTCCTCCACAATGAACATTCTCATAAAACCGTCATAACCATCCCCTGGACCAACCAGTATTTGCTTCCTTACATTTTTTAAGCCCTCCTGGTTTAGCTCAGTAATTTCAACATCGTCTTCGTGTTTTACCATATTTACCTCCATTGAATCAGCTTTTTCACTTTTTTAACTGCTTCAGTAGCATCACTTGCATAGGCGTCTGCGCCGATTTCATCCGCAAACTTCTGTGTAATGCAGGCACCACCAACGATGAGTTTCGCAGGAATATTTTGAGCTGACATTAGTTCCCGCACCTCTTTCATTCTCATTGCAGTGGTTGTCATCAGCGCAGAGAGCGCAACGGCGTTTGCATTTCTATCTTTAGCTGTTTTGACAATATCATCTGAAGGAACATCTTTACCAAGATCAATCAATTCAAAACCCGCATTCCTTAATATCATTGTAACTATATTTTTTCCAATATCATGGATATCACCCCTTACCGTTGCAATAACTATCCTGCCTTTTTTGGTTTTCTTTTCCTTGAAATGGGTTTCTATATATCCAAAGGCAGTTTGTGCCGCTTCTGCCGACATAATTAGCTGGGGAAGGAAAATCGTTCGAGACTCATACAGATTTCCTACTTGTTCGAGTGCGGGTTTCAAGTGTTTTTCTATGACTTCATTGAAGTGAATTTTTTTTAGCATCTTTTTTACTTCGCGCAGTGTATTTTGCTTTTCACCTTCGACAATAGCGGTGAAAACACCGTCCTTTCTTTTTTTCCCTACCTTGCTTTTCTTTTTCACTTCCAATTTGTCAAGATAATCGTTAATGGTTTTTCCCTTTAGGAAAATGGGCGAGAGGTTGATGTCGGTAGAAATTCCCTTTTCCAGAGGATTCATAATTACTGCATCGAGTCCCGCTTTCTTGCAGAGGTCAAGAAAATAACTGTTAATCACCGGACGTTTGGGGAGACCATAGGAGATATTGGAAAGCCCGAGAACTGTCAGTAGTCCCGATGATTTATACATTTTCAGCGTATCGATCGTAATGCGAGGGTCTTTTCCAGTTGCTAGGCTCATAACGATAGGGTCGAAGAGAATCCGCTCTTTTTCAAAGCCCATCTTTTTTAACTGCCTTATTGCTCTTTTTGCAAGAGTCATTCTCTTTTTTGCGGTCTCGGGAATTCCGTTTTTATCGATAGGAAGGAAAACTACCATACCTCCGTATTTCTTTAATAGACTAATTTTGCTCTCCATATCGTTAAGGTCGATAGAGTTAAGAAGAGGTCTTCCGGCGTATTCTTGCAATGCGGTTTCTATGAGATGGTCGTTTTTAAAATCCAGGGAGAGTGGAAGAGAAGGTGAGATGAGCAATTCTGTGATAAGTGTTCTAAGCCATTCTTCCCGAACGACGGACTCCATTCCCAGGTTCACATCGAGAACATCTGCCGAGGCTTTTGCTTGTTTTCTTGCTTCTCTGAGAGTCGTTTCGAGAGTACCCTGTTCTATTTCTCGTGACATTTTCTTCTTTCCAGTTGGATTGATGCGTTCTCCGATTGTTATCGGGGATTTAGCAGGTGAAAAGATGACATTCCTGGTTGAAGAAGAAATACCAATAATAGAATCTATTGTTCTGGAGTAGGGTTTTCTACCCCTTAGTTTTGCGGAGAGAGCTTTTATGTGGGAAGGTCCGGTTCCGCAGCACCCGCCTATGATGTTTGCGCCGAGATGGAAATAATCTTCACCATATTTTAAAAATTCCCGAGCATTCATCTCGTAATGTGGTTTTCCATCAATTAATTTCGGAATACCCGCATTGGGTTCTACGCAAAGGAATTTACTGGTCGTTCTCGAGAGTTCCTGAAAGATGGGGAATATACCTTTCGGACCAAGAGAGCAGTTGATTCCAAGACAATCTACATCCATATCACAGAAGGCAAGGGCAAAACCAACTGGATCAGTTCCGAGAAGTGTTCTACCTTTTTTGTCAAATGTGAGATTTGCTATTATGAATGTATTGGGGGAGTTATCTCTTACAGCCAGGATTGCAGCCTTAAGCTCTCTAATGTCGGAAAAGGTTTCGAGAATATAAAGGTCGACTAAGTTTTTTAATACACTTGCCTGTTTGGTGAAACATTTATAGACAGTATTGAAATTAAGGCTTCCGGAAGGAGGAAACATTTCTCCGGTTGGACCCAATCCTCCGGCAATTAGTGCATTTCGACCTGCAGCCTTCCTGGCAGTTTGAGCGGCAAGGTTGTTGAGATTTTGCATCTCAGCTGCAAGACCCGATTTTTTCAGTTTTAAAGGGTTAGCTCCAAATGTAGCTGTTATTATTATATCACATCCTGCTTCTACATAATCTTTTTGTATTTCAAGGATCACCTTCCTGTGGTCTAATATACACTGCTCGGGTAAAACATCTCCGCAGCCTCTCTCGATGAGTTGTGTTCCCATAGCTCCATCGAGAATAAGCACTCGTTTTGACAGAATTTCCCTTATTTTCTCTCTTTTCATATTTCTACATTACCTTCTTACGAAATGTTCACCGTCTTGGAAAGTAATACTCTTTGCATGCTTTGAATGGAAGTGCACATTTGTGTCATTGCGAGTATTCTCCCATATTAACTCCTGAAGCAATCGCCTACAGCCTTTCATTGTTTCACCTCAATTTAAATAATATTCTCGTAATTTCAGAATAAATTTCACCACAGAGACACAGAGCACACAGAGAAAACATTTGTTTTAAGGTTCAAACCAATCCAACCAATCAAACAAATTCAACTTCTCGTAATTTCAAATTTCAAAGTCCCCATGTCCTACCTTTGATTTCCTCCATAAAGGGTCTCAAAAAAGATGTTTTTCCTTTTGGAATTGAGATATAAATACCTGAAATCAGTTTCTTTGTTTCCCGAAGGATATTCATCAATGCATCCCTTAGAAAAGGAAGCCAATCCTCTTTTTCTTCAACCACACTCTTAAGATTATCGGGGACACTGATACCAGGAACCTCATTGGCAATATATGCAAATTGCTTTTTGTTTTTGGGAATGAAAAGGTTGAGTATTAACGGAATAGATTTAAGGTCTATTTTTTCCTTAAGGGTTAGAAGGTTTAATGTGTCAAATATCGGCTGTGTTACGAAATAGTCGGTGCCACCTTCTATCTTTTCCCTAACTTTTTCAATTTCCCGCTTGAGGTCTGGCGGGTTTGGATTTATTGCAGCACCAACATAAAAATGCGTGGGATTTGCATAAATATTGCCGGCAAAGTCTTTTCCGCTGTTTAATAATTTGATCAGTTTGATGAGGCCCGGAGAGGTAATATCGTAAACAGCTGTCGACTGGGGATAGTCACCAAGCGACGGAGGGTCACCCGATATTGCAAAGATGTTGTTTAATCCAAGCGCGGAAGCGGCTATCAGGTCTGACTGAATCCTTGTGAGACTCCTGTCGCGCAGTGCAAAGTGTGGTATCGCCTCCAATCCCTTTTCCTTAACAAGATGGCAAAAAGCAACTGGGTTCATTCTAACTCTTGCCATTGGTGAATCAAGAATGCTCACCGCATCTACCCCAAACTCCTTCAGTTTTTCGATCCACTCGATACTTTTTTCCACATAAGAACCTCGCGGAGGTGTAACCTCCACTACGACAAGTGATTTCAAGTTAATCTGTTCCCGGACGATGTTAGGAGTTGTTTCCTTAACCATAACTTCCGGTGATTCGAGCTCTTCCTCTTCTACGAAAAGAAAATGAATGGGTTTCCCTGATTTTTTTTTCAGCATCCCAACCAGAAGATTTATATACAAAGGAGTTGTTCCGCAACATCCACCAACGATCTTAATGCCGTTTTTGACGAATTCTATTGCATATCTGGCGAAGTGTTCGCTGGAAGCAGGGAAAACGAATCTTCCGTCTATGTATCGGGGAACCCCTGAATTAGGCATAAAAGAGATAGGGATGTTGCTGGTTTCAAGAAAATGCGGCATCAGTTCCAGAAACTGAAGCGGACCGATTCCGTGATTAGCTCCGATACCAATTAATTCGACGTCTTCCGACGCTTGAATAACATCTTCCACTGATTCACCTGATGGAGTTCTCAAACCTTCTGTAAAAGTGAAGGCAAGTAGTATGGGAATTCCTTTTCTGCACGTACTTATTGCATTTACGATAAATTGGGCTTCAGCGATTCCTATCTGTGTTTCGACAAGGAGAGTATCGACTCCTCCTTCGACAAGCCCTTCCACCTGTTCAGAGAGGCTCTCTTTGAACCATTCTTTTTCGGTCTCGTCAAGAAGCGCAAATGTTTTTCCTGAAGGACCAATGGAGCCAGCCACCCACTTTCTCGGACCAGCAACCTTCTTTGCCAGTTCAGCTCCTCTTTTGTTTACCGACTTAATTTCTTTGAAATCGGCGTAAGGATCTAACTTGAAAATATTTGCATCGAATGTATTGGTTACAAGAAGATCTGCGCCTGCATCCACAAATTCAGTATGTAATTCGAGAATGAGTCCCGGGTTTTCTTTATTCAACATAGCAAATGGTTTTTTCGAAGAGACGCCCTTTCTGTATAAATTGGTGCCCATTGCACCGTCTGCTATGATATAGTTTCTTTCAAGGTATGTTTTTAATTCCATAAAACCGCTCTCCCTCCATCAAGAAAATAAAATTAACAGGGATTGTAAGAGAACACAAGAGATATAAAATCTCAAGCGACCCAAATCCACCCTGTTATCAAATGTCTATCTTAAATATATTACTTTAAAGTATGTACGAAGTCAAGAAGAAAGTATCCTGTCCTCCTTTTCTCTCTTGACAAAGAACTTTCTTTGCTATAAACTTTGCGTTATAAGAGGAGACAATGAGTCTTTGCAAAGCTTTTTGAAGTGATATGGATTGACCTATAAAAAAATACGCAAATGTCCGCCAAGAAATTTATAATTGTTTTGCTTATTCTTCCAATTCTTCAGGGCTGCATTGCCACGTTTCAAACAGCGCAAACGCTCAAGAGGGGTGAAAGCGAAAAAATATTTGCCGTTTACTATCCATTCAGCTATAGGATGGGTGTAAGAGGTGGCTTAAGTAACTGGACAGAATTGGAGTTCATGATGGACGGAATAGTATTTCTACCTCCGTTTCCTCATTCCTTCTATCTTGGACTTAAACAGAAATTAATTTCCGAAAGTTTTGTAAGCTCAGCGATGCTTGCAAGAGCAGGGTTCTCCAGAATGGCTCAAGAAACAGGGGGTGATTACGCTTATCAAGCAGATTTGCTTCTATCCCTATCTGCACCACAAAATGTTTTAACCCTTGGAGCGGGGGTAATTAGACATCCCGCATATCCCTTTTGTGATTTTTTGAGTTCATCCTGTCATGAAACCGTTCCAGCATATCACCTGATGATAAACTTGAAAATGGACAACACTCCACCTAAAAAACTGGGTTTGCTTCTTGAAGTGAATTTCCTTGAAATGTTCGAGGACGAAAAACCCGGTAGCATTGACGATTTCACAGCTGGTGTGGCACTTGTCTGGAAGTAAAATACAAGGGCTCGGTTCGTGATGATTCGAATTGATATTAAGTCGATTGAATATATGAGACCAAAGGAGATGAAAATCTACAAGTTCACCGTTTAGATTACTAATATTTGGTAAAATCGGGATGGTGGTGACATTTTTCTGAATACTCGATACCATCGTTTCAATATGAATAGCGGCTTAGAAGTTTCCGTAATACAGACTGACTTAAGCTTTTGGTAAGGAGTAATTGTGGATAAGATTGAAATTATGCGAAGTGATATTGTTAAGGTTCTTGTCAATGCATTACAGCCTGTCGATTACGTCTGTGCTGCCTGGCAAGCGGGTGCTGATGCTTTTAATCGAGTGGATGAATGGTCGGATATTGATTTCTATGTAGTTGTAGAAGATGATCGAGTAGAGAATGTATTTGAGGTAATAGAAAAATCGATTGAAACACTATCAGAAATAGAGTTAAAGTATCGTTTGCCGGAGCCGACATGGCATGGACACTCGCAGGAATTTATTAGATTAAAAGATACCAGTCCATTTCTTTTTCTTGATATAGCGATAATGAAGAGAACAAGCAATGATAAATTTCTCCAGTACAAGATTCATAACGAACCTCTTGTGCACTTTGATAAAATTGGTGTAGCAAAGGACGATCCGTTCGATCCAGACATATTTGTAAAGAGAATACAATCCCGAATTGAAACGATAAAGACAAATTTTAGATTTTTCCAGGTCCTTACTCTGAAAGAGCTCAACCGTGGAAATACCCTCACCGCTCTTAGTTTTTACATGGCGTATACATTTAGACCTCTTGTTGAGGTTTTGAGAATTAAATATTGCCCCGAACGTTACAATTTTTATACATCCTACTTGCATTACGACCTGCCCGCTGATGTAGTAAAACAACTTGAAAAACTGTATTTTGTATCGAGTCCTGAAGTTCTGAGGAAATACAGGGAAAAAGTCGAGAATTGGTTCTGGAAAGAAGTTGGGATTATCAACTTCGATGATGTGAAAAAAAAATTAGCAGGTTAAAAAAGCGGGCTGTATAATTTCATCGAGTGGTTTCCGGGGTCAGGCCCCATGTTTCCTCAAAAAGGTCATTGCGAGGAGTAAAGCGACGAAGCAATCTCATAATTTTCTTGTAAATAAAGCGATTGCCACGCTCCCGATGGTCGCTCGCAATGATAAAAAGCGTGTTTTTGGTCAAACTTGCTGTCCCTATTTTCCTGAAAAAACGCTTGACTTTGGAACGCAGCAAGTTATATAATATGAGTTAGAAAAAAGAAGGGGAGCAAGTTCAGGATGTCCTTACTAAAAAATGAGCCTTTTTCCGCATTTCGCCTGGGACATAACACTTCAAATAAGAACTCGAAATGGTTATGAAAAATCGTAATTTTGAGGATAATTGTTGTTGAAACGGACGTTCGAAACGCTGGTTAAAAAGGATAGAAAAAACAAAAAAAGAATAAGTAATTTACTGATACTTGCCTTAAAAGGTAAATCCGAGGTATTAACTTTAATAGGGCAAGGTAAAAAAGTATTGAAAGAAATAAACCGAGGGATTGCAGTAGCAAAAAGAAGTAAAGGATAAAAAACTGATGGCAGATTGCATTTTACATATGAGTAATATCTATGGCAATCTCAGCCGATACGATGATATGTTAAATACAGGAAAGAAAACGCTATTGTTATACGAAAAAATAAAAGAGAGAAAAGGAGCCGCAAGAAGCCTCAGAAACATCGGGTTTGTACACGACAATCTTGGCAACTACAAGAAAGCACTTGAATACTATAACCGATCATTACATATACAGGAGGAGATAGGCGACAGAGATGGTGAGGCGCATAGTCTCAACGACATCGGTGTGACACAGACGAGGCTTGGCAACCACAAAGAGGCACTTCAATATTACAAGAGTTCCCTGAAAATAAGGAAGGAGACAAACAACAGACTGGGTGAGTCGATAGATCTCAATAATATCGGTTATGTGCAAAGCAGTCTCGGTAACTACAAAGAGGCTCTCCAATACTTCACCCGTTCCCGGAGAATAAGTGGTGAGATAGGCGGCAGAGATGATGAGTTACATAGTCTCAGCAACATCGGTTATGTACAGGGTAGTCTTGGTAACTACAAAGAGGCACTTCACTACTTCACCCGCTCCCTGAAAATAAGTGAGGAGATAAGCGACAGAAAGGGTGAGGCAATAAATCTCATCAACATCGGTTATGTACAAAGCAGTCTCGGTAATTACAAAAAGGCACTTCAATGTTACAATCGCACATTAAAGATACAGGAGGATATAGGCGATAGAAAGAATGAGGCATATTGTCTCAGCAACATGGGTGTGATACAGGGGAAGCTTGGCAACCACAAAGAGGCGCTTCAATATTACAACCGCGCATTAAAGGTACAGGAGGAGATAGGCGACAGAAAGGGTGTAGCATTTAGTCTCAACAACATCGGCATGCTTCAGATAGAAATAGAAAGGTTCAAGACTGCCAGTAAATATCTGAACAGAGCACTCAGATTGGCAGAAGAACTTGGTGAGAAAGAGGTTCTGCGTCGTGTCCATATTTCCCGTGCTGAGCTTTGTTTACAGACCAAAGAATACGATGAGACTAAACACCATCTAAAATCAGCATTTACACTGGCGGATGAGCTTGGATTCAAACAGGGAAAAGGAGAGGCACTTCTTATTTTAGCACGACTGCGAAGTCTAAAAGATAAAATAGATAAAGATGTATTTGAAGAATGTATCAGCATATTTGAACAATCAAATAATCCGTTCGCACTGGCAAAGGCGTATTACTACTATGCTGAGGCTTTGTTAGCCTGCAGCTCAAAACCTGCAGCAGATAGTAAAGGAAAGAAAGAGAAGCGTAAAGCAGAGAGGTATTTGAAGAAGGCAGAAGAAATTTATAAGAAAATGAGCGCACAATTATGGTTATATAAGACTGGGGAATTATGGCAAATCTTCACTTCCTCCGAAGATTAGGATATACTATATGCAATGTAATTATATTATGATTGTGACAGAATTTCAACAGAAAAATGATATCAAGAAGGTACGCTACCTTTCATAGAGTGCTATATTATAGTTAGTATAGGTGGGCTTGAAAAGTTGCCTCCTTTTGCTTATATTAAAACAAAATAAACAAGCCGAAAGGAGGCAACCAATGAACAGCATAAATATAGGTCAGAGGGGCAGGTTTGTCAAGAGTTTTTATATGGTGGTTGGAGTTGATATTGGGAAGGCATTTCATATGGCAGTAGTAAGGTTGCGTGATGGTAGTTTTAGCAAGGCTTTCAGGTTTTCAAGTGATGCATCAGGTTTTGCTGATTTTTGGGATTGGTTAAACAAATGGTATGAGCAGGATGGTTTTTCTGGTATCTTAATTGGTCTGGAATCTACGGGGCATTACTGGGAAACACTTGCGTATTGGCTACGGAAGAGAGGGATTGAGGTAGTACAGGTGAATCCTCTCCATACACATAAAGCTAAAGACCTTTATGATAATAATCCTGGTAAAACGGATAAGAAGGATGCTCGGATCATTGCAGATTTAGTGAGTCAAGGCAAATTTCTACATTGTATTATTCCTCAAGGTCGCTATGCTGATTTAAGGCAATTAGTATTGTTACGTAAGAGGTTAGTTACAGAGAGAACCAGAAAACTGAATAATATACATCGAGTTATTGACTTACTTTTTCCAGAATTTGGCAGTGTCTTCAAGAATATCAAGACTAAGAGTTGTCACTATTTATTGACACATGTATATACACCTGATTTACTTTTATCGTTTTCATATAAGAGGTTAGTAAAGACATTGCATAAGATAAGTCACGGTAAGTTAAAGGTGGAGAAATTGGCCGATTTATACAAGTTAGCGAAGTCATCAGTAGGTATAAGGGAGGGGATAAATGGAATTAAGATTGTGCTTTACCACGGTTTATCTCGGTATATGCAATTGAATAAGGAGATTAAACATCTTGAGGAATTGATTGAAGAGGTGGTGGGTGCATTAGAGGAGACGGTTTATTTACGTAGCGTGAAGGGTGTTGGATTAATAACGGCGGCTGTAATATTAGGAGAGACTGGAGGATTGAGTCATTATTCATCGGCTGAAGAGGTTATTAAGTTAGCCGGATTGAATCTTTATGAGAGGAGTTCTGGTAGGCATCGTGGTAAGCGGCGAATAACGAAGCGAGGTCGTAGTGTTTTGCGGGAGGGTTTATATCTTGCGGCAGTGAGTGTGATTCGTCGTGATGGTGTGCTGCGTGATTTTTATGAGCGTTTGATTAATAAGGGGAAAGCGCGGGCAGTAGCATTAATTGCTGTTGCTTGCAAGTTGATGCGATTATTATTCGCTCTAGTTCGTGCTCGGCGTTTTTATGTTACTAATTATTCAGAATGTGAAGCAGAGTTAGGAGTTATATAGATAATGGAACTGTCAGTGGGGGAGTCACGCGGGGTCAGTAATAGGTGTTCCTTATTAGGAGCAGCCTCGATTTTTAGAGTGTGTGATCCCCCACGTATCCGACGACCCGTATTAAGCACCGTATAGGCTAATAAACCCTGGAATAACCAGCGTTTGGTGTCAGATAGAAATAATGTGGGGATAACCTGCTGACAGTATAGTAAGAAGAATAAAGTGAAGAGGAGGCAAATCTGGTACTTAAAAAACTAAAATTTGACAAAAAACTACTTGACTATTATAAACCAGC
>Ga0307426_1000678_pt1 | contig 23096 bp, 19 predicted proteins | sample SalMarWE160340MG_FD_202165 | JGI IMG/M metagenome (GOLD analysis project Ga0307426, IMG submission 202165) | Salt marsh sediment microbial communities from the Plum Island Ecosystem LTER, Massachusetts, United States - WE1603-40 | ecosystem: Environmental > Aquatic > Marine > Intertidal zone >...
TATTGAGCGCCGGTGCTTACGGATTCGTCATGGCTTCCAACTACAACACTCGCCCGCGAGTACCTGAAGTCCTCGTTAAAGGCAGCGAGTTCCGAATAATCAGGAAGAGGGAAACGTACGACGAGCTCTTGGGAGGAGAGACGATACCGGATTTTTAATCGGTACTTTGTACAATCCGAATGTTATTAGGCGACCTATACAAAGAGCAGCTGAAAAAGAATGCCGGTAAAGCTGCGTTAATATTCAAAGGGACATCAACGAGCTACGCCGAATTCGATGAAGCGGTATCTCTTACAGCGGACGCTCTTCTGAGCCTGGGTATAAACCGGGGCGACAGGGTCGCGCTGTTCATGCGGAACCGCACGGAGCTCCTGGAGTTTTATTTCGGGTGCTTCAGGATAGGGGCGGTCGCGGTGCCTCTTAATCACCGCTACATGCAGGACGAAGTCGTATACGCAGTAAATCACTCCTCGGCGAGCATCCTGATAGCCGACGATGAGCTTTACGAGATTGTAGAGGATATACATAGCCGCGTACCTACGGTTAGACGTGTATTTTCGGTCGGGTACGGATCGGGTGACGGTGAGCATTCCTGGGAAAACGTGGCGGCTGAAGCGCTCCGCGGACTTGAAATACCGGAAGTAAAAGGTGAAGACCCTGCCATGGTTATGTACACGTCGGGTAGTACCCAAAAACCAAAAGGAGTGACGTACACACATGCCGCTCTCTTGAATTTCTGCATGAGCCGCAAAATTACTATGAGGCTTACCGAAGACGAAGTCGGACTTGCGGCGACTGCGATCTGCCATTGCGGTGGGTCTGTCGGAATGGCGTTTCCGACTCTGTACATAGGCGGAACGGTCATTATCATGGAGACGCCGGACCCTCAACTGTTTCTCGAGTGTGTGGAAAAATACAGGCCCAATCGAACCCTGATTCTTCCCGCCCAACTTCTGGATGTATTAGACGCTCCCAAGGCGCGGGATACCGACTTCAGCTGTTTTTCAGACGTATTAACCGGAGGCGATTATATATCTCTTGACCTCTACGAGCGTTTTCACGATATTACGGGCCTCGAGCTCAATCAGCTCTACGGCATGACCGAGTGTGAGGGTATGTGTTTTACTCCGCCCTCGCTGCCAATAAAGTACGGGTCCGTTGGCAGACCGAGACACGGGGTGAAGATACGTCTAGTAGACGAGGCCGGCAAAGACGTAAATACAGGCGAGCCGGGAGCTATTCTGGTAAAGAGCGACACTATGACTATCGGCTACTGGAACGATGAAAAAAATACGTCACTGGCGTTTACTCAAGATGGCTGGCTCAAAACCGGGGATGAGGGAAGACAGGACGAGGACGGTTATTACTATTTTGTTGGGCGTATAAAGGAAATAATTGTAAAGCGAGGCTCCAACGTGGCGCCTGGGGAGGTTGAAGAGGTGCTGGACGACCATCCTCAGATTTCGATCAGCGGAGTAGTTGGATCGCCGGATAAACGCCACGGTGAGCTTATACACGCGTTTGTCGAATTAAAACCCGGCCTGAAGGATCCTCCGGGCGAAGACGAGCTAAGAGCGTATACTTCCAAAAAGCTGGCCGCATACAAAGTGCCCGACCGCTGGACTATAGTTGAAACATTACCGAGGAACGAAATCGGCAAGATCGATCGCCGCGGCCTGCATGCATTGGCAAAGAAGTTAGACGCCGAATAGCAGAAATCAATAATCCGTTACCACTTTCCTCATAACATCTTCAAGCGTGAGCTCGAACTTAACTGTCAGCACACAACCTTTGAGTCGAAGCGGTCAGCGCGATTGATAATATATACCCTATATTGTATATAGATATATCGAAACCAAGCCCTGACTCCGTGAGTTAATCTCACATTACAGGGCTGTGACAGTATTCTTTTGTTTTTTTCCCGCTCTCCGGTGAGCGGATTGGATTAGATACTGCTTGGAGCTTCGATCAGCTTCTCGGCTTCCTCAATTACCTCACCCAGTCTTTCCTTGAACAGGTTTATTCCGCCGAGGGGGATAACGATGCATGATCTGCCGCCGCTAAGCTCGGTTATTCTCAGGTATTTGCCTTTATGGTTCTCTTTTACGTCGAAGAAAAATCTCTTGGATTCGATGTCAACATGCTTGCTCGCATGCTCTTTTTCCATTTTCTCCAGTCTTTCCATTTTCTATCTACCTCCGCCTCTTTCCCACTCATTCGGGTGGTAATTGTAGTGTATGTGTTTGTTTGGGTAGGAAATAATAACCCTTGGATTTGTAAAAATCAAGGTAAAAACGTAAAATCGAATTGTGTATAATGAGTGAGTCTGTTGCGAACGAGGAGGGACAGTATTGATGAGCAAAAAAATCAAATTCGGAATAACCGCTCCCGTCCCCGGGGAGTCTGTGAAGGGTCTTATCGAATACGCGAAGAAGGCCGAAGACGCGGGATTCGACACGGTATGGTTCCCCGATCATATCGTCTTTATGGCGAAACGTCTTACTCCCGAAGTCTGGTCGGTGATCACCGCAGCTTCGACCTCGACGGACAGAATCCGTATGGGCACGATAGGGGACGCGCACAGAATGCATCCCGCGGTATTCGCGCACCGACTCGCAACGGTGGACCATATTTCAAACGGCAGGATATTCGCGTGCGTGGGCTACGGTGAAAAGATGAACCTCGACCCTTACGGAATCAAATGGGACAAGCCTCTCACGAGAGTAGCGGAGACGGTTCAGATAATGCGCGCGCTATGGAGCGGTGAGACGGTTAACTTCGACGGGAAAATCTACAGGCTCGAGGATGCGGAGCTCCGCATCGAGCCACTTCACAAAGGGGGCATCCCGATATACGTCGCCGCGACAGGGCCGAAGGCGCTCGAGGTGGCGGGCAGGTACGGCGACGGCTGGGTTACGAACGCGATGCCCTCGGCGTTATACGCTGAGAAAGCCGATACGGTAATGAAAGCGTCCGGAGAAAGGGATCAGAGTCTGGGCGAGATCGAAAAGACACTCTTCATATTTACGTCCATTGCGGACAATGAGGATGAAGCTTACAAGACCATAGAGCCCGTGAAGCACGCGCTAATATGGCCGGAGCTCCTTCCGCAGGCCGGATACGACATAGAGATCGCGGACGAGTACAAGGGGCTTCAGTATACGAAAATCATGCCGAACGACGCGGAGATGCTGCAAAAGTTCAGGGAGATGGGGGATAAGTATTACACTCGCGATCTAGTGCTCGATTTTGTAATAGCCGGGTCGAATGAAGACGTGAAAAGAAGGCTGGAGGAATACGTCGAGGCCGGAGTGGATCATTTCATACTGAGGGATTTCAGTCCCGACAAGGCGAAATCGGTCGAGATATTATCGAAGGATGTAATACCTCACTTCCGGGGTGACTGAGCTTGCCGCGCCCGCTCAATGCTCCAGCTTTGAAATCTTGGACGCAAATGCCGTAAACGGGTTTCCCGACTTCTCGGCTCCGAAATATACCTTTCTCATGTAGTCGAGCGCGCCCGAGTAGAATTCGAACTCTCTCGAAAGCCTGCTGAACATAATCGGATCACCGTTTCCTCTTTCGAGGTCGAGTCTCGACACGACGAAGTAGGACTTCATACCTTCGCTCAGGTAATAGTTCAGATACGAACCCTTGCTCACGTAATCTCTGAATATGCCGCTCATGAAAAGAGCGAAGTCCCCGACATACTTTCTCACTTCCCTTTCGTACTCGTTGCTCTCAATCTGCTCTTTCCTGCTCTCGAGCAGCATTTCGACAATCGTATAGATTTTTTTTCCTTCGGAATCGCTCAGCCTGTAAAGGTTTTCCGACCGGGCGAACTCCGTGAGCATCTCGGTCAGGTATATTGCGGCCTGCCGGTCTTTTTCCTTGCCGAGGTCAAGGAAGCTCATATTAACGAGGTTGCTGAAGAATGATTTTATGGAAGAGGTCTTGATTCTGCTCAGATTCACCATGATTAATTCACCTCGAAGCGTCGATTGAGTATAATACAAATTTAGCAAATGAGCCAGTCTTATGTCAACCGGTATTTCTCCTGTATTCGTTGAATAATAAGACACATCTCGGGAAAGCCAACCGCCTGCGGCGGCTGTATTTCCGCATAAAAATAAACGTAGTTGTGAGGTATTTAATATGGCCAGAATAAAAATGGAATTCCCGGAGAGCTTCATATATTCAACGGATATCAAGATTAGAATAAGCGATATTAATTACGGCGGTCATCTGGGCCACGACGCCGTCCTTTCGCTCACTCACGAAGCCAGGGTAAGGTTTTTCGATGAGTACGGCTTCACCGAGCTTAATGTCGACGGCCCTGGTATAATCATGTCCGACGTTGCTATCGTGTATAAATCGGAAGGATTCTACGGGGATACGGTAGTCGTTGAGATAGCCGTGTGCGACTTCGCAAAGTACGGCTGCGACCTCGTATACAGGCTCAAGGAAAAGGAGACCGGAAGGGAGATTGCCCTAGCCAAGACCGGAATCGTATTCATGAATTACGCGGAGCGCAAGGTCGTCGCCGTTCCGGAGAAATTCAAAGAGCTCTTCAATCCCGTGAAGTACACTCTCGAAGTGCAGGGATAATTACAATATCGGAGTAATAAAGCAATCAAGTTAGGTGATTAGGATTTATAATTAAAGCAAATACTTGTTTGGATTTAATGTGTGTAATAGACGTAATTGCCTAAATTCTCGTGTTATACAGGATTATTCCTAGATAGAAATCTGAGCAAGAAAATGAGGGGAGGGCGGCTGCCCTCCCCCCGAAAGTCGTTATTTCTTTTTGGAATTTCCTTTTTCTTTCTCGACGATGATGGCGACACCCATTCCACCGCCGCAACAAAGCGTCGCGAGACCGTATCTCGCCTTCTTTCTTCTTGCCATTTCGTGGAGCAGCGTGACCAGAATCCTGGTTCCGGAAGCGCCGATCGGGTGACCCAGTGCTATCGCACCGCCGTTTACGTTGACCTTATCTTCGGGAATCGGCAGGTCTCTCAGGACCGCGATAGACTGCGCAGCAAACGCTTCGTTAAGCTCGAACAGGTCGATGTCGTCAAGAGAGAGCTTGGCCTTGTCGAGCGCCTTCTGAACCGCCGGGACCGGGCCGATACCCATAATGGAAGGGTCAACGCCCGCTATTGCATAAGATACTATTGATGCCACCGGCTTAAGGCCGAGCTCTTTCGCTTTCTTTTCCGAGGTGACTAGTACGGCAGCTGCGCCGTCGTTAATACCCGAAGCGTTACCGGCCGTTACAGTCCCGCCCACTTTGAATACGGGTCTCAGTCTCTGAAGCCCTTCCAAAGTGGTGTCGCCTTTGGGGTGCTCGTCTTTCTCAAAGGGGATCGGGTCGCTTCTTCTCTGAGGAATCATCACCGGAACTATTTCTTTCTGGAACTTATCATCGTCCATAGCAGCCTTACACTTCATCTGGCTATTATAAGCGAATTCGTCCTGCTCGTTTTTGCTGATGTTATATGCTTCCGCGAGATTTTCCGCCGTAACACCCATGTGGTAATCGTTGAAAATGTCCCAGAGGCCGTCATATACCATTCCGTCAACTATTTCATCTTTAGGCATAGCCATCCTGTAACCGTAGCGTGCTTTCTGGAGGTAAAACGGAGCCTGATCCATGTTCTCCGTACCGCCAGCTATAATTGCCTCGGCGTCCCCGGCTTTTATCGCTTGTGCCGCCTGTATAATTGTCTGCACGCCCGAGCCGCACACCCTATTTATCGTTAGAGCCGGTGTTTCGATTGGGAGTCCCGCTCCGAGAGAAACCTGTCTCGATACATTCATACCCTGCCCCGCGCAGAGTATGTTACCCATGATGCAGTCCTCAATTTCTTTAGGGTCAACACCCGTGCGGTCTAATATCTCTTTTACTACTATCGCACCTAATTCCACCGGACTTGTATCTTTTAATGTGCCGCCAAAAGTCCCAATTGCAGTTCTCAGCGGTTCGCTAATTACAACTTTCTGCATAGTTCTAGCCTCCTTGATATTTTGTTACCTTATAATGCGCACATTGGATTTTACATTAAGACTTTGTATTTGCAAGTTGAAACGTAAGCGCCTTGACATCGACATAGCAGTAGTGTAACTCGTTAGATAACTCATACGTGACTAGAAAGAATTTTAAGGAGAATTAAGGCATTGAGCAGGCTCATTATAGGCGTGATTTTCGGGGGGAGATCGGTTGAGCACGAGATTTCGCTGCTATCAGCGAAATCGATTATTAAGAATATAGACCGGGAAAAATATGAGGTTTTACCAATATTTATAGATAAAAAAGGTATATGGCGCAGTGCTTCCGTGTCTGAGTGGATAAATGACGAAGGAAAGCCCGTATTCGAAGAGCAAACCTTCTTGTCTCCCTCGTTAAATCCGGACAAGCCGGTCTTTTACGAGCTATCCGATGGGCGGTTGATTGCTGAGCGCAGAGTCGACGCGGTTTTCCCCGTTCTTCACGGTACTTACGGAGAGGACGGGACGATACAGGGGCTCATGGAGCACATGGGCATACCATTCGTCGGCGCCGCCGTTCTCGGATCAGCGGTGGGTATGGATAAGCTGGCGATGAAGGCTCTGCTAAGGGACGCCGGAATCCCCGTAGTCGATTATGTAGGGTTTTACGGTCACGAATGGAAAACCGACAAAAAAGGCGTGCGAGAGAGGATTATCGGGAAAATCGGGTTCCCGTGTTTCGTTAAGTCGGCGGACCTCGGATCGAGCATAGGCATAACGAAGGTTAAATCGGAAGAAGAGCTTGACCGCGCGGTCGATTTTTCGTGCCGTTTCTCGCAAAGGATATTAGCGGAAAAGGCGGTTTCTAATCCGAGGGAGATAGAGATTAGCGTACTCGGCAACGAGCGCCCGTCCGCGTCGTGCCCCGGTGAGATAGTGCCTCACAGGGAGTTCTACGACTACACCGCAAAATACCTGGAAGAGGGGACTGGTCTCATCGCTCCCGCCGAGTTGAGCGACGAAACCGTTTCGAAGCTCAAGGAGCTAGCCGTCTCAACCTTTAAAGCCCTTGACTGCGGCGGCCTCGGAAGGGTGGACTTTCTGATAGACGGAAACACCGATGAGATCTTCGTAAGCGAAATTAACACCATGCCTGGTTTTACTCAGATAAGCATGTATCCCAAGCTATGGGAGCTGAGCGGAATCAGCTTTAAGGAGCTCATATCGCGGCTCATAGACCTTGCTATTGAAAGGCGCAGTTTGAGAGACACGCTTGAATCCGATATTGCGGAATCCCAAAAAACCCCTTAAAATCAATCTGGGGAATGTACATAACCGTCTGGGAACGGTTAATTCAAGAATTCGGCCTTATTAATCTCTAATTTGCTTCACAACTGAACTTTTTGTGACCACGTGTCTGCCGTTTGCCGGCAGGACGGCATTGGTGGGTGGACTTATGAGCGGACCTAAAAAGCAGGAACGTCTAAAAAAGGAACTCGGGCTCTTTGATGTATATGCGCTTGCCACGGGTACGACATTGAGCGCGGGATTTTTCCTTCTTCCCGGTCTGGCAGCGGTTACGGCAGGGCCTGCAATGGTGCTGGCATATCTTATTGCCGCACTACCTCTGATCCCGGCTACATTCAGCATTGTTGAGCTTACGACCGCCATGCCCAGAGCAGGAGGAGTATATTATTTTCTGGATCGCTCTATGGGACCGCTTTTAGGAACGATCGGAGGAGTCGGAACGTGGCTGGCTCTCGTGCTCAAAGTTGCCTTCGCATTAATCGGAATGGGTGTCTATATAGGACTCTTTGTTCCCGATCTCCCGATTATTCCCGTTGCAATCGCGATTGCTCTCGCCCTGGGGGTGCTAAATATCTTCGGTGCGAGAACTAGCGGAGGTTTTCAGATCATACTAGTCGTTGTTCTCGTAGCGATACTTGTGCTTTTTGTCGGAACTGGAGCTGCCGAGGTTAGATTATCCAACTTCAACGGGTTCTTTGATGCCGGCCTTTCGCCGATCGTTTCAACGGCAGCTATGGTTTATATAAGCTATGTTGGAGTTACCAAAGTAGCGAGCCTCTCCGAGGAAGTGGAAAATCCCGAACGTAATTTACCTCTCGGGCTGTTTCTCTCTCTGGGTACGGCGATAATAATTTACGGGGTAGGAACGGCTGTAATGGTAGGAGTGATTCCGATGGACAGGCTGGCGGGAGATTTGTCTCCTGTAGCAACACTTGCCGGGAGTATTTTCGGCAAGATTGGCATAGTATTGGTGTCGATAGCGGCTCTTTTCGCATTTACCTCAGTGGCGAATGCGGGAACGATGAGTGCATCCCGATATCCGCTGGCGATGAGCAGGGATCTTATGATGCCGGGGTTTTTTAAAAAGCTAGGCAGTCGCGGAATGCCCGTCTTTGCTATCATTTTTACCGTCGGAACAATAATAGCAATTCTCCTGCTTCTCGACACGACAAAAATTGTAAAGATCGCAAGTGCTTTTCAACTCGTCGTGTTCATGTTCGTTTGCGTCGCGGTAATAGTGATGAGAGAGAGCAAGATCGATTCGTACGACCCCGGTTACCGCTCCCCTTTTTATCCATGGATGCAGATCTTAGGGATCATCGGGAGCATCTGGCTACTCTCTTATATGGGAATCTGGACAAAAATTTTCACTGCCGGCATGATGGTGGTCGGAGTGATATGGTACAAAATTTATGTTAAGGGTAAAGTTACGCGTAGCGGTGCGATATTTCATATCTTTGAAAACCTCGGAAAGTCCAGATACGAGGGTCTGGACAGGGAATTGAGGGGAATACTAAAGGAAAAGGACCTGAGAAAAGAAGACCCATTCGACGAGCTTGTAGCGAGGAGCTACGTTATCGATGTTAACAGGCGAATGGAGTACGACGAGATTGTCGATCGGGCAAGCGTTATAATAGCGGAGCTTGTTACGGATTCCGCGGAAAACATCAAAAAAAGGTTTCTCGAAGGTACAGTCGTGGGAGCGACACCGGTCTCGAACGAGGTGGCTTTGCCTCATCTTCGTCTGGACGGAGTCTCCCGGATGGAGATGGTGATTGTGCGTTCCAGACCCGGTATATACATAAAATTTCTGAACCCCGTTAGCGGTAATGAGGAAGAACATACTCTTCATGCCGTATTCTTCCTTATAAGCCCGCTCGACAACCCCTCTCAGCACCTGAGGATGCTCGCTCAGATTGCGCGCCACGTAGAGAGCGATACCTTCGCCAACGATTGGGAAATGGCCGAGGACGAGCAGCAGCTGAAAGAAGCCATACTGCATCACGAGAGGTTTCATTCGTTCTACATTCACAAAGATTCCCCTTCCGGGTCTCTTGTCGGCAAGCAGTTGAAGGAAATCAAGATGCCCGAGGGCGCCCTTATCGCCCTGGTTAGAAGGGGCGACGACATAATCGTTCCGCGCGGGGGTACGGTTCTCGAGGAAGACGACAGACTGACCGTGATAGGGGACCCTTCCGGAATCAGGGAATTTCATAAAAAGTATATTGGCTAGCTTCGGAAATATTCCATTGTCCCGTCCCTTTTCCCTGCCGGAACGTTCCTAACACCGAAACGTCCGCGGATATTTGAGGTATATTTTTAAATGTCGGCTTCAACCGGCAACTTGCCGTAACTTGTATTAGAGAAACTAAAATCAGCTGTGATAAAATATCTATTTTCCTATTATTCCAGAGGCAATTATATGAAAAGATTAATGCTCATACCCGCATTCATTTTGTGTTTGGGAATTATTCCTTACGTTCCCGCCGCGAAGGCCGAGGAGAAATCTCACACGGAAACCCCGGACGCGCTCATGCTGCGTTTTCCCGATGTCAGCGAAGACAGCATAGTGTTCGTTTACGCCGGGGACCTCTGGATAGTGCCCAAGGAAAGCGGAGTCGCGAGGAGGCTTAGCTCGCCCGATGGGAATGAGCAGTTCCCGAAGTTCTCACCCGACGGCAGCGAAATAGCCTTCAGCGGCAACTACGACGGCAATACCGACGTCTACGTTATTCCCTCGGAAGGCGGCCCTCCCAAAAGGCTGACACACCACCCGGATGATGACCTGGTTGTTGACTGGTATCCCGACGGGCGGAACATCTTGTTCCGTTCCAACATGACGAGCCCGTCGCGCCGGTATAACCGTCTGTTCAGGCAGCCTGTCGAAGGTGGAATTCCCGAGGCGCTGCCTCTGCCGTACGGGGAGTTGGGAAGCTTCAGCGCGGACGGCAGGAAGCTCGCGTTCCAGTATCAGCCGCCGTTATCTGGAACCTGGAAGAGGTACAGGGGAGGGATGGCCAGCAACATATGGATCTACGATGCGGACGAGCAGTCTCTTCAAAAACTGACTGATTTTAAGGGAACCGACGCCTTGCCCATGTGGCATGACAACAATATTTACTTTATCTCGGACAGGGGAAAGGAGAACAGACTGAATATATGGGTGCACGATACAAAAAGCGGCGAAAAGAGACAGCTGACGAAATTCTCCGAATACGACGTGAAGTGGGCGAGCCTCGGACCTGAGGACATAGTGTTCGAAAACGGAGGACGGTTGTTCCTGCTGCATCTCGGCGATGAAAGCGTAAAGGAGGTAAAAGTCGAGGTTCCGTATGATCTTCCCGAAATGCGCCCGCAGTTAAAGGATCTGTCCAAGTATATAGACAACTTTTCTATTTCCCCGACGGGAAAGAGGGCCCTGTTTGAAGCGCGTGGGGAGGTGCTCACCGTTCCCGCGGGCGAAGGCGTCGTCAGGAATCTGACACGGACGTCGGGAGCGGCCGAAAGGTATCCTGCCTGGTCGCCTGACGGTAAGTATGTCGCATATTTTTCGGACGAATCAGGAGAGTACGAGCTTTATTACAGGCTCAGTGACGGAGAAGGCGAAGCAAAGAGGGTAACTAAAAACGGGGCTGTTTACCGTTACAATCCTGTCTGGTCTCCAGACAGCAAGAAAATAGCTTTCAGTGACAAGACGGGCAGTCTATACACCGTTGATGTGAACGCGGGTTCTCCGAAACTTGTCGACAAGGACGAGCGAGAGATGATAAGCGCCTACTCCTGGTCGCCTGACGGAAAGTGGCTCGCATATACCAAGAAAATGCAAAACGGGCTGAAGTCGGTTTTCCTCTATGACACTGAGACTGGCAAAAGCAGAAAAGTCACAAGTAATTTCTACAATGACAACAGCCCTCTTTTCGATCCGGAGGGAAGATATCTGTACTTCTATTCCGACCGGAGCTTTACGCCCGTTTACGGCGATATGGATGAGACATGGATATACCCGAACTCGACACAGATTTACGCTCTGCCCCTGAAAAAGGGCGTAAAATCACCTCTTGCTCCAAAAAACATAGACGAGGACGCAGGCAATAATCAAAACGCCGGCGATAAAAATAAAGAGGACTCCGCCTTCGGTATAGACTTTGACGGCATAGAGAAAAGGGCTGTGAAAATCCCGGTCAACGCCGGGAATTTCGGTCGGACATATGCCGTTAACGGAAAGATCGTCTATCTCCGCTTTCCTCCCGCAGGCGGAGAACACAACGGACCGAGTGGCGTGCTTCAGTTCTACGATTTGAACGACGGCAGGGAAAAGACGGTTATATCCGATATCAACGATTACCGCGTATCCTCAAACGGCGCGAAGGTCATCTACAGGAGCGGAAATAAGTACGGGATAATAGACCTTGCGGAGGGTAAAAACCCGGGCGACGGCCAGATAGATGTTTCGCGTATGAAGGTGTTCATTGACCCCGCCCTTGAGTGGAGCCAGATATTCAACGAGGCATGGCGCATACAGCGTGATTTTTTCTATGACCCCGGCATGCACGGCACGGACTGGTCCGGTGTAAAGGAAAGGTATCGGCAGCAGCTGCCCCACGTTGTCGACAGGGATGACCTTAATTACGTGATCGGAGAGATGGCCGGAGAGCTTAATTCCTCGCATACCTATATCGGCGGAGGAGATATCGAACAGGCGGAAAATGTCCCCGTAGGACTCCTGGGAGCCGATTTCGATCTCGACGTTAAGAACTCAGCTTACAGGATTAAGAAGATTTACGACGGCGGGGAGTTTAATACGGATACTTATTCGCCTCTGGGACAGCCGGGACTCGGCGTCAGGGAAGGTGACTACATACTCTCGGTCAACGGACGGGCGCTCGACGTCTCGAAAGACCCGTGGGCCGCGTTTCAGGGGCTCGGGGCTGAAGTCGTCACGCTCAAGGTTGGTTCATCTCCAAACCCGAATGATTCGCGCGACGTGGTCGTTAAACTGATTACGCCCGAAGAAGACCAGAAGCTCCGATATCTCGAATGGGTCGAAGGGAATCTTAGAAAGGTGAATGACGCAACGGAGGGCAGGGTCGGTTATGTGTACGTTCCCGACACCGGACAGGCCGGTCAGAACGAGCTTGTACGTCAATTCACCCCGCAGACTGACAAGAAGGCCATGATAATAGACGAGAGGTTCAACGGAGGAGGGCAGATTCCCGACCGCTTTATCGAGCTTCTGGACAGGCCGACGCTTAACTACTGGGCACTCAGAGACTTCAAGGACTGGAAAACGCCGCCCCGTTCACTGACCGGGCCGAAGGTAATGATTATAAACGGCTGGTCGGGCTCCGGTGGCGACGCGTTCCCCTACTATTTCAGAAAAGAGGGACTCGGCCCGTTGGTCGGGACCAGGACTCTGGGCGCGCTCATAGGCATAGGAGGCAACCCGGGATTTATAGACGGAGGATTCTTCACCGCTCCCAGCTATGCGTTCTGGAACTCCGACGGCAGATGGGAGATAGAAGGCTACGGGGTGGACCCTGATTACGAAGTTGACGACCTGCCGGCGAATCTTAACGAGACCGACGATCCCCAACTCGATAAGGCGATAGAAGTTGTAAACGGGCTTCTCGAGAAGAACCCTCCGGTGAAACCGGCCAGGCCCAGGTACGAAGACAGGTCGGGTCCGGGGTGAGTGTCCCGTGAAGGTATTCATCGGCATCATAACCATACTCGCGGGGCTTCCTGCGCTGGGCGGAATCTACCTGCTATATAAATGGTCTAATCCGCCGACGGGAGCGGTTGTTGTAATAGTGAACGCGGTTTTATTAAGAGGTTTTTGCGGAACAATCGGAGGAGTGTTGCTGTTGCTCCGAAGAAAGTGGGGATATTACCTGACCGCATTATCATGGCTCTATATGATAACGGTATCGTTCATGACCGTCATAAAGTTGTACGGGAGCGGTATGATATTCGACCCCGGTTTCTTTAGCCAAAACCTCTCGACCGTCGGAGAGCCTCTTGCCTGGTCAGCCGCGAAGCTCATTCTCGGCATACCGATTATCTATTACATCGCCCGCGTTATTTTCAAACGGCGTCTCGCCGTCCGAAATTCCGGCCAGTCTCGTTAATATTACGCGGGCATTCCGCGCCCGGCTTTTTGTCGCCCGCTTTGTCGTTTTCATTACAAATCGTATACTTTACTTCTATAATTCATGCACGGGAGTGGTGATAATATGGGAACGGATGATTCAAAATATGAGGAAGCCACTTTTTCGGGCGGATGTTTCTGGTGTATGCAGCCTCCTTTCGATGCGCTTGAAGGCGTTGTTTCCACGACGGTCGGATATACGGGCGGCACGGAGAAGAACCCAACATACCACGAGGTATGCTACGGAATGACCGGCCACCTGGAATCGGTACGTATCGTGTTCGACCCCGAGCGCATATCTTACGAGAAGCTTCTTGATACGTTCTGGCTGAACGTTGACCCCACGGACGACGGCGGGCAGTTCGTCGACAGGGGAGGGCACTACAAAACGGCTATCTTCTATCATGACGACGAGCAGAAAAGGATTGCGAAAGAATCGATAAAGAAGCTCGGAGAGTCGGGCAGGTACAAATCGCCCATTGTCACTGAGGTAAGACCCGTGATGGAATTCTATCCGGCGGAGGATTACCACCAGAATTACTACCAGAAGAACCCCATAGGCTACTCCACATATAAAATAGGCTCGGGCAGGGAAAGATATATACAGCATATGAAGGATAAAAATTAATCACGGCCCCGCTTGCTTGCTCAATCACACGGGGACGATATCACAAGGAGGTATTATTCGATGGCGGACGATCAGAGGTGGTTCGAGAAGCACGCGCCCGAGATGGCGGAGGGCTGGTGGAACTTTTACAATGCGGTCGAGGGCGAGACTGCGCTCGACAAAAAGACCAAGGCGCTCATAGCGGTTGCCGTTGTAGTGCACGGCAGGTGCCCGCACTGCACGGAATCGAGGATAAAAAAAGCTCTTGCCTTGGGTATTTCGAAACAGGAGATAGCCGAGGCTATCGTGGAAACTGCTCTTCTCTCTTCGGGCACCCAGTTATTCTGGGCGAAAGAAGTGTACGATAAGTATCTGAAATAAGCGGGTTCAGGTCTTAACTTAAAAGCTTGTCGTTTATTTCATCATAGGTATAATTTCTTCTTCCTTAGTCGGGGTGTAGCGCAGTTTGGAAGCGCGCGGCGCTTGGGACGCCGAGGTCGGAGGTTCGAACCCTCTCACCCCGACCACATTTTTTTCGTATTTACAGAGAGTTACACATTCCCAATCCAACATCAGGCTTAATTCATTTAGAGATGCGACCAGATTTGTGACAATCTCGTTCGGTATTCGTTAATTTTTCGACAGCTTCCCTAAGTTATACGTCGGGACATACATACCCCATAGGGGTTCATGTCTCAGTGTGCCATAAAATCTTATTCATCGTTTGTACGGTAACCCCATTATCACTTAGTCTGGTACCCGCAGTACGGTTGAGGAAAATAAGCAAAAGCATATATGGTGTTTCGGAGATTGTTAGAGTATAGAGAGGAACACCCCGGTCCAAAAATGTTATCTCCATATATCGAGAATGAACTGAAAAGAATTATGGCTGATACTACAAATGTTAAGGAAGTGAAGTAAATCATCTGTGAGATGAGCGGGAATGGGTTAGCTGTTCCACGAGAGGGGGCAGTACTAGCATCCGCACCTCGCAAGGGAAGGGGTTTCCTTGAGTTTGACAACAGATTGCTATTTTTAATAAGATGGGAAACAAGATGGTAATCAGTACAGATATGTGACATCATATTTATATAGTATAAAAAGGTAAAAAATACTGAAACAGGGGGGAGCAATCTTATGAAAAAAATTATCTTTATTTTGTTGGCGGTTTCTATGCTACTACCTAGTACTGTGGTCTTGGCACAGAAGGAAACTAAAATATCGGCTACTTGGAAAATAGCTGTTGTAAGGTCGGACAAAATCAATATTTCCGGCAAGGAAAACCACACTCTGGCTCTTACAGAATATAAGATCCTGTCTGAAACCGTTGAAGATGGAACTCCGTTCGGGCAATTCAAAGAAGGTGTCATATATGGTATTGAAGACCTCATACAAGGTACGGGGTCACAGGAGGGATATAATAAAATAAAATACGGGGATATGACTCTTATACCCGAGTGGTCGGGGAAAGTCACAACTTCGCCTTCCGGTGCTGTAACTAGCGAAGGAACATGGGGCTTCGTTGGGGGTCCTTTTGTAGGAGGAGGCACGTATTCAGGCAGGTTTATATCACCTAAGGAAGCCATAATAGAATGGGAGGGTGAATACCATAAAAAGTAGTATATAAGGATTGGGGTCGGAATACTTAATGAGTCTGAGAAGAAACAAGACTCTGTTATCGTGCATGAGCTCCTGCATCATCGGCATCCGCACTATGGGAGCATGTTTCACCTGATGTTGAGGAACTACCTTAAGTAATTTTCTGACCGACGGTCAGGAACCCGGTATGTGACCAAATGAAATCACCAAGCTGTACCAATAGATACATTGCTACATTTCGTTCCCTATTTATTATCTGTATCTCTCACCGCCGCTCTTTAAAGGCGTCAAGGGACACCGTCGGGAAATAAACCCCTACGAACTTTCGTTTCCATATCGCGCCCGTTCGTTTCCGTTCCTCGGGAGTAGTGAAGTGATATTCATATAATAGCGCTCGAACGTATTCAGGCGGTTTATCGGGAAAGGGGTTGTATCTGAGAAGTCCCAGTACGGCCTTGTCGCCCTCAAGGATTTTTTCCATTAAATTTACGAACCACGGATGCTGCGCCGGCGTTGAGAGCGCTGCAAACCACATGAGCCAGTCAAGCCTCAGGTGATACGGTGCTACCTGTGGCGGTGTGTGGTTCACGTCCCCGGGCTTTCCGATAAATTCATACTCGCGCCACCGTGTGGCACCCGTAATAACGGAATCGTCCGTTCCCTCGATTACCACCTCGTAGCGCGGCCGCGTGATACTCCCGAAGGCGCCGTAGGTATTTACCAGGTGAAGCGGCTCGAAAGACGCGTTCATTAACTGGTTTCTGGATATCATATTGCGTACGATATTAAAACTTAATACCGCAACCAGTACCGTAAGAACTACTGTGGCCGTGAAATAAAGACGGCCTGGTTTGTTCAGCTCGGGAGGTCTGACTTTGATAACGCGTTTCCACCACGAGTCGCTGATGGTGCTTACAGCAAGAACCATCGTGAGCAGCCCGAGAAATGCAAAGTTCCCGCTGCCAAAGAGCCATAAATGGAAGAGTATGGTTATAATCCCCGCTACGGCGCTTAATTCGTATGGCGCAAAATAAGCAAACGGAATGACCAGCTCGACGAAGTGGTTAAAGAGCACGCCGGTTTTGTGGACCCAAACCGGCAGCCAGTGGAAATGCCAGCTAAGCGGATTGGGCATGGGCTGTGTTTCATAATGGTACTGGAGGCACGTTGAATCAAGCCAGCAGGAGTCGCCACGGATTTTTATGAGTCCCGCTCCGAACATCAGCCGGAAGAGGAGCCAATTGAAAAGCAGTATTACAAGAAACGAAGGTTCGGTTTTCTCCGACCCCAGAAAAATCGCGAGAAATCCGGCTTCCAGAAGAAGCGACTCCCAGCCGAATGCATAAAACACCTGTCCTACATTTACATAGGACAGGTAAATCAGCCATAGTGCGCCCCAGGTCGCAGCGGATATATAGTTGCCGAATTTTTCCGAGTATCCCGATATGGCGAACAGCGAGAGAGCAATGCCTATCCATCCGAAGAAATCGAAAGCGAAATTGTTCGGAAACCAGAAGAAGATACTCGGCGATGCGGTGAAAGGCACGAATTTTACGAACACGGGAACCGGAAGAAGGCCGTGCTCCCCTAGAAGCGGCTTGAACTGATGAATGACGGCTATGAAAGCTATCAGGTAGACAACCGCCAGACTCCGCTGAAGAACCAGCCTTGTAAGCCAGTAACTGTCTCTCCATTTAAAACTTGTTATGTTCATGTCATGCCTAAATTATAATAGGGACGCTCACGGATTTGAATTGCTTCAAGTTCGGTTTGGCAATCTCAATCTGAAAAATCGAACTGTATCCCTTATTTGTGAATCCATGTCATATCACGTTATCTATTGAGTTATAGCTTGAAAAGGGCTATCTTGACTCCCGAAAGATCGGTTTGCGGCATGGATTGAGTTCACAAGCTCATCTATACCATGTTTGGATACGCAGATTTGAAACTGAACGTATCTTAGAAGTTTCTATTTTCTGAACCGTTTGAGCCATTTTTTATATCTAAACATTCAGCACGGCACCTCATTGTCGAATGTCGCATAGTAGGACAAACTCGATAATTAGACTATAATTCAAGTTGCTGTATTTATTCAACTTAATTTATTGGCACCGTGTTTGATATGTCTTTTTATATGGCAAATCCGGTGACTACTACGATCACAGTTTATGGAGGAACCTGGTTATGAAAGTTTTTCTGCTTACAGTGCTGGCCGGTTTGGTAGCTTCGACAGTCCGATTCGCCTTTCTTGAGATTATCAGCAGGCTGAGAGAATCGCATGTGGATCTGATAGAGGCAATAGGCACCGTTTACCACGGCTCATATAAACACGCCATATTCAGGGGGACGTTCGTTCAGTTTTTCTTCGGACTCGGCGCAGCTTTCGTTTATCTGCTGCTGCTGGCCGTTTTCGAGCCTCCTACCGTCTTTGCTTCAGCGGCTTATGGTGGATTGATAGGCTTATTTCACGGGTGCGTGGTCAGTTTCGCGCTGACAGTCATAGTGGATGAAGACCACCCCCTGCCGGTATTCAGGAGCTACGGGTATGAGGTTGTCATATATTACTGGGTCGCTCAGATACTGTTCGGTATCGTGGCGGGAGCAATCATAGGATTTAGCCATCCGAAAATATTCTAGAACAGTTGGGAGATTAGAAATGAAAGTAAGTGATTTGAGCAAGTATTCATTCGGCGGAGAAACGGATCTTGGCTTCGACGAAGCCGTATCCAAAGTTACCGAAGCTCTGAAAAATGAGGGTTTCGGAGTCCTGACCGAGATCGACGCGCAAAAAGTTCTTAAGGAAAAACTCGATCTCGACAGAAAGCCGTACAAGATCCTCGGCGCATGCAACCCTCAATTCGCCCACCGGGCAATAGACATCGAGCCGCAGCTTGGCACGCTCTTGCCATGTAACGTTCTCGTGTATGAAGCGGACGACGGCGGTGTTGTCGTCTCTGCAATGAACCCCGTATCCGCGCTCAGTATGGTGGACAACCCGCAGATGGAAGAGATAGCCAGCGAGGTGAGTAAGAGGATTCGAGCCGCCCTGGAAAGCATTTAGGTAAGACGGAAAATTTCTTTTCCGATGAAAGGTCTTATATCAGCCGGAAGCTTAAATGATCATCGTATAGATATGAGAATAGTGTCAACATATTTAATTCTCTTTCTTTTAGTATTAACGCAGGTCGGGGCAGGGGAAGAACTTAGAATATCTCTCAGAGACGCAATCGACCGGGCGCTCGAGAACAACAACGAGCTCCGTGCAATGGAAAGCTCCGTTTCCGCGACCCGTGCGGATGTGGGTGTTGCAAGGAGCTTCCTCCTGCCGCAGTTAAGGATGGAGGAGAATTTTGTCCGCACTGATAACCCCGTGGGTGTCTTCTCCATTAAACTGAATCAGGAGAGGTTCACCCAGAGCGACTTCGACCTTAATAACTTGAACAATCCCGATCCGGTCAGCGATTTCGAAACTCGCTTTTCCGTCGAGCAGCCTGTACTCGCCGTTCAGGAGGCTCTCGCCGTAAAGTCCGCGAACAAGGAATATCTGGCCAGCGCGGAGGAGTTCGGAAGGCGAAGAGAATATATAGCATTCAGAGTCTTTGAATCCTACATCGCTGTGGAAACGGCGAAGGAATTCGTAAGAGTAGCGAAGAAAGCCCTTGAGGATGCGAAGGAGCAGCTCAGGATCGCCAACACGCGGTATAAAACGGGGCTTGGTTTGTATTCCGACACACTCAGGGCTTCGACAGCCGTAACGGAGGCGGAACAGCAGCTCGTGAGCACCGAGAAGAATCTGAGCGTAGCGAAGCGCTCACTGGGACTCCTTCTGGGACTCTCCGACCCCGTGGATACGGATGCGGAAGCAAACGAAAAGATTACGCTTATGGAGTTCGATTACTATAACGACATGTCTCGGTCAAGAAAAGATTTGAAGGCGCTCGAATACAAGCAGGAGAGTGCGAAGGCCAATGTCAGAATCGCCGAGTCGGGCTATTTGCCTAAAATTGGCGTCATGGGTTCGTATCAGCTGAACGATGAAAACACTCCTTTCGGCGCGGAGGGAGATAGCTGGCTCATAGCCGGCTTCCTCAAGTGGGAAATATTTAACGGGGGCCGAAGAGAGTATGAGAGGGCGAAGGCCAAACATTTAGTTAGACAGACCGAAGAGAGCATCGAAGGAATGAAAAAAAGGGTTTCTCTCCAGGTCTACGAATCCTACCTCTCTGTAGAGGAATCAAAAAAGAATGTCGAGTTGGCGGAGTCCTCGCTCAAGACCGCCCGGGAGGGAACGCGTCTCGTGCGGAAGAGATACGAGAATTCTCTCTCTCCGTTCGTCGACCTTCTGGACGCGCAGGTGAACCTCGACAGGACGAGGGCGAATCTGACGGCTCAAAAAAATGAGTACAGAAAGTCCCTTGCGAAGCTGGCTTTTGAGAGCGGTACCATTTTGCAGGTCTTCGATATTGAGGACTGAGGATATTTTCAGACTATGAAGCATACATTTCCGTTACTTATCCTGATTCTTTTAACGCTCTCGTGCGGCTCGGATGGAGGTAAAAAGGGCGTCGAAAGGCCTGTCGTAAGCGGCGTAAAGACCGAAGTTGTGCGCAAGACCGAGGCTGACGAATTGTACAGAACGTCCGGTACCGTAAAGGCCGGGACTATCAGCGACGTCGCAAGCAGGGTGATGGGCAGGGTGACTTCGATCAAGGTCGAAGAAGGGGACAGGGTAGCGGAAGGCGAAGTGCTGATGACAATCGAAGACGCCGATATCAGGCAAAAAGCGCTTGCGGCAAAACAGAGCTACCGTGTAGCGGAAAATGCGTTTAAAGCCGCGGAGCATAACAAGCGCCTCAGCGAGCTGACGTACGAGCGGTACAGAAACCTTTATAATGAGAGGGCCATATCCCTCCAGGAAATGGACGAGATTGAGACAAGAAAAGACATCGCCGCTCTTGATTATGAAAAGGCGCGGGCCGCGCTGAATCAGGCCAAAGCAAACGCAAACGAGGCGCAGGTGAATCTCGGCTTCGCCACGATTGGATCCCCCTCCCCGGGGATTGTTACGGAGAAGAACATTGAGGTTGGAAGCATGGCGACTCCGGGCGCTCCCCTTATCCGCGTTGAGGATGATTCCACATACAGAATAGACGTGAATGTGGATGAATCATTCTACGATAAGCTAAGCCCCGGCATGCCGGTTACGGTCGAGCTCGGTTCTTCAAGCCGGAAGGCGGAAGGGACGGTGACCGAGGTAGTACCGGCGGTCGATCCGCGTACAAGAACATTTCTCGTGAAAATTGCGATTGACGGCGAGCCTGTCAAAACCGGCCAGTACGCGCGTGTTCTTATCCCGGTCGGGAAGAAGGAAGCGCTCGTCGTTCCGAAACAAGCCGTAGTTGAGAAAGGGCAGCTGGTCGGGGTATACACGGTCGGAAAGGATGGCGTCGTCAATTACAGGCTGATAAGAACCGGAAATAAATATGACGGCGGCGTGGAAGTACTGTCAGGACTTAAGGCGGGCGATACGATCATAGTGGAAGGAACGGACAAGGCCGTTGACGGCGGAGTACTTGAACAAAACTGAACCGATATGAATACTGGCATCGCGGGTAGAATTGCCGGCACTTTTATTCAGTCCAAGCTTACCCCCCTCATAGTAATAGCTTCTCTTGCGCTCGGAATCTTCGCGGTAATAGTGACCCCGCGCGAAGAGGAGCCCCAGATTCTGGTTCCCATGATAGACGTATTCGTTTCCTACCCGGGAGCCTCGGCCAAAGAGGTGGAAGAGCGGGTGACGAGGCCTATGGGCAAGCTCATCTGGGAGGTGGAGGGAGTCGAGTATCTCTACACCATGTCAAAGCCCGGCATGAGCATAGCCACGGTGAGGTTTTACGTAGGCGAGAACATGGAGGACAGCCTCGTAAAGCTCTACAACAAGCTCATGTCCAACTACGACATGATTCCGCCGGGGGTCTCCGAACCTCTGGTCAAACCCAAGTCTATCGACGACGTGCCGATCCTGACGCTTACGTTGTGGAGCGATATGTATGACGGCTACCAGCTGAGACGTATAGCGTACGAAGTTGCGGACGAGCTCAAGAAAGATAAAGACGTAGGCGAATTCAAAGTAATAGGCGGTCAGAGAAGACAGGTGCTCATTACTCTCGATCCCCTGAAGCTGAAAGCATATAACCTCACCCCGCTCATGATTGCCGGAGCGCTGGATAAAGCTAATTTCACGCTTAAAGGCGGCGCTTTCCCTTCACAAGATGAAGAATATATAGTCGTCACGGACGGATTTTTGAAAAATACCGAGCAAGTTGGGGATGTCGTCGTGGGAGTCCATGACGGGCGGCCCGTCTATCTGAGAGACGTCTCCCGCATCACCGACGGACCCGAAGAGCCTTCCGACTATGTTTTTATCGGATTCGGAGGAGCGTCCGAAAAAAACGAAAGCGGACTCTCGGAAGCCGTAACCATTACGCTTGCCAAGAAAAAGGGCACGAACGCCACTCACATAGCAGAGAGGATTCACGAAAAGTTAGACGCGCTAAAGGGAAATATCATCCCTACGGGGGTGGAGGTAGAGACGACCCGAAATTACGGCGAGACGGCCAAGGAGAAATCGGACGAGCTACTGAAACACATGTTCATCGCTGCTCTGTCCGTGACGGTGCTCATAGCGCTGGCTCTCGGCTGGAGGGAGTCCATAGTGGTTCTCGTTGCGATACCAGTGACGCTCGCTCTCACGATATTCGTTACTTATATGTTCGGTTACACGCTGAACCGGGTTACCCTCTTCGCTCTCATTTTCTCAATCGGTATCCTGGTCGACGACGCAATCGTCGTCGTGGAGAACATCTACCGTCATTTCAAGATGTACGGAGTAAGCGCCGCGACCGCCGTAGCCGCCGTCGACGAAGTCGGCAACCCCACCATACTGGCGACGTTCACAGTCATAGCGGCTCTCCTGCCGATGGCTTTCGTTTCGGGGCTCATGGGTCCCTACATGCGTCCGATTCCGATAGGCGCCTCGGCGGCGATGCTCCTCTCGCTATTCATCGCATTCATAATAAGCCCATGGCTGAGCTACATAGTTCTTAAGGGAGTTACCAGGGGCAATGGCGGGGACGACGGGGAAGGGAAAATATTATCGAAGCTGAACCATGTTTATGAAAAGAATTTAAGGAGCCTTCTGTCGAGCGGCATGAAGAGGTTTAAGGCTTACGGGCTCATCGTGTTTCTGCTGCTGGCCTCCTGTACGCTCGTGCTGTTCAAGATAGTCACCGTAAAGATGCTTCCTTTCGACAACAAGAGCGAGGTTCAGGTGATAATAGATACGCCCGAAGGAACGACGCTTGAGGAAACCGCCGCTCTGTCGAGGGAAATCGGGGATTACCTGCAGACCGTGCCAGAAGTGACCGACTTCGAGCAATACAT
>Ga0307426_1000680_pt1 | contig 23085 bp, 16 predicted proteins | sample SalMarWE160340MG_FD_202165 | JGI IMG/M metagenome (GOLD analysis project Ga0307426, IMG submission 202165) | Salt marsh sediment microbial communities from the Plum Island Ecosystem LTER, Massachusetts, United States - WE1603-40 | ecosystem: Environmental > Aquatic > Marine > Intertidal zone >...
GTTGGCGTCCCTTCGACGAAATGTCCAAACATGAAACGGGTCAGGTCTTCGAGGTTGGATTGGGTAGTGGCGAAATTGGGGACGCCGGACATCCACCAATAGTCTGCGAAGTGTTTTTCGAGCATAGCGTTAAATCCGGTGGCGATACCCGAGACAAGCTGATCGATTGTTTCCAAACCAATCGACACTTTGTTCAAAGCACCTGAGCCAGGAACCTCGGTATTATTTATCAGTTCGTAGGCGCAGATGACGTCATCGATCATACCGACAACGTCGGCGCTGGTCCCGATGATATCTGCTTCAGTGCCGTACAGAAGTTTGAGCGCTCCGAAGTAGTCCTCGTGACCGACTATGTCATATAGAGGTTTGTACATTTCCACTCGATCTTTATTTGAAAACAGGTTGTGAATTTTGTCGATCAGATAAAACATCGGACCGTTGGTGTTGCGGATGTCGTGTATCGATGCATCCTCGTTATCCTGTTCCAGTTTGATTATATAGTAGCTGTCCAACCTCCGGTTGGTACCTATTGCTTTTCCGCTCCACTTTTCTATGCTGTACATGTCTGCAAGCTCGCCCTCATAAACTTGACTGACATACGTTGTAAAAAACTCATCACCGATTACTTTCGCGATACGGCTGGCGATGACATCGCGCAACAGAGCTGGATCGTTGTCGATGAAAGCAAAGCCATAATCCTCTGCGATCTTCAACGCCATCTGTGTGTGCGAAGCGACCGCATCGCGGGTCTCCAGTTGCTGGAGCAGGGCGGCGGCGGTAACGCCGTCGCGGTGCGCTTCGTGCTGGAGGACCACACCGCCCATCAAGCGGCTGTTTCGGTCCCATCTGTCCCCCAGTGTGGCCAACTGGATCTGCCTGGTGTTTCCAACCAATTGAGTCTGCCCTGTTGTATCGGAAAAACCGACCAGGAGCTCCGCCTTGCCGCTGAGCAGATCTTCGTACAGCTCTTGTCCTTCTGCATCGCTGAAGGAGTACAGTGCCCGCATCGAGGTTCCCACGGAGCCGTAGCCCTGGTAATCCCGGGTGCTTTCCCACTCACCCAAGTGATCGTAGGAACGGATTCTCATGCTCTGGATCCAGGTATCCAAACCCGAAGCCGCATCGGCCACGGCGGTCAGGCTGACATCAGCTCCCCGTTGGCCGAAAGCCAGCTGCGGTTGGTCGGCGCCGATGCGAAGCTCCAGGAATCCGCCGGAGAGAGGCCGGTCCTTCGCATTAAGTCCGAACATGCTGAAATCCGCGAGGTTGAGGATCGTTTGACCGGTCAAGGCATAATCCAGACTCGCCTGGGTCAAACCGCCCGCCAGTTGGGAGAAACCCCGTACATCCTCGATATGGTCAGTGGAGAAACCGGTGAGGTTCCCCTCAAGCAGATAGCCGACGCTGGATCCGGAGAATTCCGCCAGATAGCTGCGCAGTGCCTGGCGGCCGATCAGAGTTTCTTCGTACAGCGCGGTGTTGAACATGAGCTCTCCGTCGGGATCGAATTCGAAGGCGTTGATAGTTGCGCCCGCCACCCGGTTTGTCGCGCTCTCCACACCCTGAAGCAGCGCTTTGCACACCCCCTCCTCGGCAAAGGCTCCGAGCGCCCCTTCCAGAGCGTCGAATCCCACGCCGGTTCCGGCGGTCACCCCACTGACCAAGGCCTGCTTGCCGAAAGAGAGGATCCCTTCTTCCAGCTCCACGTATCCGCTGGATACGTCCGCCGCCGTGAACAAGGCATCATCGGCAAGGTTGATCGCTGCAGCCACCCAGACATTGCCCGTGGCGGACGCCGCAATTTTCACCGCCAGGTCTACCGCGTCCCGGGCGCTGGGTGCTTCGAACCAGCTGTCCGACTCGCCGTCGTTGTCCGAATCGTCATCCCACATGCGCAGGTTGTACCAGGGCACGGAGAGCATAGACAATCCCCGCGCCTGCCGGGCCTCGTTTCGGAAGTAGGCTTCCATGATCACTCCGAGCTCGCCGTAGCCGGGTTCCTGAACTAACTCCGGAGCATCACTTCGCATTATCGGTTCGTAGCCGATGTGATAGGGGAACAAGCCGTCCACTTCATGAAAAATTCCTTCCTTTCTGTCGAATCCCTTGGCTGTCCGGAACGAGGCAGTCCGGGCGTTGAAGTAGTCCTTGAACTCGGCATTGATACCCCGCCAATCCCAAGTGGATCGAACTTCATCGGAACGGCCGAAGATCAGCTCCAGGTACCTCGACAGATTTTCCTGAGCTCGAACGGCAAGCTCCTGGATGTACTCCCCGGAGCGACCCTCCAGAGAAGCTCTGCTGAGATCCACTCCCGCGTCGAAGTCGGGGGCGACGAAGTGCCGATACGCCGGCACGGTCTGGTTTTCGTCCTCCAGACCCCCGAAAAGGGTGTTGTCGATTACCGACGAACGGTTGAATAGGGAACCGTTCCTGCGGTAGCCGCTTCCCTGCATCAGATCGGACAGATTATCCTCCATGCTGCGGTTTGCCTCGGCAATCCTGTCATGTATGGATCCCTCGGCATCTTCGATGTATACCCGCATCTGCAGGGCCGTGGCCAGGCTGATCCGGCTGTAGATCTCCTCCCCGATCTCCCCGGCCAGTTGTTCGGCCAACAGGTCGGCCGTCCCTCTTGGCTGGACATCCGGCAGATAGATCGCCCGAGCAACAGGGTGGAAGTCGGGGGAAAGGTCAACGGCAAGGGCATCCTGCAGATTTTCCGTGAGCCCCGGCCCCGGAAAGGCTCTGCCGACCAGGGAAGCCAAATCCGATACCCGGCTGACCATTTCCGGGATGGTGATGGTCTGGATTTCCCCGATCAATCGGTCCGCATCCACGTTCAGCTGCCGCGCCACCGACTGCGCGGCGGCGGATACGGCGTTTTCGGTGCTGTATTCGACCCACTGTTTGCGATTACGGGAAAACAGCATGTACCGACTGTCCCACAGCCGCTGCTTCTCCTCATACTCCTCGGTGAACTGCCCCAACCAGCGATCGTGGTTTTCGTTGATCCGCCTTGCCCCGGCGCTCCATTCTTCCAGACCCGCCGCCAGCAGTTCGCCGGCATTAGTTTCCCAGAGGATGCGCTGATCGCGGATCCGGCGCAGCTGCAGCTGGAGATCCTGTTGAGCCCGATCCTGGAGGAGACCCAGGCGATGCTCCATCAATCCGTACAGGGCACCTGCAATTTCCGATAATTGCCGGAATCGCCCCTCCGAGGTCGATGGTTGGAGCAGCCGGGCGTAGTGCAGCTCCGCCTCGCGGTAGGCATCCTCGCTGAAGGTGGGATTTGAGAACAGACCGGAGATGGCCGCGGTCAACGCCTGCTCGTCGCTCCCGGGATCGTAGAGACAGCGCAGATAGGTCTCCAGGTCCAGATCGCGTCCGTTGGACAGGGCAGATACCGCTTCGGAGATCGCCGTCCTGTGCTGCTCCAGCTCATCATCCAGCAATATATCTATGCCCGTCAACGCCGACACATTGTCGGTCCGTTGAGCCGGGTCAAGACTGTCGAAAGCCTCGCCAAGGATCCTCAGGAGCGGTTCCTCCGCGGAGACTATCTTTTCCAGGGCGGAGAAGAAGGATTCCCGGCCCGTACCTTGATCCCCGGTCCGGCCGGTAAGGAACTCGAGCTTGCCGATCCAGCCGAGCAGGTCGGTCCGCAGGCGGCAGCTTTGCTCGATCCCGGTGGCGATTTCCGCCCGTTCCTCGGCTCCGCTGGCCTGGAGGGGCGCGATTTTCTTGCGCAGCGACTCGATCTCATCGGCCCTCCACCATTTAAAGCGCCACCACTCAGTCTCCCAATCGTGCTGCAGACTCCTCGCCTTGTCCTCTATATAGCGGTAGGCAAGGTCTGTGAGGTCATCCCGGAGGAAGTCGGGGCCGGGGGTGAAATGCCCGGAGACGAGCATGGCCTTGAAGTAGGTGTACAGGCGGCTCGTATCGGCGTCTGATTGCACCTCCCGATAAGCTTCGGCGGCTTGCTTGGCCAGATAATCTTCCGGGAGCAGGTTGTACGGTGAGTAGAACGTTTCGCGTTGAACGAGCTTTCCGTCTTGGAACCAGACCAGCCTGGTCTCCGGTCCCAGCTCAAGATACTCCTCGACAAGTACAGAGACATTCGGATTGCGCAGGATCGGGAGATCGACGGCGTCCTGAACCTCCGGATCGTAGTAGTAGGCCAATCCGAAGCTGCGCAGTGCAGTCTGGCAACCCCCCTCCAGATCGTTCATAGCCGTAAGCCAAATCGTGACATCCCTGGAGAGTCTCTCCGATAATCCCTCAGTTTTCCCGGAGAAGTAGGTCTCCAGTGCAGCGGCGGAATCGGCATCCGCGACCGCCGAGAAATCGGTGAGCAGGTCGACGCCGAGTTCATCACCGGGGGCTGAATAGCCGACTGCCGGCAGGATATCGAATATTTCTCCAATCGAGGCTTCCAACGCGGCCATATTGGCTGCAAGGGCATTTTCGACCTCGGCAACCGATACCTCCAACGATTCGCAAGCTTGAAGCGTAAGCTGCCGCGCATTGAGCAGGTCCAGCTCCTTTTCCTTCAACCCGAGGTAGACCGGTTCGAGCTGCACCGAGGGCTCGAGCCGGCGAAGCGACTCCAGAGTTGTGGATATACGTTGGTGGGCTTCCAGGAGTTGGGTAGCGATGCTCTCGGGGATCTCCTGGTCGGCAGTGCAGTCCATCTGTTCGGCCAGGTAGAGCAGCTCCGATTCAAGGCGAGCGATCTCCCGCTGCAGCTCATTAGCTGGACACAGATCGGCGCCGAATGCGCGGATCTGTTCTTCCAGATGGAGGAGGGCGGTTTCGGCCTCGGCAAGGGCTTGTCGGCTTTGCCCGAGCACACCCCCGTCGCCGTACTCTCCCCGCCAGTAGATCAGTTCTTCCCGCAACAGCTGCAGCGTGTCCAGGCGATCCGGGTTACCCTCTTCTGCCAGTGCGGAAATCTCTTTCTGGAGACGTTCTATGTTTATTTCACTTATCTCGATGATGTCGATGTGCTGACTGTAGAGGGAGAGTAGGGTTCCCAATTCCCGATCCAGCTGATCTATCTGTTCCCGGGATTGGGCGGCCAGCTCGCCGGTCTGGCGTTGGTAGTCCAGGAGAAACTCGGATTCAGCTCGCTCCCAGGAAGACAGGCCCGCTTCCAGGTTACTCTGCATGCCTTCGATCCAGCGTTCCCGAGCCTCCTCGAATTCCAGGTATGCTTGTTGCCAGGCCTGTTCGGTCTCACCGTAGAGGCTGCGGGCTTCCTCCTCCCAGCGGATCCGTTCCCGGAACAGACCCTGCTCCGCCCGATTCCAGGCTTCGATTCCCCGTTCAAACGCCCGCGAAAAATCCTCCCGCCAGGTCTGCGCGTCCAGCACGACCGGAAGCTGTTGATGTTCAGAGCTTTTCTGGGTATCCGCCTCTGGCAAGACGTCGGCGTGCCTGAGCTCCGCCTGTGTCCAGGCGATCAGATTCTGGGCCAGTGCGTTAGCCTCTTCGGGACCGGGATCCTTCGATTCAGCACCGGTGTTTCCTTGCAGCCTGAGACGAATGAACTGACTCTCCGCCTGGCGGTACAGGCGCTCGAACTCCCGATGCACCTCCGCCGTATACTCGCTCAAGGAGGCGGTGGCCTGGGTCTGCAACCCGGGGCGGTCCAGGGAGTCCAGGGATGTCAACAGCTCCTGGTAGACAACCTGAACCTCTCCTTCCCACTGCCGGAGAAGCTCCTCCATGCAGGCTCCCAGCTGCACCTGCCAACTCAGATAGTCCGTTTCAGCCCCGGCACTCTCGAGGGCCAGGGGATCGCCCCGATCGTCACGGAGCAGCGTTCCTCTTTCCCCGGTGTCGAACAGATAGAGTTCATGTACCCTCCGGATTTCTTCGATGAACGCACCCAGCTCGGGTTGGGGCAGGCTCTGCAGCCAGCCGTCTCGGACCCAGCGCAAGAGCCGATTCTGTTCCCACTCGGCGATGTCCGCGGTCAGCCAAGCCGCCGACTGCAGGTCCGGCGAATGCAGCGGAAGCTCCGGTTCGGCCGGCTGACCGACGTACAGCAGCTGCGGGAAGGTTTGTATTTCAGGGAATTGACTGAACGGCTCTGGCTCGTCGGAAGCGGCAAGACCTGGGAGGAACAGCAGGAGCAGAAGCCCGAAACCAAGAACATTAGCCGGTTTCATGCTCCACTTCTCTTTTAGTTGTGAGCATCATCATAAACCGGCAGTCGGGAATTGACAAATTTATTTCCGGAATAAATCGAGTTTTTTGCTTTTTCTATTTCCGGGAGAAGGCAGAGAGGGCACCGGGTCGGGAACCTGCAGCTATGCGGCGGTTATTCCTGCGCCTATTCCGCTGGTTTTTGGCGGATCCAGGATTTTTTTTCGGGGGCCCTTTTGGCCTCCTCGAATTCAACCAATCCCTGCTCGGCCATAGATCTCATGAGCATCAGAACGTAATCTTTGGAGATGCCGAGCCTCTTGGCGAAAAAATCGCAGTTGAGCTTGGCGTTTCCCTGGTCCTTCATCGCCTCCAGCATTCTGCTCTGATAGCGCTGCCTGGTTTCTTTGTTTAATTCCATGATCGATCCTCCTTTGCTCGTTTTCTTCATCCTATCACGGAGCACCGGAAATACATAGCCCGGCGATGCGGACGGTGGAGGGGGCGGTACTACATTTCGCTGTGCGGTCGAGAGAGGTGCGACGCTTCGCCGCCCGGCCGAGGGGTGTCCGCAGCGGTCGACTCCTTGCCACCATCATGAACCGGCGCGGGATTGCTACAAGCACCGTAGTCCGGTACAGTCAGAACATCATGCCCAAGATCGATCTGCTCGAAATGATCGACATCTCCAAGAGCTTCCACACCATCCGAGCGAATCAGCGGGTGAATCTGCGCATCGGTTCGGGGGAGATCCTGGGGCTGCTCGGGGAGAACGGGGCGGGCAAAACCACCCTGATGAATATCCTCTACGGATTGATCGCCCCGGACTCGGGAGAGATCCGCATCAACGGCCAGCCGGTGGGCATCCAAAGCCCCCGGGATGCGATCGGCTTGGGCATCGGTATGGTCCACCAGCATTTCATGCTCATAGAGAACCACACGGTGGCGGAGAACATCGCCCTGGGATTGAGCGATGCCCCCTTCCTCTCCCCCTCACGCCACGTAGCGCGCAGGCTTTCGGAGTTCGGGGAACGCTTCGGCCTGAAGATCAACCCCCAGGAGCGGATCTGGCAGCTGTCCGCCGGGGAGCAGCAGCGCGTGGAGATAGTAAAAGCACTGGTCAAAGGGGCGGATCTCTTGATCCTGGATGAGCCGACCTCCGTCCTCACCCCCCAGGAAACCGAGCAGCTCTTTGTGATCCTGCGCCGCATGAGCGCGGAGGGGCATTCGGTGATCTTCATAAGCCACAAGCTGGAGGAGATCCTCTCCATCTGCCACCGGGTTATGGTCCTGCGCAAGGGAGAGGTCGCCGGGAAGGCGGAAACCAAAGACGTGGACAAACGGGAGCTGGCCCGCATGATGGTCGGCCGGGAGATCATCTTCCGGATCGAAAGGCCCGCGCTCAAACGGGGAGAGCTGGTCCTGGAGGTTCGGGAGTTGGTCGTGCCGGGGGATCGGCAGCAGGTCGCCGTGCGGGGTGTCGGCTTTCAGGTCTTCGGGAACGAGATCTTCGGGATTGCCGGAGTTTCGGGAAACGGGCAGCGGGAACTGGTCGAGGCTATCACCGGTTTGCGCAGGGCGAGCGAAGGAGAGGTCCTGTTAGGCGGGCAGGACATCACCAATGCCACGGCCCGGGTCGTGGCCAGCCGTGGCATTTCCCACGTGCCGGAAGAACGGATCCGCTTCGGCATCGTGCCTAATCTGTTCGTGTACGAGAATGCTGTCTTGAAGCAGCACCGGCAGCGCTTGTTCTCCCGTGTCCTGTTTCTCAACTTCGGCAGTATCCGCAAGTACGCCTCGGCGATCATCGAGCGGTTCAACGTCAGCGTTCCCACCATAGATACCCCGGTCAAGAATCTGTCCGGAGGAAACATTCAGAAGCTTATCCTGGGACGGGAGATCTCCGGTCAGCCGGTGCTGTTGGTTGCGGCCCATCCCACCTACGGTCTGGATGTCGGTGCCACCGAGTACATCCGACGGCAGCTTCTCGAAAAGAGGGGGGAGGGTTTGGCGGTCCTCCTGGTTTCAGAGGATCTGGAGGAGATCTTCGAGCTCTGCGACCGGATCGCGGTGATGTATGAGGGCCGGTTCATGGGGATCGTATCTACGGCACAGGCGACCATGGAGAATATCGGATTGATGATGGCGGGCTCCATGCCCGAGATAGCCGGCGGAGGAGCGGACCCTATACCTGCGGATGCGGGCAGAGGCTTGGAGTGAGCATCTCGATGCGTCTGGTGCCCCGGCATCAGACCTCCACCGGCCGCCAGCTCGCCGTGCTGCTGTTCTCCCTGCTGGCCGGATTCGTCGCGGTTGGAGTTGTCTTCGCGGTCAAGGGGGTGAATCCTCTCTTCGCCCTTTGGAAGATCCTGGCAGGATCCTTCGGCAGCTTTTACGGGATCTCGGAGACCATCACCAAGGCGATTCCCCTGATCCTCATCGGATCCGGGCTGACCCTGGCCTTCCGGGCCAAGTTCTGGAATATCGGGGCGGAGAGTCAGCTGCTGATGGGGGCGATCTGTGCGACCTGGATCGGGTTGAATCTGGGAACGCGGCTGCCCGGCTGGATGGTGATTCCCCTGATGTTCCTGGTCGGTTTTCTGGGCGGGGCTGTCTGGGGCGCGCTCCCCGCACTGTTCAAGGTGCGCTTCGGGGTCAATGAGGTCATCTCCACCCTGATGCTCAATTATGTAGCCGCGGAGTTTCTGAACCTGCTCATCGTGGGACCGTGGAAGGGCGCCACCCAGCAGGGCTTTCCCTACACCGACGATCTGCCCGCCGCGGCCACCCTGGCCGTGATCCCGGGAACCCGCATCCACTACCTGACCCTGCTCATCGCATTGGCCTGTGCAGTGATCCTCTTCGTCCTGGTCCACTCCACGACGTTCGGCTACGAGCTGCGGGTGGTCGGGGAGAATCCCGAGGCGGCCCGTTACGCCGGCATCGACTTTTTCCGAACCACCGTGATACTGATGGTGATCAGTGGCGGAGTGGCCGGGTTGGCCGGGGTGGGGGAGACAGCCGGAATCCATCATCATCTGACCTATCCGGGGGTCATTTCGGCCGGCTACGGATTTACCGGCATCATCGTGGCCTGGCTGGCCAAGCTGAACCCGCTGGCGTCGATCGTCTCCGCCCTGTTTTTCGCTGGGATTTTGGTCGGGGGAGACGCCATCCAGATTTCCCTGGGTCTGCCCGCGGCCACGGTTCACGTATTCAACGGGGTGCTGCTGTTCTTTCTGATCATGGGGGACACCTTCGTAAACAAGCGCCTTGTGGTCATTCGGGGAAGGAGGTCGTAGCGGATGGGAAGCATTATCGTATCGACACTGATCCGCACCCTGATCGCCGGAACCCCCCTTCTGCTGGGAACCCTCGGAGAGATCGTTACTGAGCGATCCGGTGTGTTGAACCTGGGCGTGGAGGGCATGATGGCCATCGGAGCCATGACCGCCTTCACCGTGACCCTGACCACGGGAAGTCCGTGGTTCGGCCTGCTGGCCGCTTTTTTGGCCGGTGCGTTGGCCGGGGGGATCCATGCCTTCGTGTCCATTACGCTCAAGGCCAATCAGGTGGTCTCCGGATTGGCCCTGACCATGCTGGGCCTGGGGGTCAGCGGCCTGTTCGGCAGGCCCTTTATCGGCCGCCCCCTTCCCAGCAAGCTGAGCACGCTGCCGATCCCGGGACTGGCGGATATCCCGGTGCTGGGGCGCATTCTCTTCTCCCAGGATCCTCTGTTCTACCTGGCTGTCATCCTGGGAATCCTGCTCTGGATCCTGCTGGCGCGCACCCGTTGGGGCATCGAGATCCGATCGGTCGGTGAGAACCCGGCGGCCGCAGAAGTTCAGGGGGTCAACGTGGCCAGAATACGCTATCTCTGCGTGCTTCTGGGAGGCGCCCTGGCCGGGATGGCCGGAGCTCACCTGTCCCTGGTTTACAGCAAGTCCTGGACCGAAGGGCTTACCGGCGGCCGCGGCTGGATCGTCATCGCCCTCACCATATTCGCCCTGTGGAATCCGCTGCGCGCCTTCCTGGGCGCCTTCCTGTTCGGCTGTATCTTCGTGCTTCAGTATCTGCTACAACCGATCGGTGTGCCTCCGAACTTTCTGGCCATGATGCCCTACCTGGCCACCCTGGCCGTCCTCCTGGCCGGAGGACTGCGCAAGGACCACCGACGGCTCCTGGCCCCGGCAAAGCTGGGAGAGGCCTACACCAAGGGGGAGCGCTGAGGGTGAGCCACAGACCGGGCCACGGCGGATGATCCGGCCGGGATCGTGGCTACACCCATTTGACCTTTGCCCGGCGCTGTGACTACTTTTTCAAAGGGCAGGCGTATCTGCATCGGGCAGGCGCATCTGCATCGGGAACAGCACCAGAGAGGAGAGCGAGAATGATCAAAGTCAATTTGGGCGAGCACAAACAGGTGGTTGATGCCGCGCTGCAGCGGATGACCGAACAGCGGGTGATCCAGCGGATCTGGTCGCAGGACCACACCGTGTGGAAACCCGAGCCCGCCGAAATCAGCAACCGTTTGGGCTGGCTGCGGAGCGCCGAGCTGTCGAAGCAGAGCGTCGCAAGGTTGACAGGATTGGCCGATGAGCTCCGGGCGGCCGGGTATCGGAGAGCCGTTCTGCTGGGCATGGGCGGGTCCAGCCTGGCCCCGGAGGTGTTCAGCAGGACCTTTGGTCCGGCTCAGGGCTACCTGGACGTTTCGGTGATCGACAGCACGGATCCGGAGTTCCTCCTCTCCTTCGCCGAAGAGCTCGATTTTGCTACGACACTGTTCATCGTATCCACCAAGTCCGGGGGCACCGTGGAAACCCTGTCCTTCTTCAAGTTTTTCTACAACCGTACTGAGGAAGCCGTTGGGGCGGAGCACGCCGGGGAGCATTTTCTGGCCATCACCGATCCGGGAAGCAAGCTTACCGATCTGGCCGGGGAGTACAAGTTCCGGGACACCTTCCTCAACGATCCCGATATCGGCGGCCGCTACTCCGCCCTGTCCTACTTCGGCTTGGTCCCCGCGGCCCTGCTGGGGATCGATCTGCCGCGGCTTCTGGAGCGGGCGACCCTGGCGGCCTGCGGCTGCGGTGATCCGGGCTGCGGCGAAAGCCCGGCGGAGAACGCGGCGGGTGGTGACAGGGCAGGCAGTGGAGAGGCCGGCTACGGTTTCTCGAGTGCCGATCCCTGTGCCCTCCTCGGGGCGGTCCTGGGGCAGCTGGCTTCGGCTGACGCCGCAGGATCGCGGCGCGACAAGCTCACGATCTTCACCTCCCCGGGCTTGGAGAGCTTCGGCGATTGGGTGGAACAGCTGATCGCCGAAAGCACGGGAAAGGAGGGCAGGGGGATCATTCCGGTGATAGGGGAGCCCCCGGGAGCCGCGGATATCTACGGTCCGGATCGGTTGTTCGTGCAGCTTCGACTGAAAGGCGCGGATGAGCTGAACGCGGCCCTGGGAGCCCTGGAGCGGGCAGGACACCCGGTGGTGCGCATCGATCTTCAAGACCTCTACGATCTGGGTGCTCAGTTCTTCCTCTGGGAGATGACCACCGCGGTTGCCGCCCACCTCCTGGAAATCAATCCCTTCGACCAGCCCAATGTGGAGAGCGCCAAGGTGCGGGCCCGAGAGATGATGAAGGCCTACTCAGAAACCGGTACGCTCCCCGAGGACCGGGCCGAGGCTCCCGAGGGCGGGGTGCTGGATGAGTTTCTCCGTCAGGCCGGACCGGGAGACTACGTGTGCTTGCAGGCCTATGTGAAGCCAACCGAGGCGACCAGCGCCCGGCTGCAGCAGCTGCGCGTTCGGATTCGGGACCGCTGCCGTGTCGCCACCACCGTAGGCTACGGTCCCCGTTTTCTGCACTCCACCGGTCAGCTGCACAAGGGAGACGGCGGTGCCGGGCTATTCATACAATTCACCAATACGCCGGGGCGGGACGCTGCAATCCCGGATAAAGCCGGGCGGGAACCGTCGGCGGTGAGCTTCGGCATTCTCAAAATGGCCCAGGCTCTGGGGGACAAGCAGGCATTGAAGGACAATCGGCGCAGGGTGATCCGCATCAACCTGGGAACGGATGTTCCCGCGGATCTCGAACGGCTGCTGTCCGAATTCGGAGGTTGATGATATGGCCTGTGAAAGGTTCGTAGATCGAAGCGTGTGGATCCCGGGATGCAGATGAGTTTGAGAAAACCCCCGCCTGCTACGGTCGTGATCTTCGGGGCATCGGGCGACCTGACCGGCCGAAAGCTGATCCCAGCCATCCACAGCCTGTCCTGTGAAGGTCTTCTGCCTGAAGGGACCAGGGTTATCGGAGTGGCCCGCAGCGCCATGAGCGACTCGGAGTTCCGGAGCCGCATCTTCGAAGGCGTGCAGAGCTATGCCCGGCTGAAACCTCAGATCTGCAACTTATGGCCCGGCTTTGAGAACCGGATCACCTACCTTGCCGGCACCTACGACGATCCCAAGACCTATGCCGATATAGGCAAGCTGCTGGCCCGGGACAATGCGCTGTTCTATCTGGCCACACCTCCGAATCTGTACCCGCCGATCGTGGACCAGCTCGGCCGGGCCGGGTTGAACGATTCAGAAGCTGGCTGGCGGCGGATCGTCATCGAGAAACCCTTCGGCAGAGATCTGGCCAGCGCCCGCCGGCTGAACGAGCAGGTACATTCGGTGTTCCAGGAACACCAGATCTACCGGATCGATCACTACCTCGGAAAAGAGACGGTGCAGAATATCCTGACCCTGCGCTTCGCCAACGCCATTTTCGAGCCTCTGTGGAACCGGAACTTCATCGACCACGTCCAGATTACCGTGGCCGAGCGTGTCGGGGTGGAGCACCGGGCCGGGTACTACGACAAGGCCGGGGTTTTGCGGGATATGTTTCAGAACCACCTGCTCCAGCTTCTGACCCTCACCGCCATGGAGCCGCCCTCTCTGTTCGACGCCGACGCCCTGCGTGATGAAAAGGTCAAGGTTTTGCGGGCCCTGCGCCCCGGGACCGAGTCGGTGCGGGCCCAGTACCGGGGCTATCTGCTGGAGCCGGGAGTGGATCAGAACTCCAAGACGCCGACCTACGCCACCCTGCAGCTGTTCGTCGACAACTGGCGCTGGCAGGCGGTGCCTTTCTTCCTGCGCTCCGGCAAGTCGCTGAAGATGAAGACCAGCGAGATCGCCATCCAGTTCAAGGGGGTTCCCCACCTGATGTTTCCAGCCGATGCGGAGCAGAGCATTACCCCGAACATCCTCTCCCTCTGTATCCAGCCCGATGAGGGCATTCACCTGCGTTTCGAAACCAAACAGCCCGGGGCGGGCATGCGGACCCGTTCGGTGGACATGGATTTCCACTACGCCGATGACTTCGGTCACGACGTGCTGCCCGAAGCGTACGAGCGGTTGCTGTTGGACGCCTTGCAGGGGGACGCCTCTCTTTTTGCCCGAGGGGATGAAATCGAGCTGTCCTGGGCATTGATCGACGATATTCTGGTCTCCTGGGAGCAACCCTCCGCTTCGCCCCTGGTCATCTATGAACCGCAGAGCTGGGGACCCGAAGAGGCGGAGCAGCTCCTGAGCCGGCAGGGCAGAAGGTGGTACCAGGACTGCGGGATGCACCATGCCGAGAGACGATAGTGAGGACTCTTCCATGAACCGACCTTTCCTTCCCGACGCGGGCATTCCGATGAATCAACCGGATCGTCCGGACGCCCCGATGAGGGCTGAGGTGTCCCTCCGGGCCTATCACGAGGAGCGGGAGGTTTTCTCCAGCATCGGCAAGTGGCTTTATCCGCTGTTCGAGCTGGAGCAGTTCCTGGACACCTCATCCTACCGGCCCGAATCCCTTCGGCTGGAGGACAAGATCGTGGGCAAGGCCGCCGCCCTGCTGCTTGTTCGGCTCGGCATCCGGCAGGTTAGAGCCGGGGTGCTGAGCAGGCTGGGCCGTGAGGTGTTGGAGGCTCACCAGGTGTCATACTCCGCAGAGCAGATCGTGGAGCGTATCGACTGTCAGACGGAGATCCTCCTGGCCGAGGTGGAGGACCCGGACCAGGCCTACCGGATCGTACGGGCCCGGGCGGATCTATGAGGTCCGTGGCGGTCGGTTTTTATAACTGATCGATGATACCCGCGCAGCCGGTCAACGCCTCAGGTAGGACAATTTCTCCGGCAGGGGCAGGTTGTTGCCGAAGTCATCCTCGCCGTAACCGTTGTCGGCCAGAAGCCTGATATCCTGCAGCACCCGCTGATCCCCGAGGAAGGTCACGTTGATATCCATGACCACATCGATCTTTCCCATTGTGAGCAGCTGGATCAGCGCACGGGTGATGTACTCGGCGGCCGTTTCCTCCGGAAGGGCTTTGATCTCGATCAGGGGAATGTTCCTCTCATAGAGGACGAGTTTGTTCTGGGAGAACAGAGCTTGAATGGCTCTGTGGACCAGCTTTTCCATGAGCTCGGCCCTCTCTCTGTCTTTGTCCTTGCCGCCGGAGTCGCCCGCGTCCCCCGGGCGGTAGTTCGGTCCCAGCTTGTGCACCTCCGCTCTCAGCCAGCGCTTCTTTCCGGCGTTGATCTTCTCGTTGGCCCGAAACAGATCCAGGGTTACCCCGGCGTTGTAGGTCTCTCCGGCCAGCTTCATCTGCACGTCGCTGCCGTAGTGGCTGACGATCTTGGCGACCAGGGTCGAGGGGCGGACGTGAAACCCCCGATAGCGAGGCGCCGGAACGGTGATTCGGCCCTGGATCGCGTAGCGCCTGAGCATCTCGTGGCAGAGGCTGCGGGTCCTGGTGATATATCGGCTGGCGAAGGCCACTGAATAGTGGATCAGGACGTCGAGCAGTTTGTTGGGATCGATCAAACCGCGCTGAGAAGCCTTCGGATGGGAGGAAAAGCTGAGGATGTGCCGCTCGCAGTAGTGGGTGATGGCCGTTGCTGTCTCCAATAAATGGTATATAACCGTGATGTGTCCGCGCAGCACCGGCAGATCTTCATCCAGGGTTTCCACGTTTGAATCCGAGATATGGGTGTCGTAGAGGGATTGGAGGTTGTGAAACATCTCCTCCAGATTGCGCAGCCGTTCCTCGCTGACGGGATCGGGGATCCAGTCGGCGTAGTTGTCGATGTGCTGGTTCTGCACGGCGTGCAGGAAGGTGCTCTGTCCGGCGAGGTTAAGAAACGCCGTGGCCAGATACACCACCGTCTCCTCCGGGGAGGCGACCTTCTGCTTCGGGCGATCCGAGGCAAGATGCCCGTTGAGCAGCCCATCCCCGAAGCTTTCCAGGGCAGGCACCGATTCGGGAATCTCGAGGCCCAGTTTCCTGGCCTGCCGGATCAGGGCTTCGTTGCTTTTCACGAGAATCGAGCAGGTAAAAGACAACGCCTTCTCGGTGGCCTTTGGGAAATCCTCGTCGATCGGAAGTAAACGGTAGTTGGGCAGGAAACGGAGGATATGGATCAGGATGTAACTCACGTTGGAGAACAGCTTGATCGGGGCTACGGCCTGGCGGAGGGGGAACCAGCGCCGGTTGTTCTTCACCCCGTAGGCGTCCAGCAGCTCCTCTATCTTGGTCGCCTCGGAGAGCAGGTCCGCCAGCAGAGGCCGGGTGAAGCATCCCTTGCCGGAGGCATTCTTGCTTACGTATACGGCCAGGGTCATCAGATCCCCGATTCTCCGGTTCAGATAAGTGCGGAAGGCCTCGTCGGACAAGGATTGGTAGGCTCTCATGATGTGCGTCTTTTACCGCTTGAGTTAAGGATAAAACGACAGCCTTGCTTTGTTCAACATACAAATATGGATATAATGATCCTCACAAGAGGAGAAACCGCCATGTTCGTCAAGTGGATCGCCACCTTGATCGTCGCCGTCAATGCCAACAGCCGTGCCGGAGAGGTTGCCGCCGGTGTTTCCATTGCCCTCCTCCTTGCCCTGATTCCCTCCGGCAACCTGCTCTGGTTCTGCCTGTTCCTCGTCACCTTTTTTCTGAAGATCAATTTGGGGGCAGAGCTGCTGTTCCTGGCGCTGTTCAAACTCCTCGCGCCACTGACCGACGGCCTGCTCCACCGCCTGGGCCGGATCGCCGACACCCAGAAACAGGCCACGGACGCGGTGAAATCACAGTTGGAATCCCAGCTGGAGAAGCTGCCCCTGCCCAAGCTGAAGTTTTGAATCGGGAGCCGCGGGCCTCAAGCCAATGATAGTCAGCGCCAGCAGAAGAACCGACATCCCCGCCTTCTACACTCCCTGGCTGCTCAGACGGCTGCAGGAGGGCTACGCGCTGGTTCGAAATCCGGTGAACACCCGGCTGGTTTATCACGTACCGATATCCGCCGGTAAAACCCGCTGCATTGTCTTCTGGACCAAGAACCCGACCGCCCTGGCCGGGCACCTCGGGGAGCTGGAGGATTCCGGCATTCCCTTCTACTTCCTGTTTACCCTGACCGGCTACGGGCCTGAGTTGGAGCGCAACCTTCCCGACAAGAAGAGGGTCCTCCGCACCTTCCTCACCCTGGCCAGGCGCCTGGGTCCGCAGCGGGTGGTCTGGCGCTACGATCCGATTCTGTTCACCCCCGAGTATTCGACATCCGTGCATCTGCGCCTGTTCGCAGGGTTGGCCCGGGAGCTGGCCGGCTCGACCCGGCGCTGTATCGTCAGCTTTCTCACGATGTACAACAAGTGCCGGCGGAACCTGGCCTCCTTCGAGTTGACCGAGGTCACTCCAGCCGGGAAGACCGACCTGGTCCAGAGCCTGCAGGCCGTAGCCGCACCGCTGGACATCCAACTGACCAGCTGCGCCTCCGCCGAGATGGTCTCCGCCGGGGTTCCGGCGGGCAGGTGCATTGACGATCTGTTGATCTCGCAGATCAGCGGAGAGGAGTTCAGGGGGAGGAAGGACAGGTCCCAGCGGGATTCCTGCCTCTGCGTGGAGAGCGCGGATATCGGGGCCTACGACACCTGTACGCATCACTGCCTGTACTGCTACGCCAACAGCAACTACCAGACCGCGCTCCGGCGCCGCCGCCTGCACGATCCGCAGTCCCCCCTCCTGTACGGCAGGTTGGGAGAAGAGGATCAGCTTCTGGAGCGGACGGGGTAGCCGTGACCCGCATTATCCTGGTGCGCCACGGCCAAACAGAGTGGAACCGGATCGAGCGATTCCGCGGCCGCGCCGATGTGCCGCTGAACCGCATGGGGATCGCCCAGGCCGAAGCCACGGCGCGCCGCTTGGCCCGGGAGCCGAAGCCCGCCGCCGTCTACAGCAGTCCCCTCTCCCGGGCTGCGTTAACGGCCGCCAAGATCGCCGGATTCCATGGCCTGACGGTTCGGCTCCATGACGGTCTGATCGACATCGACTACGGTCAGTGGCAGGGACTGACCCCCCGGCAGGTGGGGGAGCGCTGGCCCGAACAGCTGGATGCCTGGTACAACGCACCCCAGGCGGCCCGGATCCCTGCGGGGGAGGACCTCCAGGTCGTGCGGGATCGGGGGATGGAGACGGTCCGGGAACTGGTTCGGGAGCACGGAGAGGCGACGATCGTTCTGGTGGCCCACACCGTGATGAACCGGCTGATCCTGCTGGGAGTTCTGGGCCTGGGAAATGACCGCTTCTGGGATCTGGGTCAGGAGCCCTGCGCGATCAATCGCATTTCCGTCCGGGAAGGTGGGTTTGCGCTGGTGAGCCTGAACGACACCTGCCACCTGGAGGAGCTTTAGAGTGTCAGGGCATTGTTTACGGTGATGGTCCGGCCGACCAGGCGCTGAATTTTGTAGAGCATCGCCTTGCGCAGCCTTTCCTCCTCACAGTTCTGGAAGTTGCAGTAGAACTCTTCCTTCTCCACTTCGCAGAGAATTCCCCGCTCGTCGAAGTAGTTGGACTGCTCCGGCGCTTCCCGGTTCCCTCCCGCGCCGAATCGTCCCCAGTCCAGCCAGCCGACCGCGACGTTGTAGTCCGTGCCGATGTTGTCGACACCCCGGTCAGTCAGACGGATCTTCACGTAGTAACGGGTACCGGCAAACCAGAAGGTGAGAACCCCTTCCCGTTTATCCAGCTGATCCATTTCCACATCGAGGTCGGTTTGTTTTTTGAACTTGGCCAGGCAGGATTTTATGAACTCGAGTTTTTCCAATCCCTGCTTGAACTTTCCCTGCACGGCTCTCATTTCATCAACTTCCATCTTGTAGTCCTCTCTGCCCCATTATACAGATCGGCTGGGTTCGATCAATCCGGCCGGGGTGCCCTTTAGAGGTGCTCTTTAAAAGACGTAGGCAATACCCCCGATATGGTAGCTGGTGGATCCCGAGCTGGTCTCGCCGTATTTGAACCGGTAGGACAGTCCCCAGTGTCTGGTGAAAAAGACATTGACCATGCTGTCCACCGTGGAAAAATAGTCGTCGGCGTTGAAGGTTCCGCGGTACTTTGCATCGACAGTGATGAAGTGGAAGATGGAAACGCTGGTATTTATCCCGGCGATTCCGAAAGACTGGTAATCGTCTGTCGGGTCGTCGAGCGAAAGCGGAGGACCGGAAGAAAGATTTCCTCTAACCCACTGCGGCTGAACACCCGCCCAGGGCAGCAGGGACACGCTGAGCCTATCATTGCCGAAGGTGAAATATCTGCCGAATCGTGCGTAGGGCACGATGATATTGTTCAGCATCTCGAAGGCGGTTATTGGCGCTGGTAAGTTGTCCCCAGCATCCATATCGAGGCGGATATACTCGATGCCGGTGCCGACGACGAATTTTCCCCGCTCCTGCACGCCGAAATAGTAATCGAAGATGAAATGCCCGCCCCATAGAGTGCTGTAGTTGATGTCCGAAGCCTGGTAGAGGAAGGTGTTCCACTGGTATCGGTCCGGATTGATCCACTGGAAATATAGACCTTTCATCAGTTTGGAATCATCCAAGTTTAGACCATGATCCTTATAGACATTGGCAACGTAACCCAGGTATGGGGCTACGATCCGGATATCCTCCGACTCAGCACCCACAGCGGCTGTCACGAAAAGAATAATCAGCATGGCAAGAACAATAGTGGATCTATACTTTTTCATTGGTAATCTCCTGATTGTGTATCTGAACACAATGCCGACCTCAATATTGAATGTCAATAAATGCTACATGTCAACCGTGCTCCCGCACCGTGCGGATCAGGAAGGGCAGGTTCATGCAGAACATGAAGGTCGAGGTGGCGAAGGAGCCAACCACTACGTACCAGGGATGTCCGCCGATGGACAGATGGGCGAACAGGGGAATGTCCAGGATGAAGCTGGAAAGCAGCACGATGAAGGGCGTCAGAACCACCGACATCACCGGTATCCAGCGCCCGAATTTGTACGAAAAGCCCTTGAAAAATTTGAGCACGATCACGCCTCCGAGCAGCAGTGCCAGAAGGTACTCAACGGGCACGAAGAAGATGAACAGCCCCAGCACGGCGGCCAACCCCCCGCCGCCCTTGAAGTTGTAGAACAGCGGCTTCATGTGTCCCAGCACCGCGGCCATGCCGACCAGAAAGAGGGCCCAGAAATCGGCGTAGGTATCGCCGGAAAAGAAGAGCAGCCGACCCAGCAGGATGGGAAGGAAACTCTTCAGAGCGTCCATCAGCCCCACCAGCAGACCCCAGGCGGGTCCGACGTTGCGGAATACGTTGGCTGCCCCTGGGTTGTGGCTGTCCAGCTCTCGGATGTCACGGCCCTTTAGCGGGCGGGTAACGATGATGGCATAATTCACCGAACCGCTGAGGTAGCCTGCCACCAGCATGAGCAGAAGAAAGAGGAAATACAGCATCAAGAGATACACCCCCTGGCTGGGCGCCTGCCGGAATACCGGCACAACCGTCATTCCACGGCCACGATCAGCAGGCTGCCGCTCTGGCCGCCGTAGTGGAACTCCACTTCCAAAGGATTCTCCGGCCGCCGAATGAGCCGTTCCAGCTCGGCCTTGCAGGACTGATCGAAGGCGTCACTGTAATAGAAGGATATACATCCGGCTTCGCCGAACTCGAGTCCGGCCAAGCCGCGCTCCACCGCCGGCACCAGGGATGCGTCCACGGCCAGGATATCTTCTCCGCGAAGCACGAAAAAGTCTCCCTTCTTTATCTCCACATCGCCGTAGCGGGAATCCCGATTGCTGCGGTAGACCTTCAGGCAGACGGCCACACCCAGGCCGTCCCGCATGCTGCTGATGTTCTGCTGCGGTGAATCCTCCCCATTGAAACCGTACAGAGCCGTGATACCCTGCACTACGTTTTCAGTGGGCACCAGGAAAACCTGCTTGCTCGAATTTTTTTGAGCCAGCATGGCCGCGGGGATGATGTTCTTCTCATTGGGCAGGACGATGATATTTTCAGTGTCCATCCCCTCCAGGTATTCGAGTATCTCCCCGCTGGAGGGAAGTTGATCGCCGTACTGCAGACAGGCTGCAGCCTCCAGGTCGTAAAAAATGTCTTTGAAACCGGAACCCGGAACAACGGCCAGCACGCTCGTTGCCCCGTGGTCGGGAAGGATCTTAACTCCCGCGTTGATCTGCTCGGCCATGTCGTCGACCTTGGAGGCCAGGATCGTCCCGTGTTTGGCCATCCTGGCTCTGATCTCCTCCGGTGCGTTGCTGTGGATATGCAGTTTGATGTATTCCTCTTCCTGGATCAAAGCGATGCTGTTGCCCCGCTGCTCCAAAAAAGCTTTGAGCTCCGGCCAGGGTAACTCCCCCTTCTTCTGCACCGTCAGTTCCGTGCAGAAGCGGTAACACAGGGATCCCTCATCCGTCTCTGCTATATTCGGGTCCGGCTGGAACCGGTAGTCCTGCTCTTTTTCGCTCTTCAGTTCGCCGCCGATCAGTCCCTGCCTCATGCCTTCGACCACGAAGATGAAGCCCAGGCCGCCGGCATCGACCACCCCTGCCCGGGCCAGCACGGGCAGCAGGCGGGGCGTTTCGAATATCTTTTCCCGGCCGCGATCCAGGGCGGATTTGAGAAGCTCCGCGATATCACCGGATTCGCTCTCTCCCATGGCTTCGGCCATGGCCGTGATGATGGTGACCATGGTCCCTTCCACCGGCGACAGGAGGGAGGAACGGGCCGCGTAGGAACCGCTGTGGAATCCCCCCCGGAACAGCTCCGCGGTGATCTTCCCGGCACCATCGAGTCGTTTGGAAAATCCCCGGATGAAGCAGGCCAGGATAAACCCCGAGTTGCCGCGGCTGTGTTTGTTGGCCTGCTCACTCAACAGTGCCCAGGCTTCGGCGCAGCTGCCGACGGACTCGGCAGCCGCGCCGATTCCGTCGGCCAGCAGTGCGTCCACCGCCGGTTTCAGTGTGGAGAGCATGTTGATCCCCGTGTCCCCGTCAGGCACGGGAAAGACGTTCAGATTGTCCAGGATGCCGGTGTTCAGGCTCAGATAGTCAGCGGCGGATTTGAGCGACCGCTTGAGCTCGGCGACACCGATGGCTTCAATCTTCATGCACCGTATAGCCCAGGTCGTAAAAATCCGGCCCCGCGTGGGGCATGGCGCTGTGGTTGGTGGCCAGGACCTGAACCTCCGCATCCCAGCCCTGCTGCTCGATCAGCTCTTTCAGATGAGTGGTTTCCCGCTCGTAAGGACCGATCCGGCTGATCACCGCGCTCACCCGGCGGGCCTTCCTGGCCTCCAGATCCTCCGCCATCGCGGCCACGAATTTCTGATTGGCCTGCTGATAAGTTTTGGCCTTGCCGATGTTGCGCAGCACCCCAGCCTCTTCGGAGGAACCGAGCAGCGGGATTATCTTCACAGCCGTGCCCAGGATCGCTTTGGCCCGGCCGATGCGCCCGGTGCGTTGGAGGAAAAACAGGTCGTAGACCGAGCCCACATGCCGCGTGTTGCTGCGGTTGCGCTTCATCATTTCCATGAGATCGGGATAAGCCATGCCCGCCTGCAGGGCACGAGCGGCCAGGAGGACCTGTACTGAGTAAGCGGCTATCATATGGTGGGTGTCGAACAGTTCGATGTCGATATCGGACAGCTCGGATTTCACCTTCTGAAGTACCGAGACCGTGATGGTGGACATCCTGGCCGACTGATGGATGGTGAGGATCTTCTGATCTTTGAAGTGCTGGAAGACCATCCGCAGGTCCGCCTCCTTGAGACCGGAGGTACTCACGGTGTTCTTCTTGTCCTTGATCAGCAGGCGGAGCCTCTCCTTCTCCTCTCCGCTCATGGACATGCTCACCGGGTAGGGCTTGCCGTTCACGAACAGGGGATACTCCACCACCTGGATGTTCAGCTCTTTGATCGTGTTGTAGGCGAGCTGGAGCGATGAATCCGCTACGATAACCATGGCCACCTCCTTTATATCGTTCTTGCTGCACTCTGATCCACCGCCGGCCCCAGGGGGTTTGCAGGCACCCTGATCTCGAGATCCGTCAGGGGATAGGAGGAGCAGGGATGAAAATGACCGAGCTTGCGGTCCGCTTCCCGCCTGCCGTCGCTTCCGGGAAGCACGTAGATGCGACCGTCGAGGATCCCGGATCGGCAGTAGCCGCAGCTGCCGGAGCGGCACTGAGCCGGCGGGGCCAGACCCGCTCTTTCCAGGGCGACCAACACCGATTCGAAAGCCCGGGCGGGAATATTGCAGATGCCCTCGCCCCGGTGGACTTTCACCGTGAACACGCCGTCCCCCGGCTTTCCGGGATATCCCGGCTGCGCCGACAGGTCTTCGGTTTCTCCGCAGGGCTCCAGTCTCAAGGCTCCGGGAGGCAGTTCAAAGGGCTCCAGCTCCTCCTGCAGGAAGCGGTACAGTCCCGGGGGACCGCAGACGTAGAATGTCTTGTCCAACCCATTGCCGGCCAGCTCGCGGATGCGCTCCCCGGTGAGCAAACCGGTCAGACCACCCCAGCCGGGATCCGGCTCTTCGGCCACCAGGCAGACCCGGAAGCGCCCGGGAAGCTCCGCTGCCAGGGATTCCAGCTCCT
>Ga0307426_1000682_pt1 | contig 23065 bp, 21 predicted proteins | sample SalMarWE160340MG_FD_202165 | JGI IMG/M metagenome (GOLD analysis project Ga0307426, IMG submission 202165) | Salt marsh sediment microbial communities from the Plum Island Ecosystem LTER, Massachusetts, United States - WE1603-40 | ecosystem: Environmental > Aquatic > Marine > Intertidal zone >...
CGGTGATTACTTTCGGCCTGGATTTATCAGTGACCGCGATAAAACCGCCCCGTCGCTGTAATTCGTCCATAATTCTTCGGGACAGGGTACTGATGGCTTTGTAGCCGGGTTTTTGAAGGCAGAGGTCTATTTTCTTATCGTCGCGGACTTTCTTGATAAACCCTTCAATTTCCTGACCGATTTTCAGCGGCTGGAACACTTCGTTTTTGTACAATATGCCCTTGCGGGTGCCGTTGATGACGGCGATAAATCCCCTCTCGGTTCGCTGGGAGATCAGCAGCACAACTTTCTGGCCCTTTAGAAAGCCGGCCTGTTTCCCTTCGGCCCTTCCTTTCTTGTGTTCAGTTAATACCATTGCATAACTCTGTCAAAGGGCGCTGGTTTAGCGATCCTCCAGAGGAGGTGTCGGGTCTTTTTCAGTTTGATCGGTCTCAACCCCTTTATTTTCCAACTTGCGCCGTCTTTTCTCCTCTTTCTTTTTCTTTTTGGCCAGTTCTTTCTGACGTTTTTTGAACTCATAATTTGGTCTTGCCACGGTGCCTCCTTCCTGGTCGGTTGCGGGTTAGATCGCTGATAGCCGGGAGAAGAATCTCAGCCGGCATAGGACGGTAAGCGATCATTAAAAAAGGCATCCCCCGTTTCACAGGTGATGCCTTTAATTGCCTTAAAAATCAGATTAGGCAACGGTTACATTAGCCGCAGCCGGACCTTTCGGCCCTTGCTCGATGTCAAAGGTCACGCGTTCACCCTCGCTAAGGGACTTGAAACCGGCCGCATTGATTGCGCTATGATGCACAAATACATCCGGTCCGTCTTCCTGTTCGATGAATCCAAAACCTTTGCTGTCATTAAACCACTTAACAGTTCCATTTGTCATAATATCATCCTCCTTTCAAAAAATTTCAACGTCGCAGACTGAAGGATGATAGCGTTCGAAAAACGGTTAATCCCCACAGAAAGAAACTCTCCCGCCAACTTACGGCGGGACTTGATTGATATCCTATGATAATCACTTCTGTACGTAATAGCAAGCCAAATGTCTTTTTTGATACCGACGTGTCAGCGTGAGCACCCGAAAGAATATCATCGAACCAAATTAACATGCTGAAAAGAATTGAAATATCATTAGTGTCCGGTGAGAATGAAAAATATTTTTTTACAACAAAAATATGGCTCTCCCGACAGTCACGAAGAAAAAGGAGCAGAACCTGTTTGGGCTTTTTGGGAATCCTTGATTTTAAAAGTACGCAAGATCCGGATGAACCAAAAATAGTGACGACTTCATGAAAAGTCATCATCGTGTCCTATGTGCACGAGAAATGGCCATGTATTTTGTTCAACACGGTTTGGCAATGGCAAAGGAAGCAGACCCAAAATGCTCATTGTCAGCAGAGGGACGAAAGGAAGTGGAGTGTGTCTCGGCCCATCTGCGTAAAATGGGGCTTACTGTGAGGATAGTCTTTCACAGCGGGAAAGCAAGGGCCAGGGATACTGCCCTAATATTTGCAGGGCAAATCGGCGACGGCAAAATAGAGGAACTTTTCGGGATGGCCCCGGAGGATGATGTTGCGGAATTTGCAGCAGGTCTGAAAGACGATGCAATGCACGTCGGCCATCTGCCGCACATGGAGAAACTCGTTTCGTATCTGGTCACCGGCCGCGAAGATTCAGGTGTGGTCAAATTCGTCAACGGCGGAGTTGTATGCGTTGAGAAAGTCACCACCACTCTATTATTGTGTCAAGCCTGTTGAATGTCTGTCCCTCTCTTTCTTCTATCTGCCTAATCCAATCTCCCAACAGGGATGCATGATGGATGATGAGGGGGATGCTGTGGTCGGGGATGATGTCCAGGGGCAGGGCGTACTCCCTGAAAACCGTCTGGATGTTTTGCCAGGTTTGTGCTGTGTCCCACGGGGTGGGGTGAATAAAGCCGTGAATGGAGCCGTCAGCCCTGGAATAGGTCCAGTGTTCTGGATAGTCATCTTTTAATTGCCGGATCAATTCAATGGCGCGCAGATTTGTATCAAGGGTCACGCCCTTGTGGAGGTTTTTCAATATGGTATTGTCAAAAGACTCGAATCCCATGGATCCCAGGTGAATGTCAGTTTCCAGGGACTTGGCAAGCTCTAATGCCTTTCTCAGCCTGCTTTCACCCTTGATGAACCAGTCGGCCCGTACCGTGAGGCTGATCTGCGAAAGCATGATCCCTCTTTTCCTGCTTTCTGAGAGTATATCGTAGAGTCCGGCACAGCCGTTTTCATTGATAAGCTCAAAGGGAATCTTTCGGTCGTCATCTCCATTGGGAAGACATTGGATCTGGGCCAGAACTGTCTCCATGTCAATGATTCCGCAGAATCCTTTATCCACGGCCACGTCACAAAAAGAGCATCCATTTGAAAAAAGTCTTACTTTGTGGTCATCTCCCTCGGAAAGGGATGCAGGGTAGTCTATTTCTATCCATTTTCCCTGTGTCGCATAGGGACAGCCGATCTGCTGGAGCACTTGACCGGCGTTTATTTTCAGGGGCTTGAGTTCTCCCTGTTCAAGCAGGAATATATTTTCCCATCTGACTTTTTTGAGAAATTGATTGGCCCAGGATTTCTCTGGATTGCGAAGAAGAGTTACATCATCAGTGTATTTCGAGAGCCCTGGTGTTTGCAGGTACGAAGAGGTGTCGGGGCCTTTCAGAAGAGGGACAATCTGTTCAGCAGGGCCGTGAAGGGCAAAAGAGAATTCTCTTGAAAAGCCCTTGAATCGATGATTGTGGATCTGCCAGTCAACTTCTCCCGCATAATCCACATCAGACTGGGGACCTGCAAGAATAGTAATGGCCCCATCATCTTTCAGTTTTCCGGCAAGCTGGAAGAGATCCTGCCGTCCGCTCAAGGTGGAAAACCCGATTATGGGGCGCCGGGAACCGAAAAAATCGGCCAGTGCCTGTATGATTGATGATGTTTCATCCTCCCTGCTGACCGCAATGACAATGCAGTCATAGGGAGTGTTTTCTTCAATGATGGTTGCGGCCATCTGGGGACCCAGTAGACCATAGGTTTCCCCAGCAAAATAGCTGGCCACAATAGCCATTTTCTTTCTTTCTTTGCCTGACACGAGAAGATGACCTTATTTCCTCAAAGGCTGTAGGGGAAAACTTCACGGGCCGTCTCCGACCCTTTGGGCTTTTATCTTGGCAGAAACGGGCAAAATAGCCATTTGTGGCGGGCACTAACCTAATTCTTCTTGAAAATAAGAGACTTAACGGTAACGGGAAAGACTTGACCGTTCACCAGCGGCTCACCAATATCGATCCAATCTCCTTCTTTCAAAATTAATTCATCCAATGCCAGTAAATTTGTTTTCAATCCGGTTTCCCGGCGGATGATGTTCCCCACACCGCATGCGATATCTTTTTCAAATATCAATATAATCGGTATTCTATTGTCAATCGAATTGGGAAGAGCGGCTTCAATAGATTTCGCAAACAACTCCAGTTCGGGATAATAAGACCTGGCTGGGTTTTTGAAATATAATGCAACAATTTCTTCGCCTTCGTTTGTATCAAATCTTCTAAATGCGACATTTATCTGAGATATGATGTGATCAGGGCTCAATTTCGAATCATCGATATCGACCCTGATTACGGGGATATTTTTTATGGGAAATGAAATTTTATTATCCATGAATCCGGATGAGCCGGAAATGGATAATGAATATGCACCTGCTCCAATGACGGTGGCCCTGATCTTGTTTTCAGGCTCTATAACCGGAGCAGTCAATTTCGGTATCAACGAATTTATTTTATCGGCCAAAATCTTTCCCATATCCTTGTAACTGCCATTACCCCCGTATATCAACTCTGCGACACCCCCTGAAAACATATATTCATCTATTCTGCCTGGAAAATCCGGATCTTCAGTCACCATTAACCGCTTGGCCAAAGGGGAAACGGCAGGTCCGGTAATGACCTCAATCAATATTTCGGCAAACCTTGTTGCTATCCTTCCAATATCCTCTTTCGGGATTTTGTCACCGATTTTGTAATGCAACCCAATCTCTTTCATAACTTCCGTTGCAGGTTCATCGATCTTCCAAATCCTTCCTTCAGAACTTACACCAAGCAATCTGCCCCCTACAGATATGCAGCTTGTTGACAGAACCCGTCCATTCTTTGATATGGCGATGTTCGATGTTCCTCCGCCGATGTCGCAGGATAATATTGTCTTATTGTATTGCTTTGATCTATCTACCGCCCCTGAACCCATTGCGGTTAATAGGCTTTCGAAATTTGCCCCGGCAGTTGCTGCGACAAAATTTCCCGCCCCGTTTGACAATGCCTCAACTATTTGCTTTGCATTGTCTTTTTTGGCCGTTTCTCCAGTTACAATAACCGCGCCACTTTGAATATCTCCGGTGTCAATTCCCGCTCGCCTGTATTCTTCCTCAAAAAAGCCGGAGAGCCTTTCCACATCAATTGTATTCTTGTCCAGCATCGGGGTTTCTACTATTTTTCCCTCATAAATGATGTTTCTTTCCTTGATTAGAAAACGTTTGGAAGGGGATTTCGGATCCCTTTCCAATACCAGGTTTGAAAAAGCCAGGTGGCTTGTGGAGGTTCCCACGTCTACACCAACTGAAAGCAATTCAATTCTATCTGCGTCCACTATTATCTCTCGACCTCTATTCCCAAACAGCTCTATGAAAAGTGCGGCCGGCTGATCCCATGGAAGGGCATTTAAAGCCGGCCGCGAAGGAAGTGTACCTTTGGAAGAATCACCCCCAGGGGTGTGGCATCCCACAAAGATTCTTTCAAAGGGCCAAACTGCTCACCTTATTTTAATAAGGCAAAAGAAAGACCATAAAGAAGCATGGGGTATTGATCATACGGCCACCTGCAAACACATGGTCTCCTTTTGTGCAACAGACAATCTTTTTGCCGCATCTTTTTTCTTAAACATGCTTACCCTGCTGGCGTCAACATAATCAACGGCCTTTTCCTCACAAAACCGCACACACTGAGGATCTCCACCGCAAAGGTCGCACTTGAAGACCTTCTTGTCGATCACGTTATAATTCATAGCACCAAAGGGGCATACCGCCACACAGGAACGGCACCCGATGCACAGGTCGTAATCCACAGTAACAAAGCCAATATCCTCGTCACGCGAGATTGCCTTGACCGGGCATACATTCATGCAGGGGGCATCATCACATTGCTGGCAGGCCATTGGGATATACAGCCCCTCCGATTCCCATTTCATCACCTTTATCCGGCTTCTGGAAGGGTTTGAAACCCCGTCATGCATTACAGTACACACGAGCTCACACAAACGGCAGCCGGTGCACTTCTGGTAATTTATCATCAAGATTTTCTCCATTGATTTCCTCCTCTCAAGCAGAGAACCCAGCTCCTGTAGACCTGGCTTCGGTTTAAGCTAAGATGGGCTTCGACGCATTCTTGCAGGTCAAAACAATCTAAAGCAGATGTGAGGGTTCTTTGTCCAAACCAAGTCTCTTTAACGTCTCTGGCGTGGGAACGCCATTCTCATCCCAGCCATGATGCTCATAGAATTCATCGATCATTTTCTTAAACTTCTTTCTGTCTATCTTCAAACCAATCACGTCCCGGGCTCCACGCCTGCACGGCTCGTCAAAATAACGGTGGTTCAGCATGTCGCCTTTCTTGAGATCTTCTCTTGAGAGGCCTTCTCTGAGATTAAAAAGTCTTTCCATGATATTGCATCTCAGAGCGACATCCCAGATTTCTCTTGGGGTCATTTCGATGCCTGTGTTGTAGTAGAGCACCTTGGGCCAGTCCTCGAAATTAGGGAGCGTGGCTCCCAGAAACGTTGTGTGATACTTGCAGATCCCAAGGCAATCTACCGCCATATAACAGTTTTCCTGCCAGAAGACCTGCCATGGCTTTCCCTCGTAGGAAGTGTGTTCAGAACTCAGGGGGCCGTCGTAGGGTACAGGGTTGCTGTAAATCTTCCTGAGCACTTCCTCGGGCAGGTGATAAAGGTCTATGGCGGGCCGGCTCCTCAGATGGTCGGATCCCCGGGAAGCCGTGGCAATGTTCAATGCCAGCGCAGGGGTGGCTCTCTCATCAGAATGGAGGTTGTTCATCCCTTTCACCTGGATCATATAGTCAAAGGAATGCTTTCCTATCTTTTCAGACGCAGGAATGCCACCGTCGGCAAGGGTATCTCCCAGCCAACCTTTTCTGTAGCAGATTCGCTTTACCATTTCGAGGAGAGCTTCATCATTGCCGAATTTCAGATCAAGGCCGTCGGTATCCTTGCTGGTAAGAATACCCAGCTCGTAGAGCTCCATGGCCCATGAGATGATGCTGCCTGTTTCCAGGTTATCCATACCGAATTGATCCACCAGGTGATTACCGGTCAGCAGCGTTTCCATGCTCCTGCATTCCGGCTCTCCACAAAATGCACCCTGTGAGGTGTACTCGGGGCCTTCATCATATTTTCCAGCATAGGGACCGGATGGAATCTTGTATTGTGCGCGGCAATGGACCTGGCAGCCAAAACAGCCGGTCATGTGGTGTGGGCCCATTGTCTCATTGCATACGTCGTCAATTGCCTCAGGTTCAATGTCGTCGGCGTTTTCAAGCTGGTTGTACTGGAAGTTCCTGCACCTTATCCCGCCCCAGGAGTTGGTTGCCCCCCAGATGAATGGTGTTCCGAGTGCTCCCTGGGTTTGGTTTACCTTTGCGCTGACGATCTGATCTATGAAGCGCTTGTTGTATTCAAGGGCCTCAACAGGATGGGCAATCTTGACATCCATAGTACCCCTGGCAGCAATGGCTTTCAGGTTTTTTGAGCCCATGACGCAGCCCATGCCGGTCCTGCCGGCAGCGTTCTTTATGCCGGTCATGACATTTGCAAAGGCTACCAGGTTTTCGCCGGCAGGGCCGATGACCGCGCTTTTGATGTCTTCATCACCCAGTTCTTCTCGAATGGCCCACTGGGTCTCTGTGGTGGTTTTCCCCCACAGGTCGCCGGCGTCCCGAATCTCAATTTCCCCGTTATGGATCCAGATATAGACCGGCTTTTCGGCTTTCCCCTTGATGACGAGATGATGAAAGCCGGCCCAAGCAAGTTCCGGCGCAAAGAATCCTCCCATGTTTGCGCTGCCAAGCAGGCCTGTAAGGGGAGATTTCGCCATGATGTGTGTCCTGGCAGTGGCTGAGGCGCAGGTGGCGGACAATATCCCACCACTCACCATCAGGGTATTCCCAGGGCCAAGCGGATCACATCCCTTTTTCGTATTGTTATACAATAGATAGGCATCAAGGCCCCTTCCGCCCAGAAATTTTTTCCTCAACTCGAGCGGGATGGGCTTGGTCTCAATTTCACCGGTGGTGAGATCAATGTAAGCAATCTTTCGATCCAGAGCCATCTTACTTCCCTCCCTTCTTTGTCGCTTTTTTCGATGTCGTTGTTTTTTCCCTGGCAAGAGTCTCTTGGGCTATCTTCCGGTTCACGTCCCAAACCGGACCCCGTATCCTTGGAAGATTGGGGTTGACCCAGAAAATACGATACTCCATACCACAGGTGGGACATTTGACATGATCCGCCCCGGCAGGCGGCTCGATCCGTTCCATGCAACTGGGATTGTGACACCTGACCTTGCCATAGGTCCTGGTCTTACGCAGGGTTTCTGCCGAGGACAATTTTTCATTTTCTATTGCCATGATACGCTCCTTTCCATGAAAATAAATATATGGGGGGTTCACCTTTTTGGCCTTTTCTGTATGGGGGCAACCCGATGCAATATCTCAACATAACCGGTGGTTTTACACCGAGGACATACAGATAGAAGCTCACCGATTTTTTCGTCATTCAGGGTTTTTTGGAAATTTTCAAACTCCTTTTTCGGCATAATATAAGTGCCGCAAATGGGACAAAAAAGCGCATACTTCTTGAATCCCTGCCTCAGCAAGAGCGCCCTCAATGCTATCGTGAAGTCCTGAAAGTCTACCCCGGACGGACAGAAAAAAGTGCACTCCTGGCAGGCCAGGCAATACCATAAAGCCTCATCGTCGAACCTTTCGGGATCAAACGACAGGCGCTCCACCACCGCCCTGGGGGAACGATCATAGACATAACTCCCGTAGAATTCCAGCATGGGACAAACAGCCGAGCACTTCCCGCACTCCAAACAGAAATGCAGGTTATTTTTCTGTATGAGGGACGTGATCCTTGTTTTGATCTCACCCGCCTGCTTATTTTCTATGGGATCGATGTCTTCCCTTTTCAAGTTGTATCTTCCTTGTCTTCAAGGATATGTGACGCTCAAGGTATTTGAGAGCCAGGGTTAAGCAACCCGGCTTGTTATTTCCACCACGGAACTGACCATTGCCAGGATCTGTTCATCACTGAATCCTTTTAGGTCCATAGCACCGCTGAGGCAGGAGGCCACACATAGCCCACATCCCTTACACTCCGTGGGGTTTACCAAGGCCACTGTCCTTATTGTTCCGGATGGTTCTTCCCAATCAGTCCAATCAATAGCCCCGAAAGGACAAATTTCTATACATCTCCCGCAGGCAGAGCACTTCAGTGGGTCAATCTCCGAGGTAAATGCATCGCTGATAACCCGGCCTTGGGCCATGGGGACCGCCGCCTTGGCTGCCGCCGCATACCCCTGGGCAATGCATTCTGATATTTCTGTAGGATAACGGGCGCATCCGGCAATAAAGATACCGTCCGAAGGGAACTCAACCGGCCTGAGTTTTTGATGTGCCTCCAGGAAAAACCCGTCATTTCCAACCGGTATTTTCATTATCCTGGAAAGTTGCCTTGTATCCTCCCCCGGCACAAGCGGCGTTGTCAACAGAACAGCATCCACATCCAATTCAATATCTCTTCCAACCAGCTCATTGTAGACCTTGACCCTCTCAACCACATTACCATTACCCAAGATCACTGGAGGCCGATCGGCATTATACCGGATGAACCTGATACCCGCCTTCAAGGCCCCCCGATAGTAGTCCTCGAAGACCGATCCACAGGCCATAATGTCTCGATGCAAAATGCTCACCTCTGCCCCGGGATTGGCCTCTTTCGCTAAAATGGCATTCTTCATACCGGTGATGCAGCAGAACCTGCCACAATAGGTCCTTTCATCCACCCTGGCACCCACGCAGTTTATCATCACAATCCGGTTCAGGCCCTTGTAATCGGATTTGTATCTCTTTTCGAAATCAAGTTGTGTCATTACATTGTCAAACTGTCCATACCCAAAGCTTCCCTCCGGCTTGAGTTCGCTTGCGCCGGTGGAGACGATAATCGTGCCTATTTTCAATTCTTGCGTCCGGGGGCCTTTCTTTAGCGTGGCCGTGAAGTTGCCAATAAACCCTTTAACACCAAGTACTTCCGTCTTTAGGTGGGTCTTGACATTTTTGTGCTTTAGCACAGAATTGATCAAAGGATCCAAGAGGTCTGAGGAGGGCTCATTGGTGGGAAAGACCCTGTTTATATCTCGCAAGAGCCCACCCAGCGTATCTTTTTTCTCGACCAATGCAACGTGATAGCCCTGGTTGGCCAGCGTCAGGCAGGCGGAAAGGCCGGAGATGCCCCCTCCAATTACCATACATGCCCCTATTACATCTGAGGCGAGGTCCTCCAAGGGGCTCAACAAACTGACCTTGCAGGCCCCCATGCGAACTAAGTCCTTTGCCTTTTCTGTTGCACCATCATGATTTTCCATATGGACCCAGGAGCATTGCTCCCTCAGATTGACAAATTCAAACAGGTACTTATTGAGGCCGGCCTTTTCGCAATTCTTTCTAAAAAGCATCTCATGTGTCCGGGGTGTGCAGGAAGCCACCACTACCCGATTAAGTTCATATTCCTTTATCTTGTCTCGAATCGCGGATAAACCGTCTTCTGAGCATGTGTATAGGTTCTCCTCGGCACATACTGCGTTCGGCAACTTCCGAGCATACTCAACAACCTCGGGCACATTCACGATCCCACCTATATTTGTACCGCAGTGGCATACAAAAATGCCTATCCTTATTGCCATACTACCATCTTTCCTTATACACCTCGTGAAAGTACTTCAGCCGCCTTTGAGGCCGCTGCCGACGCCCTTACAACTGAATCCGGAACATCCATTGGAGACTGACAAAAACCGCATCCGAAGATACCGTCTCTCGTGGTGCCGAACGGATCAGCCAACTTTTCCGGCGTTGAAATAAACCCAAATTCATCCAGGTCTATGCCCAGCTTTTTAGCAATTGAAACATTGCTTTCAGTCGGTATGAGGGCCTGAGATAGGATGACCATATCAAACTCTCTTGCGTTAAACTCCCTCCTTACGGTGTCCTCATAATGGACAATAGGGTTTTGATTCTCCTCATTTTCGGTAACCTTCCCCGGCCTTGCGCGCACATACTCAACGTCATACTCATCCCTTGCCCGGTGAACATAATCCTGGAAGCCCTTTCCCACGGCCCTCATATCCATATAGAATATAGTCGATGTCAACTCAGGGTAATGCTCATGGGCCAGTATGGCCTCTTTTGTGGCATGCATGCAACAGACTGCCGAACAATATCTCTTGTGCCGAATATCTCTTGATCCTACGCATTGAATAAAGGCGAGTCTTGAGGGCTCCTTTTCATCGGATGGGCGTTTCAAATGCCCGCTGCTCGGACCGGATGCGCATATCATCCTCTCAAACTGCATTGCGGTAATGACATTATCTATCCTGCCCCAACCGTACTCCTTCAGTGGGGCCACATCGTATAGATCAAAGCCCGTCGCCAGAATAACCGCACCTATATCAAGCTTCAGGGTCTGATCTTTCTGCTCGTAATTGACGGCCCTTGCCTTGCATATTTTCTCACAGACGCCGCACTTTTTCCCGTTCAAAGTCCGACAATAAGCAGGATCTATGACATAGGTGGAAGGAACCGCCTGGGGAAAATATTTGTAAATCGCCTTTCTCTTGCCCAGTTCGGCATTGAAATCATCAAGCACCTTTGTCGGACATTTTTCAGCACATTCGCCGCATCCGACGCATTTGTCTTCCTCTACAAAACGGGCCTTTTTTATGACCTTGGCCTTGAATCGACCCACCTGACCACTAATCTCATCCAGCATTGAATAGGTCAGAAGTTGAATGTTTTCATGGTTTGCGCACTCAATCATCTTTGGGGCCAGGATACACATTGAGCAGTCATTGGTGGGAAAGGTCTTGTCCAACTGCGCCATGCGCCCTCCAATGCTCGGCTTCTTCTCCACCAGATAGACCTTAATTCCCATATCCGCCAAGTCTATTGAGGCCTGAATGCCCGCTATGCCGCCGCCTATGATGAGTACAGCCTTTTGCTCCACCTGTAATGACCTCTATGGGATAAAGTGTTTTTCCAAATTGAAATGCTCGTAACGCAGCAAGATTCCAGCTCTCCAAAAAATACCCCGCCTGAGTAATCAAATATTTTCCCAATGGTCTGGTCAATGATGTCGTCTATGGTCTTTGGCCTGTGATAGAAAGACGGGAAAGGGTGCAGAATATCGGCACCAATGTCGGCGGCCATGGTCATGAGCCTGAGGTGCCCTTTGTGGAGCGGCGTTTCCCTAACCCCAAGGACCAGATTTCTCTTTTCCTTCAGAATTGTATCTGCGGCCCTGACAAAGAGGTTGTCTGCATAGGAGTTGACAATTCCGGAGAGCATCTTGATGGTGGAGAGAATGACCACCACCCCCCCCGTGAGGAATGAACCGCTCGGCAAGGGGACACCCACATCCTTGTTGTCGTAATAATAGTCGGCCTTATACTTTGTCTCTATCTCAATGTCAATGTTTTTCCTGCCGGCATCGGATATGATCAAGTGGGTCTCATAGCCAGTGTTTTTGAGGAGTTCAAGCATTCCTGTACCGTAGTTTGCACCGCTTGTACCCATGATCCCTATGGCAATTCTTTTCTGCATGAGTTTCCTATTTTATTCACGGAACTGAACAAAATTCCGATGCAGCTTTTTCCTGAATAATCTGCACGAGGATCTTACTATTCCGGATCGTCTTCCGGATGCCTGCCTTCCTTAGTTTATCCCAATGGATGCCGGCCGTCAACACTATCTGGAGGTCTGGCTCAAGGCCCATTGATTTGAGGTGGACTACCGACGCCGGACTGCACAATCTCATCATTGCGGTCTGGTTGTCCGTGATATTAATGGCTCCAAAAAGAGCAATAATCTGCTTTGTTCATAATGACGAACTCATAAGATACTTCACAAGATAGCAGAACAGAAAATATTGTCAAATAACACTATGAAAACGTTTAATTATAATGTCTTATGTCATTTTTTGTATGACCATTTTCCTGGTTGACAGGATGTTCTTAAAAGGGTAAGAAAGACAAAAAGTTCAGCGAGGTGAACAATGGCGCGAAAATATCAGGCTCCTGCCGTAGGAAAAGCTTTTCAAATATTGCAACTCATCTCCAAGGAGGACCACGGATTAGGGCTCAGCCATCTGGCAAATGCACTGGAGATGAGCAAGGGTACAGTCCACGGTGTAGTTTCGGCATTGGAAGAACTCGGGGCCATTTTGCGTGACCCCAGAACGAGAAAATTCACCCTTGGATTGACCCTCTTTGAACTGGGCAATCGAGCTTATTCCCAGATTGATCTCAAGGATCTGGCAAGGCCTATTCTGGAAGAACTCATGGAGAAGACCGGGGAAACGACCTACATTGGCGTGCTGAACGGAAGGCGTATCACGATCCTGGATGTGTTGGAGTCAAGGCATGATCTGAAGATCACATCACCGAAAGGATCGAGCATCCCGCTCTTTGCAGGAGCTACCGGCAAGGTAATACTGGCGTCAATGGAGGAGGAACAGTACAGAGAAATCATCATGGAAAAGGAAATTCCACGGTTTACCGAGAACAGCATAACGGATCCACAGCGTTATATTGAAGAGATACAGCAGGCCAGGCAGATGGGATACGCCACTGATTACGAGGAGTACCTTTCAGGCGTATGGGCAGTGGCTTCGTCCATAAGGGACTGGAAGCAGGTCCCATCGGCCATCTGGGTTGTTGGGTTCAAGACAGGCCAGAATGAAGAGGGAATGGAGATGCTGATCAGGAGCACAAAACAGGCAGCAGAAGAGATCAGTCAAAAAGTCGAATGTCAAAGAACGGTGTAACAGGCATTTCTTCTTGTTTATTTCTCGGTTTAGCCTTTGGCACTACCCCGATTTTTGTGGATGCTCCACCCATCAGGTTTCTTCACTGGAGAACTGCATTGACCGGGGGCCTCCCCCCCGGTCTGATGACCAGTCCTTGATGGGAAAGAGTTTTTCATAGTCACCGAGTCTGCCAAGTACCTTGAGCCGGTCTATGATCAACTGCCAGGCACAGTCAACATCCTGGCTTATCTCGCACTTGCCGTTAGTCGAACCGCCACAGGGACCATTGAGGAGGTGCTTGGCACATCGAGTAACAGGGCATATTCCTCCGGTAAAGGCCAGCACACAGCTCCCACACCCCTGGCATTTTTCGCGCCACAGTCCCGGTTCGTCCAACGATCCAAGGAAGCTGGTATTGAGGGCCGGGAGAATAGGGACCTTGCCGAAGGTCTCCGCGAGGGTCTGGACCCCTGCACCGCATGCCATTGACAGAATCGCGTCTGCGTCATCAGGGATCTTGAGATAAGCCGCGACGAAATCCTTTTCGCACTGCCTCTGGATAGTGGTCGTGTCAAAGATCGGCGGGCGCTTTTTGTATTGTCTAGGATGAGAAAGTTCCCTTGCCAAGGCGTCAGCGCTCGCGGTACCCCCGGTAAGACAAACGGATACACATCCCCCGCAGGCGACTATGGAGACTTTTTGGAACGGCGATATTGATTCGGCTATCTCACCCAAGGGTTTCAAATCAGCTACGATCATCTTTTACCTCTCTTCATGCTGTCCTCCTGGAAAGGAACAGTGCCTGCCGGGCAGCGAAATCCAATTCCCTGTGTTTTGGGCAAAGGTCCTCAATCTCACTGCCTATTTTTCCGGTCAAGGTCTTTTGAAGGTCTGCGGTGTAGATGGGCTCACCGCAAACCCTACAATGAACCAACCCCAGAGATATGATTTCATCCCACTCATTTTCCATGAAATGCTGAAATTCTATTGCCTGCTGAGGACAGACCCGCCAGCAATTGGCACACCTGACGCATCTGGCCATATTATGCAAAATGGTACGGTTTTCGCCGTTGTCCTGAAACCTTAATGCATTCGCGGGGCACTTCTCCACACACGCCAAGCATCCATTACAGTTTTCGTTTACCACAAAATACGACATTGGCCTTCATCTCCTCCAGCCACCCTGCAAGTCCCGTTTTCCAGCGTGCCGGGTGTCTTTGCCTCACTTATCTGCAATCCAGTTGACCCCAAAAAGAGCAATAATCTGCTTTGTTCAGAATGCCGAACTCATAAGATACTTCACATGATAGCATAATAGAAAGTATTGTCAAGAAAAAAAGTGATGAAAACGTTGAAGTATAATATGTTATGTCATTTTTGGTATGACCATTTTTCTGGTTGACGGGATGTTCTTAAAAGGGTAACAAAGACAAAAAGTTCATCGAGGTGAACAATGGCGCGAAAATATCAGGCTCCTGCCATAGGAAAAGCTTTTCAAATATTGCAACTCATCTCCAAGGAGAACCACGGATTAGCCCGGGTTTCTCACCGATCTTCGTGGCGAGACGGTGGAGATTCCCATGGATACAAGGCGCGTGCAGGAAAATGCGCGCAGGCGTACTTTTACAGTACGTCGAGGTCATTTTTCAAGCGCAACGCAGTAGACATGGGGCTCTTAGCCGTCGCAGCAGATTATTGGTGAGAAATCCTGGTTAGGGCTCAGCCATCTGGGTTGTTGGGTTCAAGACAGGCCAGATTGAAGAGGGAATGGAGATGCTGATCAGGAGCACAAAACAGGCAGCAGAAGAGATCAGTCAAAAAGTCGAATGTCAAAAGACGAAGTAAGGGCTCTCCCTCCTGCTGCTACTCTTGACCCTGCCATCTTTTGAAGAGATTATGCTTTATTGAGAGATAATCGAAAATCTTTCCGATGGTTTGATCCAGGATGTCGTCAATGGTCTTCGGGTTGTGATAAAATGAAGGGATAGGCGGCAGGATATGTGCTCCCATATCAGCCGCCATGGTCATCAGCCTCAAATGCCCCTTATGGAGAGGGGTTTCCCGGACCACCAGGACCAGTTTTCGCTTTTCCTTCAGTGTCACGTCCGCGGCCCTCACGATCAAGTTGTTGGAGTAAGAGTTTGCAATTCCTGACAGTGTCTTGATCGTGCAGGGAATGACCACCATCCCTTCCGTGAGGAATGAACCGCTTGCAAGGGAGGCGGCCATATCTCGATTATCATACACGTGGTCAGCCAGGGTTCCCACCTGATCAAGGTCGAAACCCGTTTCAATTGCGAGGTTTTTCACTCCTGCTTCGGATACGATGAGATGGATTTCAAAGTTTTTACCCTGGAGCAACTGGAGCATCCGGACGCCATAAATCACGCCACTCGCACCCGCAATGCCGATAACGATCCGTTTTGTCATTGCTTTATTCCCCTTTGGCTTTTGAGGATAGGGAAGCTGTTTTTTCCAGAATGAGATCAATGAGGAGCTCGCTGTTTCGGAGGACCTGCCTGATCCCTGCAGCATCCAGGTTATCCCAGTGTATACCTGCCGTTACGACCACTGTGGTATTCAAAGTGGCCGCCAGGATCTGGGCCGCAGCCTTCACGAGATCATCTTCCTTGTGTCCCAGAAGGCAGAAAACTGAAGCAGTGGAGCTGATCTGATCAGGATCTTTCAGGCTTGGTCTCGGTTGGGCAACCGCAACCGCGCCGATATGCGGTCGCTCCCCGCCCCAGATGGCCACAAGCAGATCTTCTCCGATAGATCTGACCGCTGCTTCCAGATCATACTGTTTCTTGCCGGTGGTGATCTTAAATTCCATCGCTTTTGCCTTGTATCACTGTTTTTTTTTGTTGGCATGGTTCCCCAAGATATCAAGGGCGGCGTTTACTACCTCCCCGGCGAATTCAGGAGTTTCCAGATCTGCATCAACTTTCGTGATCTGAATATCCGGTCTCAATCGGTTTTCCAGGGCTTCAACGAATACACTGTCTGCTTCTGCATCATAGAAAGAAGATCCTCTCTTATCAACCGACGACCAGCCACCGATGGGGACTACCACTCTTACGGGGCCACGTGCCTTATTCAGTTTATCTGCAATGGTAAGTGCGATCATAGTCAATTCTTCATGAGATAGCCTCAAGAAGGTGCGGACTGCATCATAGTCATACTTCTTTCGAAATTCATATTCAGGCTTATATTTGTGCTTGAGCGGGGATCCGAAATTGACTCCACAGGTGGCGATAATTTGTGGAATCCCTTTTTGGCCTGCGGCCTCCAAGCGGGTTGGGCCTGCCGCCCGGGCAAAACCAAGCAACTCTTCACCCACTCCGCCCGGGGCAAGGTCGATTACGGCACAGAAAAAGTCCTGTTTTTGTATCATTTCCTCCATGGCCCTATCACCGAAACCTGAGGCTGAAAAACCGATAATCTGGTATCCTTTCTCTTCAAGCTGCTTCCTGACGTTTACGGCGCATTCCTCGCAAGGCCCAAATTGTGTTATAGCGATGAAGGGTTTTTCCCCTTTTTGGGGCATGGAAACAGGAATACGGGCTGAGCTTTCCACCATGCCACAAATAGCGCCGGCGGCCCTGGCCAAGACATTTTTCATCATGTCATTAAGCCCCGTAAATTCTACTACGGTGTGCATCAGGGTAATGTCTTTGGTGCCGATGTATCTCGAAGCAAGTCTTGGAAGTGATGCTGTACTGGAAACAGCCAACTTTGGGATTCCAAAGGGGAGGGCCTTCATAATCTCTGTTCCCATTTGGGTCCCTGTGGTTCCGCCGAGGCTTACCATGCCGGAAAGATTTCCCTTGGAGTACAGATCGAGTGCCTTTTTCGTGGCGCCTTCCACCATGATGGGCATCCGTTTTCCCCTGTCTGATAGAAGCGCCGGTGTGCCAGTCATCCGACCGCAGGCCAGGATAACCTCTTCCCGGCCAATATGGCAGGCCCCTGGGGATTCTTTGAGCAAACTTATATCCATAATCCAGGCCCTTTGCCCGAAAGATTCAATTTGTTGCCGCAGGAACTCCGCTTCTTCCCACTTTTCCTCGGCCATAACCACGATGATGATATGCTTTCTCATTTTTGTTCTGTGATTTCCGTTGCAATCACCTGGCCTGCCGGGCGAATGAAATTAAAGTTTCCCTTCCTGTTTGAGCTTTTCAGTGATCATTTGAACCATGTGGCCTTGATATCTATCTTTCCGCTTTCACCCGCCAGCGGGAGAGCGTCCAGGGTTTCCAGCCGCCACTTGCGCCTCGATATCTTTTTTGAGGGCCTTCTTGTCTATTTTCCCGGAGTCCCCTACCGTGGGGAGTGCATCCATGACCGCCAATTTTTCCGGGAGCTTGAACATGGCTAGATTCTTGCTTTTCAGGAATTCCACCATTTCCTCGAAGGTAAAGGGCTGCCCGGCCTTAGGGATAACACATGCGCAGCACCGTTCTCCCATCTCCCGGTCAGGATATCCCACGATGGCAACCGAGGCCACCTTGGGATGCTCATTGAGGAGCCCTTCAATTTCGGCTGGATAAATATTTTGCCCGCCCCTGATGATCATGTCCTTGGCGCGCCCAAGGATCCAGAGACAGCTTTGATCGAATTTGACAATATCTCCGGTAGTGGTCCAGCCGTCCGGGTCAAAGACGGTGGCAGTCAGTTCCTCGTCCCGGTAGTAACCGGCCGGAGCATGCGGGCCCCTGAAGTAAAGGGTCCCGGGTTCGCCCTGCGGAACCTCTTTGCCATCCTCTCCCAACAGCCGAACCTTGTTTCCGGGAAGCATACGGCCCACAGTACGCCTCCGCAGTTCTTTTGGATCTTCCACCCGGCAGCCTGAAACCGAACCCATATCCTGCGTCCCCAGATCACTGGTGATGACGGCATCGAATACCTTTTCGGCCTCCTCGGCAACCTGCGGTGAGAGATACCCGCCCGCAGAGCGGATAAACCTGAGCGAACTCAGATCATATTTGGATGGGTCCGTCTCCAGCATTCTGACGAGATGGGTCGGCACCACCCCGATGGCAGTGGCCTTTTCTTTTTCGATAAGCGCCAGAGCCCCTTCCGGGGAAAATTCTTCCAGCATGACCGTTTTGGCCCCTGCCACGGGAGCTGCGAAGTAGGTGAGCGTGCCTGCGGCGCCACCTGCGTGGGGAGCGATTGCCATGGTGGTATCGTCCTTCGTGAGGCTCCAGATGTCTACCCTGGCCTTGGACGTACAGACCCTCGGGGCGATAGGCCATTCAACCAGCTTGGGCAGCCCGGTGGTTCCGGTGGTGCTGGTGAGCAATCCCACGTTTCCGAGGGGATCCAGCTTTCTTTGTGCAAGAACGGTCTTGTCAATGTGCTTTTCGGCCCGCTCCCGGGCCATCTGCGTCAGCGAATAGGTTTGATCAGGGGCGGATGATGGCACCTCATCGTCAAAGAGGAAAATGTACTTGAGATGTGGGAACTGCTTCTTCAGCCCTTTGTACATCTCCAGGTAGTCAAATTTTCGATAGACGTGGGGGATAATGACTGCGGTGGCCTCAGTCTTTTCAGCCATGTATTCCAGTTCCCGTTGCCTGAGGTAAGGATATACGGTCAGGGATATGAGGCCTGCCCGTTCACACGCGATCCGGGCCAGGAATCCGTAGACGCTGTTCGGGGACTGGATAATGACCCGTGAGAATTTCTCAAGGCCCATCTCCACCCATGAAACGGCCATGGCATCCACCAGTTTTTTGGCCTCGGCCCAGGTGAGCCGGTACTTGGAATCTACCAGGGCCTCACGGTCACCGTATTCACGGGCGTTCCTGTCCCAGAAATCATAGAACGTTTCCCGGGTCCAGTACCCGTCCCTCAAGAACTCGTCCACCATAACTTTTTTATAACGAATCGGTTTCACAGAATATTTCCTCCTGTTATCTCATATTAGAAATCTACGGCTAAAAGCGGCGACAGAACTTTTTTCCCCTGACGAGCCTCCCGGGCTGGTATTTTCAGTGACTTATCCACGGGGGAGCATTGCCCCCTCCGCATTCCAGTCCTCAGGAAAAAGCGCCCTGAGGACCTGGCTGCGGCTTCCCCCATAGATAAGTCACGAAAATACGAAGCCCTCCCAACAGTCATGTGAAAAAAGCCCTGTCACCCCTTCATGCATGCGACGGTCATTCAATCAATCGGACTTAGAATCCCTCGCCTTGATGCTGGCCTTGAACTGCTCCCAGAAATCTTTGTCCGTATCTTGCCAGGCGGCACCCCACCTCCGCTCAAAATAGGAGGTGGGCAGCTTGCGCTGCCATGTCTCCCATGGGTCTTTCCTGGCCGCCTTGGCCTTCAGTACATCCACCAGAAAATTCGCAATTCGTGCTATCTCCTCCTTGGGAATATAGCTTGCGGCCCCTTCCTTGATGGATTTGACGAGATTGTCCGGTGTGAAGGCGTGGGCGGTGAGCATCACTGCTGGAATCCCTCTTTTGTTGGCTATTTCCAGGAGCCCATAGCCGTCAACCCCCATGATGTCCAGGATGGCAATATCAAAATCCTGGGCTTCAAGCAGATCCCTTGCCTCATTGAAAGTTGCTGCCTTTACGGTGTCACACATGAAAAGCAGCTCTTCCAAGGTCGCCAGGACGTCAGGCTCGTCATCAACAATGAGGATTCTTTTTCCTTCCAGCATATTATCTTGTGACATGATTACGTCTCCTGCATGTATTGAACGTATTTGCTCGGTAAACAAGGCAATTCCCAGAATGTATGTTCGCGACCGGGAGGTCGCTCCTGCAGAGATTGGTTTGAAACGACCTGTAGGAGCAATGTCCACGTTGCGAATAAAATTGGCTATCCGCTGATACTATTCAATTCTACTCCAATCCCAGTTCGGACCATCGCCCTTTGATTTTTTCAACCAACTCCGCGTCCAGTTCAATGGGGATGGGCTTTTCCTTCCAGTCATAGGGAATCGTGGCATCCAGGAGGAGTCTCCCTGTTATGTGCCTGGAATCAAGGGGCAGGGATGGATCCAGCGGCGTGGATCTCCCCCGCTTGATGACCTGTGACCGGTTGGGCTGAAACCGGAAACTGAGGGCGTACATGACCCGCGGGATGTCCCAGGGGTCGATGTCTTCATCCACCACGATGACCGTTTTGAGCCCATAGGCCCCCATTTCAGTCGAGATGGCCGCAGTCAGGACCTGATCCGCATGGCCGGGATACATCTGCTTTACGGAGATGATGGCCAGAAACCTTCCGGATCCTTCGGGTGGACAGTAGACGGCCTTGATCCCCGGAATCTTCATGGTCACAAGCTGCTGCCACAGGGTAGCGCCATAGGTAAGGGCCATGGTCATGTGGGTATCGGTGACCGCTCGCCCGACCGTGGTGCCCCAGAATACAGGGTTGTTGCGGTAGGTAATGCATTTTACATCAATATAGTTCCTGGGGTCTGTCCCTACGCCGGAATAGTAGCCCGTATATTCGCCGAAGGGGCCTTCCTCCATGAACTTGTCTGCGTCCACTTCCCCTTCCACCACAATTTCCGCGGTGGCGGGAACCGGGAGGTCGTTGGTCTCAGCCTTGACTACTTCAATGGCTTCGCCACGGATGGAGCCGGCGAAATCATATTCGGACTCGAATGCCGAGAGGCGTGCCGCCCCCATGAGGAAGAGCAGAGGATCGCATCCCACCACCACACACACCGGCATGGGCTTGCCCATGGCCTGGTATTTTTTGAGCATGATGTCCGAATGCTTGCCCCTGATGAACTGGGTGCCCAGGTGGTTTTTGTCCAGCAACTGCAGCCGGTAGGTCCCGATATTGACCCACTCGGATTCCGGATCCTTGGTCACCACGAAATGGGCGGTTCCGAAAAAACGCCCCCCATCGAGGGGATAATACTTTGGAACCGGAAATTTGAAAAGGTCTATGTCATCTCCAGTCATGATATTTTCTTTACAAGGTCCAGTTTCAACCCTTTTAGGAGGGATGGCGTTTTCGTGTTTGTCCACCCATACCCTCATGAGATCGACGAGGGTAGATTCTCTGGGTTCATTCATGATCAGGGCCAGCCGCTCAGTGGTGGTGCACACGCTGGTTATGACCGGCGAATCATAATCCTTCACATTTTCGAACAAGAGGGCAGGACCCTGCTTTTCCTCATTGAGCTTCGCAATGTGGGACAGCTCCAGGTCCCAATCCACTTCCGCCTTGATCCTTTTGAGCATGCCCTCCGATTCCGCCTGGGCTATAAAATCTCTCATACTTTTCATAAATCCTTTTCCTCCTTTTGAAATAAACGATTCTTCTTTGAACTATACTTAGGAAATCTTGATCCTTTTCATGGCCTGTTCCATGAGGAGCTGGTATCCGCTCTTTTTCCCGATCACGGATTCCTTCTTTTTCTGGCTCCAGACCGTCTCCGGACGGGCCTGCACAATGAAGACATTTTCCGGGAAAGGAACGTCCTGGTCTATGGCCCACTCGATATCCATGGGTCGGCCGTAATGCTCCTCGATATGAATCGCCATCTGGACGAGTTCAATGACTTCCCGGTTCTCCAGACAGCATCTTCTCTGTCGATCGGGGTCCACGTCAGCATCAATCACTCCGCCCTTGTCGGCGTTATAGACACATTCAATATGCTTGAGGGAAATGGTTTTATCGCTTACTTCCATGATCACCTTGTCCACCACAAATTTATCAGGAGTGACGGAACCGGAAACCACCGTCTCGCCCAGTCCCCAGCTTCCTTCAATAACAACCTTGGAAGGATCACCGTTGGTCGGGTTCAGGGTGAACATGACCCCGGCGGCCTTTGATTTGACCATCTTTTGCACCCCAATACTGATCAACACCTTTTCATGGGGAAAATTATTCTTCACTCGGTAGCTGATGGCCCGGGGGGTATAGAGGCTGGCCCAGCACCGCTTGACGCTTTTTACAACGGAGTCTGTCCCCAGGATCCAGAGGTAGGTGTCCTGCTGGCCCGCGAAACTGGCAGTGGGCAGGTCTTCGGCCGTGGCGCTCGAACGAACAGCGACCGGGAGGGTGTCCGTGCCGCAGGTACGGCAAAGCTCCCCATAGCCCTCCTGTATGGCTTCGAGAACGGGTTGCGGCATGGTGGCATTGTTCATTAATTCCTGGATGGAAGCGCTTGCCTTATTCAGGGATTGAACGTCATCCACATCCAGGTCTAACAGAAGTTCGAAGATGGCATCACCGATGCCGGTTTCTGTGATAAAATGCTGGTAGCTGTCAGTAGTGACGGCAAATCCCGGCGGCACCCTGATTCCCTCCTTGATCATTTCTCCGAGGCTCGCGTTCTTGCCTCCCACCAGTGGAAGGGATGTCTTGTCTGTGTTCTTGAAATTCAGGATAAGTTCCATGGTTGATTTCCTCTGCTGCAAGAGAAGGGGGCAATATGGTTTCCCCCTTCTCCCTGTTCACGGATGAGGTTTTTTGGTTACCCCGCTCTCTTGACAATCGTGACCGAGCCGGTGTCGCCGTCAACCCTGACGATATCTCCGGTTTTGATAACCGATGTGGCGATTCCCGTACCGGTTACCGAGGGGACCCCGTACTCCCGGCAGACAATGGCAGCATGGCTGGTCAGCCCGCCGATGTCAGTGACGGCACCCTTGATCTTTGTAAAGACCGGGGCCCACGAAGGATTCGTGGAGGGGCAGACCAGGACTTCACCGGGTTGGAGGTCTACGATATCTTTGAGGCGCCTCAGTACGCGGGCCGGGCCTTCCGCAACTCCTGCTGAGGAGGCAAATCCCTTTACCTCGGAGACGTCTTCGGCCTTTACTTCTCCCATGCCTTCAAGCCACTCTTTTACCCTGTCAGTAGTGACCCCCCACAGCATGATGGTAAAGGGTTCGGCAACTTCCTCGGGCGGTACGCCCAGG